>Ga0209203_1002733_pt1 | contig 11387 bp, 13 predicted proteins | sample AD_UKC109_MetaG_FD_184423 | JGI IMG/M metagenome (GOLD analysis project Ga0209203, IMG submission 184423) | Active sludge microbial communities of municipal wastewater-treating anaerobic digesters from Hong Kong - AD_UKC109_MetaG (SPAdes)... | ecosystem: Engineered > Bioreactor > Anaerobic >...
CAAATGTCGACCCGAATGTAACGGTAAACGATGTGGAAGGCAACACACTCCCGGCAAGTGATAACACCTATGAAGGCAACATGTTGCAAGAGATACGTTCATCGGAAAGAAATCGGCAAGCTGACGAGAATGGAAGGGATATTTGTTTTGAGTATATTCCCTCAACAAATACGGACTTTAACCTGACTGGAGATAATCCGGAACTTATCCAGTTCAAGACCACCGGCTCTGCAACATCACTCTTGGTAGCATGTGATACAACGGTTGCAACCGTTTTGGCGAATATTGAATCAGCGGACGGTTCCAATCAGATCCACATTATCTACAACAGTAGTTCCAGTAAAGAGAACCCACTTGCTGATGATGCTCAATTGACAGAGGATGCCACACTCGTTGTAACTTCTGAGGAAGGAGCACCAGATGAAAAAGAATATGCCATTGACATCAATCCGACAAAGTTTGTCAAGTTGTATAGTCTGCCTAATGATTTGTCTGTAAGCAGAGAAAGAAATGGTAGGTCCGCTCAACCGGAAACCACCTGGCATGAGACGATCGCTGATGCAGTTGCCAGTGCCAGTACTGATGAAATGTCCACGATCACCGTTTGGCCAGGGATTTACGTCGAAAACATCACAATCTCAAAACCAATCCACCTCAGGAGTACGGACTTGGCAAGTGAAACAACGATTATCGATGGCGATGCTCTCGGAAGTGCTATTGCAATCATATCCCCAGAACCAGACATAAGTACCTCAAGAGATGTTCCTATTCAGGTCATTATCGAAGGATTTACGATAACCGGTGCAGAAGGAGGCGGAAAGGTTTCTCTTAGAAAGGATGCCCCTATCGCTGCCGTTTATGTTTCTGACATAACAGCAACGATCAGAAATAACCTCATTACGGAAAATGGGACTTGGACAGGAGATGAAGACTCATCGGTCCTTGGTTGTGGCGTTCTTTTAGAAAACAGTCATTCATTAATTTATGATAATGTTATCTCTAAAAATGTCAATGACCGTGGTGGTGGAATATGTATTTGGGGTGGTTCTCCTCAAATCTATTCTAATCAGATGACTGATAACTATGCCTATGTAAGTGGCGCCGGGGTTTATGTCACACTGGGAAGTTCACCAACCATTTACGGCAATCAAATCAAAAATAACACGGCAAGCTGTGTCGCTATTAACGGAAAAGGTGCAGGTATTTACATCTGTTCAGACTGTGTGGTTAAAAATGCCGACGGAGATGAATGGAATAAACAAAACTATCCGAATGCTGCAGGTACGAATACGGTAAATGACGTGGAAGGAAATAATACGCCATCGAACAACAACGAGTATGATGGAAATCAATTGGAGAGCGGTTCTCCAATCTCAGAAAGAACAGATCCGAATCCGGAAGAAGGAAAGGATATTTACTTTTATATACCAATTTAACAAGTAGATAAAAATGGTTTGAAATACATCCTTATTACTGGATTAATGAGAAACAGAAAAAATCGAATTTGATTCATAATCGAATTTTTTTATTGAAACTTGGGGTTAACGCCCCAAGTTTTTTTTGAGGGTTATCATGATCATGATTATGATGAATGATAGATTAGCTAAACTGACAATAACCAACGGGATCGTATGAGGTGGAACCAAAAAAGCTGAGGCAAAGAAAGTGACCAAAGCCTATGACAACAATGGCAATCTGTTGAAAACGGCCTATATCGAAATGGTGGATATCCCACACAAATAAGAGGGTGTTGTTGATTATCGGAAGCGGTGTAGGGATACATTTGCCCATGATGGAATAGAACTTTAAACAGTGTATAATCACCAATAACTCGACCAAGGATAGTATGGAGAATCTATATGAAAAAAGGTTATTTTAGTACCATCTTTAAAAACAGTATCATTGATACCTATTACGGTTTATGGTATTACTTTTTCTATATTCTGGTGATTTATCATTTTCTATCTCTACTGGTGATTATGCCTTTTTTTGAGCAGTTTATGATTCGTCCGCTTTTGGGAATGGATATGCTGCTGGCTGTTGGCTCTGGTTATCTGATCCGCTTTCTGATGTATATGGTGATCTTGTATCTCGAATTTGCCCTGTATATACTGATCAGCGAAAAGATCCATCATCAAAAGAAGATTTCCTTTGTCACCATTGCCAAATCGCTATTTGGAAGGGTTCGATTTGCCCTGTCATTTTCCAACTGGCGGATTATGATCGTCTTCTTGATGATCTTTCCCTTTTTGAATCTTCCCTTGACATCCAACATCATTCATCATCTGGATATTTCAATGACCATCCGAGAATACATTAAAAGTCATCATATGCTGTATGCCCTTTCCATTGTGGGGCTGATCATTTTGGTCTATTTCAGTATCAAGTGGTCTTATGCCTTGCCGTATTCGGTGTTGCAGAAAAAGAGTGTGAAAGAAAGTGTATCAAAAACTCAAAAATATTTGAAATCCATTTTTGTTTTTCACCTCTTTTTTTTACTTTTACTTTTTTCGGCCGGATCATTGATCCTACAAAGTGAAAAATGGTTTTTAAATGATTTTTTGTTAATGAAAATTTTCGACGAAGGCGTTATCATGATCATGACCAAGTTCTTTTTGATTTGCTTGGCGGTTGTGGTGGCTGTTTTTGTTATCCCTTTTTATTTCAATTTTCTCACCCATTTATATCATTCAAGAAAAGGCGATCCGGGGCATTCTGTTGATTTTGAAAAAATGAGCAAAAAACGATACAGCATAGTACTGACTAGAAATATCTTTTTGATTCTTTTCTCTCTTGGCTTGAATTTTATTGGATTTTTCATTTTCCAGGATATCGATTTTAACAAAAGCAAAGTAATGGTTCATCGTGCAGGGGGAGAAATCGTTACTGAAAACACGGCTGAAGCGATTGAATATGCTCTATCCAATCATTTTGATGCTATTGAAATCGATATTATGGAAACAGCCGATGGGCACTTTGTTCTCAGTCACGATTTGAATATTTATCGGCTGACGGGTCACGATAGAAGGATAAATGAGCTGGCCTTAAATGAATTGAAAAGTATTCCCATCAAAGGATTGAAGAAATCAAGGTTCATATCTTTGGAAGAGGCTTTGGAAATTGCAAAGGGAGAAATGCTTGTGAATATTGAGTTGAAGACCCACGGCAGAGAATCCCCCGACTATCTCGACCGATTGTGTGACATCATCACAGATTTTGACATGGTTGACGAATGTCTAATTTCTTCCTTTGATTACAGTGCTTTGAAATATATTGAGACCTACTGCGAAGCAATAAAAACCATCCTAATCGGATTCTATGTGCCCATGCCGGAAACACTCCTGACGGACGGATTGGCTGTAGATTTGGCCTATTTGACAGAAGACAAAGCAGAACGTATCAGGGAAAGCGACAAACTCTTTCTGGTCTGGACCGTCAAAGATGATTCGTACCGAATTTTTGAAGCCATCTTTTTCAACAGTGATTATATTATCACCGATTATCCTGAGATTCTCAGGTATATTATGCAGAATTTGAACTATTTCTCGAATTTCATGTCCGCTGCAAGGTCCCCGTTTCCAAGAAAGCCTATTTATCCGGTAGTATAATAGATCAGAACAACGTTGAATAAACAATAAATGGGGTGTTAATCATGAAAAGAGTCCTGGTTTTTTTGCTTTTACTGTTGTTCCTTTCCAGTGCCTTTGCTTTAATGACAGCGTTTCTAACCACATCGGAAGCTTCCCAGGTGATGATCCTTGGGGATTTTTCAAACGACGAACCGATAAAAATGCAACAAGTGAATACCCTTTGGCGCTATACAGTTGATTTGAAACCCGGAACATATCGATACTACTATCTGGTCGATGGTGTACCACTACTCGATTATAAAAATACCGATTTAGTAGTCTACAATGGCCGGGTTTATAACACAAGAATCGTCAGTGAACGTTTTCAAACAAAATCGGGAGACGGCCAAGTCTCAAAGGTCTATTTCGAACATTCCAGACAATCTATCAATCCCGTTGAAAAAGGCGAAATTTACTTGACTATCGGATTGAATGAAGGCGATGTTGAAGATGTACAATTACAATCCAATGCACGGGAATTCGAAAAGGAGCGGTTTAACCATCGAAATATCGAATATTTCAGATTTCATATCAAAACGCCCGCACCCGTTCTCAAATACCGGTTTGTGATTCAAGACGGTCAAGAAATTGTCTATGGAGTGAATGGTTCAGAGGAATTTTTTAGTTTTGATTTCGATCATCCCATCATCGATTATATGAACATTCCGGAATGGTCCAGAGGGGCTGTGGTGTATCAGATCTTCCCGGACCGCTTTAAAAACGGCAACAAGGACAATGATTTAAGCAGTACCCCCGATTGGTATGCGACTCCGACGGGACTACAGCTGTCCGGTTTACTGTATGGGGGAGATTTGATGGGGATCGTTGATTCCATGGATCACTTGAACACCCTCAACGTGGACAGCATTTACCTGAATCCGATCTTTCAGGCCGGTTCTGTGCACAAATACAACACCACGGATTATCTTACAATCGATCCGGGATTTGGTGATGAGAATGATTTCGATTTATTGGTTGAGACTTTGCACAACCATGATATGGAGTTGATTCTGGATGCCGTATTCAACCATACCGGAACGGCTTTTTTCGCCATGGAGGAGAATTTTCTAAAGCAAGAGGATTCCGATTATCTGGACTGGTACTTCATCCAGCAGTTTCCCATTGAAGAAAATGCAGACAGTTACAGAACTTGGCAGGGATATGCCTCACTCCCAAAACTCAACACCGAAAATCCAGAAGTAAGAGGATATTTGGCACAAGTATTGGGTAAATGGTTTGCCAAATCTGTTGACGGCTGGAGACTGGATACAACGGATCAGTATTCAAAGATTTTTCTGAAAGAGTTTTTATACCCCACGATTATGAACACGAAAAGCGATTCCATTTTGGTTGGAGAATATTGGGACCAGGCTTCTGAATACTTCAACACGGATTGTATGAATTCCGTGATGAACTACCTGTTCAGGGATATGACGCTGACTTATGTGCGTGGGGGTAGTGCCAACAGCTTTATCACCTCATCACTGGACTATTTAAATCTCTATCCCCCGCAAATCATCGACGGCATCTGGAACATGCTGGGTTCACACGACACCGCCAGATTCCTGACTCTGTTGAATGAAGACGTAGCAGCGGCCAAACTGGCGGTTGTTTTACAGATGACCTTCAAAGGCTCTCCTTTAATTTATTATGGCGACGAAATTGGCATGACCGGCGAGACAGACCCTTTCTGCAGGAAGCCTTTTCCATGGGCGGAAGAAGAAAAATGGAATAGTGAATTGTTTGACCTCTACAAGGCGCTGACGACAATTCGTTCAGACAGTGAAGCCCTGAAAAAGGGAACCATCAATTTTATCTATAACAAGGCCGGTGTCCTTGGTTTTAAACGGGAATATGAAGGAGAAAAGATCATCGTGTTCACAAATTCCAGATCGAAGGCCTTTACGGTTGATGTGGAATTGGATGGGGTTTATGAAGATGTTTTTAGTGGTGAACACTTAGATTATATTGGTACTATAAAGGGAAAGGGATATTTGATGTTGAAAGAGTTGAATTAGTATTTAATTAAGGGAGGCAGGAACACTTTTGTCGCTGTCTCCAATTTGAAGAGCGGATAAAAATGGTCTATTATGATTATAATCAAAACATTGGCAAGAATTTTCAAAGAATTGGGTTATATTGAGCAATGGGGAACCGGAATGCGAAAGATCTATGAATACAGTCAAAGCGCAGGGCTTAAAACACCTGAAATCAGTGAAAAAGGCAAGAGAATTAACCGGATTAACAGCAGATGGGGTGAAATCACTTTTTAGGAGAATGTTAGAACAAGAGCTTCTTGTGAAAATGAGAGAAAAAGAGGAACTTATTATTGTTTAAAAAAAATGGAGTTTCAGCCATCCCTACTTTGTCCACCCTTTTGGGTTCACCTCAAACCGTCTCCGTTGCTTGTTCTTGTTCCGGTTGTTTGCTTTTTGCGCCCCTGTGCTTTTTCTGCTATAATAGTATAGATGTTCTTTGGAGTAAAAAGGAGTGTTTTTATGAAGGCGGAAAAACTAAAAGAACAAATAAAAATTCAACTCGATCATTTGCCTGAAGAGATATTAAAAGAAGCGTACGATTTTCTATTATTTATTGAACAAAAGCATAAAAAAGAAACGGAACCATTAAAAAAATTCGGGTTGGATTTAGAAGCATTTGATTTTTGGAATGACGAGAACGAAACAGACTATTCCATAGAAGATACAAAGGAATACAATGGAGATTAAACCAGGGGCTATTGGACTTTTAAAATTTCCTAATACTGACTTAAACCCTGGTAAACTAAGACCCGTTCTTGTAGTAAAAAAAGCCTCCGGAAAACAAGGAAGATTTAATTATTTGTGCCATAACTTCTCAATTGAACTATTATAATCCAGATTGGAATGAATTACAACACAAGATGAAGATTTCAAAAAAAGCGGATTAAAAACAACTTCAATCATCAGAAACTTTAAAATGGCAACGATACATGAGCGTGTTATAGAAGGTTTTATTGGGGAAATTTCTAATGAAAGATTATTAAATATCTATAGGAAATACACTGAGTTTTTCGCCAACAAAAATGAAAAGCAATAGACAACAGAACGGTTTCCCTTGCTTTTGTTACTCATAATCCTTTATTTATCAAGAGCAGGAAAATACATCAACAAAGAACAACTGGAAAAAAGAATTCAGAAAGAACTTCAGGAACAGCATAAAAAACTCTCTCAAATTCAAAAATCAAAATTACTGAAAACGGCTAATAAAGGCAATCGCATGAACACGATAGTTGCAAACAGAATCATCGCCCAAACCATGTTGCCTCTTAAACGAACTTTTGTAGACATGCTATAATAAAAAGGCTAATCGTGTTTAATTGATTAACTTATCTGAACACCGCAGCGTTTGATAAATATAGCTATGCCAAGAAAATAAATGTTTTTACTATTGGATAAATGAGGTGCATAAAATGACCGATATGAAGCATTATCAAGGGATATACAGTTATTCAGGGAAATTTAAACAACAAAAAAATGGATCAAAAGTTTTAGACGTAGACGAATTCACATATGAAGGAAAATATTTTAAACCATCAAATAAACTTGTTTTTATTATAACTCCAAGACCTGAAGAAGGAGGGTGGCTATCGGTGAAATGTGATGCAATCGGTGTAATTATTGGTGGTAACGATCTTGAAGAAGCGCTTGGTAACGCTTTTATGGATGCAGCCCTTCAATACGAAGATCTTATGTATTCTAATATACCGTTGACAGAACATGCACAAAAAATCAAAGACCTTTTCCGGAACTGGACGGTGCACACCATTGACCAGCAGGCCCAGTAAAAAGATTGAACGTATACTAAAGAAAAAGGGCTTTATAAAACTTTCCACACATCATAATCGTTATTTATACATTACTTTATCAGGGAAAAAACCAGGGATTAAAACATTTATAAGTCATGGTTCAAAAGACTATGGTGATAAGTTACTTTCTGATTTGGCTGATCAATTAAAACTAACTAAGCAAGAATTACTTGAATTCATAGATGGAAACATGACACGTGAAGAATATGAAGCGATATTAAAAAATAAAGGATTGATTTAGCCCTGCCTATGGATTGGTAGGCATAAAATAAGAAAAATTTCACCTGCCCCTACTATGTCCACCCTTTAGATCCACCTCAACCCGTCCCCTCTGCTTATCACACGGGGTCTGACCCCATGGATTTTGATTTTGATAAAAAAACGATTTACACCTCATTTTCAATGAAACTTCTGGTGATATTTAGAACTTCATAAAGAATGTCATACGGCAGTTTTTCAATAAAAGAAATGTTTCTGACAAACACGTCCAAACTTTTCATCTGTTCACACATAATTACACCTGTTGTTTTCATTCTTTCATCCAATCTAACATGAAGCGGAAATCCCCTGTCTGTGTTTGTTATCGGGCAAACAAAAGCCAACCCGGTTGCTTTGCAAAAACTCTCATTACTCACAACGACCGCTGGTCTTCTTCCTCTTTGTTCATGCCCACTTTGAGGACTAAAATCAAGAAAGACGATATCTCCCTGACACGGTTTATACGCTTTCATTCTATTTCATTTCCCACTGACTCACCGGTATCCCATTCGGAACATTTATAATCACCTGTGTAACCTTTCATCCTTTCTTTCAAAGAGATATATTTTTTTACAGGGATAATGACAATATTTCCATCAATTACTTTTATCTCAACTTGGTCATTTTCAACTATTTTCATCTCATCCAAAACTATTTTCGGAATTCTTATTGCATTACTATTTCCCCATTTTTGAATTTTCGCCAGCATATAATCACCTCATTCATAGTATATACTATGTAGACACTTCTGTCAAATGAATACTGATTCTTCCCATTTTTGATAGACAATTATTGAGAACAATGACAACTTTTCAGCCTATAGAGGGTATTCTTTAATAGAGTTAAACTATTAGTAGCCACGGGGGCTGTCCCCTTGGCAGCTGTTGAAATTCAAAAACCAAAATTACCGAAAACAGTTAATAAAGTCAATTTCAAGAAAAAATTGTTGCAAACAGTAGAGTAGAAGCGCCTTTCACAAGACACTCCCCTCGCAGAACCGTGCTTGCGCTACTCACGCACACGGCTCCTCAAAGCTGCATTCATAAATTAGCAATATATTCCGGATTTATATCAAACACACTCACATAGCATTTGGACCTTGGTAGGGGAAACTTTCTGAGAAATAAGTTGAACTTATCCCAGTAAAAGTGTTTCCCTTGACTGCGTCTATTCATCCATGTGTACAGTTGTTTCTTGAGTTGGTCTGCAAATTCCGAGGTGGCATTCCGATTATAGGTGATGCCATAGTATCGGTAATAGCCCATCAGTTTAATTCGCAGTTTCTTCATGACCTGTACGGCGGGGGTGTTGAGGTTTTTCCTGAACCAATCTTTGGTTTTGCTTAAACTGGCTCTCATTTTCTTGGCACTGGTTTTGCGTTTCATCAGAAATTTCCCTTGCTTGCTTCTGGAACAATAATGTGTAAATCCCAGAAAGTCAAAGGTTTCCGGTTTGTCCTGTCCGTCTCTTTTGCAGTCTGTCTGGGCTGTGCGTCCAAATCTCAGTATCCGGGTCTTTTCTTCCGATATACTCAGGTTGAATTTTGCCAGCCTTTCTTTCAGGTCTACAAGGAATTGTTTGGCGTCTTCCTCTTCCTCAAAACATCCTACAAAATCATCACCGTAACGTACCAGCCAGCACTTTCCCTTTGCCCGACGGGATTTACACCCGCTTTATGTAACGACCTTGCTCAGCCGCACGAACCGTCCCCGTTGCCGCTTGTTTTTATTCTTTCTTACTTACTTTAAATCAAATGGTATAATAAATCAAGAATAGGGAATAAAAAGGTGAGAAAATGGAAAGCAACACAATTCTTGAGTTTCTTGATAAAAACACAGGACAGATCAATCAATATGGAGTGAAAAAAATCGGACTTTTCGGATCATTTGCAACGGGTAGAAACACAAACAACAGCGACATTGATATTCTAGTCGAATTTAAACCCGGGGAAAAAACCTTTGACAACTACATGGATTTAAAATTCTTTCTTGAAGACAAACTAAAGCGAAAAGTAGACCTTGTCATCGAAAAAAACATCAAGCCGGAATTAAAAAAAGAAATCCTGAGCACTGTTAAATATGCGTGATTTCACCCTCTATCTTAATGATATTTTATCCGCAATTACAAAAATTGAAGATTATTCAAAAGACAGTTCATACGAAAAATTTCAACTTAATGGGTTGTTACAAGATGCAGTCATCCGAAATGTTGAAATAATCGGAGAAGCAGTTAAAAAGATACCTGACATAATCAAAAATGACAATAAAGAAATAGAATGGAGAAAAATCGCAGGAATAAGAGACATACTAATTCATGAATACTTTGGGGTAGATGCTGAAATAGTCTGGGATGTAGTAAAAAACAAACTACCGGAACTAAAGCGAGTCATAACAAAAATAAAAAACGAACAAAAAATGATATAAGGTTGCAACACTTGAAAAATAGCATTTAGACCCTTATCGTAAATTCTTAAAAACAATCGAATAAGGTTAAAAAAACAAAGTTTCATCGATTCTTAGATTGCAAACACTAATGGGTGCAACTCAAACCGTCCTCGGTGATGGATGCATGGCATGTGTGTCTTCGAAAATGATCTTTTTTAAGTCGAACCATGATATAATTTAATAGACGCCAATTTTTAGCAATCTTAAAAATAGAAAAAATATTGTTGTGCTTTTAAAAGGTTAAATTAGATGAGGAGTTGTAAAAAAAAACTAATCCAACAATATGTATGTTTAGAGGTATAAAAATATACATCAATTACAGAGATCATTTACCCGCTCATTTTCATGCTGAATATGGTGAGTATAATTGTTGTATTTCAATAGAGGATATTGAGCTGATCGATGGTAACATGCCAAATAAGCAATTGAAAATGATATATGGTTGGGCAGCCTTGCATCAAGAAGAGCTCAATGAAGAATGGTATTTAGCTCAGCAACAAAAGGAATTATTCCCAATAGACCCAATAAAATAGAAGGTGGAATTTTATGAAAACAGCTGAAATACCAAAAGAAGTTAAAGATTATTTTCAAAAAGGTTCAAGAAAAATAGAAAAAGTAATTGCAAATGATGATTACACACTCACTATTCACTTTGATAATGGTGAGGTCAGGCTTTATGATATGAATGAGAAGTTATATGGTGTGTTCGATGTTCTAAAAGATAAAAACAAATTCAAAGATGTATTTCTTGATGAATATGGGAACATTGCATGGGATATTGATAAAAACATTGATTCGAGCGTTCAATGGAATAATCGAATTGATTTATGTAAAGACTCAGTATATTTGGACTCAAAGCCAATAAAATAAATCGGATATCAGCATATCCTAAAAGGAATAAATGCAAAAAAAGGAACTTTATTACATTTTTGTGGAAAAATCCCTTTGTAGGGGAGGGCCCATGAGCCCTCCCGCATATTTGACATAGTTCAAAAAAAGGGATAAATTTAAAACAACTCTCTCAAATTCAAAATTCAAAATTACTGAAAACAGCTAATAAAGACAATCTCAGGAAAAAGCAATTTCAAAAAGAACCGTCCCCGTTGCTTTTAATAACCAAAAAGGGCAGTTCGTGAACTGCCCCTACAAGAATGTTCAGAAGCCGAAACACAGTGTAGGGGCGATTCACGAATCGCCCCTTAAGTGAGTATA
>Ga0209203_1002738_pt1 | contig 11362 bp, 12 predicted proteins | sample AD_UKC109_MetaG_FD_184423 | JGI IMG/M metagenome (GOLD analysis project Ga0209203, IMG submission 184423) | Active sludge microbial communities of municipal wastewater-treating anaerobic digesters from Hong Kong - AD_UKC109_MetaG (SPAdes)... | ecosystem: Engineered > Bioreactor > Anaerobic >...
CCTCGAGCGCATCGAGCGTGACCGTTTGCGGCTTGGTATTGGGCATCTCCATGAAGCTGGTGATGCCACCGGCAATCGCGGCACGTGACTCGGTCGCGATATCGGCCTTGTGGGTCACGCCCGGTTCACGAAAATGTACCTGGGAATCGATCATGCCTGGCATCAGCACCTGACCGGCGGCATCGAGCACTTCGGCACCCGGCGCGCTGATCGCGCCACCGATCTGCGCGATTCGCCCGTCGACCACCAGCAGGTCGCCCTCGCGTACCTGCCCCTCGTTGACCATGCGTGCATTGGTGATCAGTAGTGATTGGCTCATCAGTCGTAATCCTTGTCTTTCCAGGTGCGCAATGCGCGAAATACCTCGGCGCGACCCTCGAGTGGTCGGCCGGCCCAGGCGCTCGCCGCAGCGATCACCTCGGGCTGGTCGGTACGCATGAACGGGTTGGTGGCGATTTCCTCTGCGACCGATGACGGGACAGTCGGCTCGCCACGTGCGCGCCGATCTCGATCGAGCGAGCTTCGCGCGGCGAGCGCGGTACTTTCCGGCTCGACCCAGGCGGCGAATCCGAGGTTGGCCAGCGTGTACTCGTGGGCACAAAACACTCGGGTGTCGGCCGGCAGTTCGGCGATGCGGGCCAGCGAGTCGCTGAGCTGTTCGAAAGTCCCGCTGAACACGCGTCCGCAACCGCCTGCGAACAGCGTGTCACCACAGAACAGGGCACCGTGCCCGTAGTAGGCGATGTGACCTTCGGTATGACCGGGCACGTCGAGCACACTGAAGCTCATGCCCAACCCGTCGAGTTCCACCCGGTCACCACCGCGCAAACGGCGCTCCAGCGACCTGATAGGTTCACCGGCCGGGCCATAGACGACAGCCTTCGGCCAGTCCGCCTTCAGCCCGTCGACACCACCGACGTGGTCACCGTGTTTGTGTGTGATCAGGATCGCGTCCAGGCTCAGCCCCTCGGCGTGAAGGCGCTCGATAACAGGGTCATCATCGCCCGGATCGACCACCGCGCAACCGTGGTATCCAGGTCGGCTGATCAACCAGATGTAGTTGTCGTCAAACGCAGGGATGGGGCGGATGTCGATCATTTGCGATACAGCTGCTCGGGATCGATCAACGCGGCCTTGTCGACCACCACGCGATCTCCCTGCACCAGGTTGTAGAAGCAGTCACGCCGACCGGTATGACATGCCGGTCCGGTCTGATCGACCTTGAGCAGAATGGTGTCGCCGTCACAATCGAGGCGCAGTTCCTTGAGCATCTGCACCTGCCCGGAGGACTCGCCCTTGCGCCACAGCGACCGGCGCGAGCGCGACCAGTAACAAACCCGCCCGTTTTGCAGCGTCTCGGCCAGCGACTCGCGGTTCATCCAGGCCAGCATCAATACCTCGCCGGTATCGAACTGCTGCGCGATGGCCGGCAAGAGACCATCGGCGTTCCAAGGTAATTCGTCCAACACGATTGCGAGCGGCAGTGACTGGCCGGTCGCGAATTTTTCGAGTTCTCTGAAGGTACCCATGGCCTGTCCAGGTGTAGCGTGGTTGCCCCGATGATAGCGCATGGCCCGCGGCCGACGCGTTGGCATCGGCAATATTGGAGTAGAATTGCAGCGACAAAAACGGGTCGTGGTCCGCATGCGCATTTTCAGGGTGTCTTTCCACAGCAACGGCAAGGTCTATCAGCTGCACGCGCAGCAGATCTCGCAGGCCGATCTCTATGGTTTCATCGAAATCAGCGACTTGCTGTTCGACGAACACACCTCTCTGGTCATAGATCCGGCGGAAGAGAAGCTCAAGGCCGAGTTCGCCGGCGTGCAGCGCCTGTTGCTGCCGATGCATGCAGTGATGCGCATTGAGGAGGTCGAGAAGCGCGGCCAGAACAAGATCCTGGAAATGGACGGCACTCTCGGCAACGTCACCCCCTTCCCTCTGCCGCCGACAGACGGGCGCAACCGCTGAAGCGGTGACACGAAAACACAGGCATTGATCCGGCAGACCAGCAGACCCTGACGTGGACATTAACGACAAAAATTCGCCGCTGCGACAGCGTATCGTGCGCCAGCGCGCCACCCTGTACAACATGCTCATTGACCCGATGAGCCGCGTCGCAAGACGGTGCGCCAAGGTATGGGGCGAAAAGCCGGCGCTCGACCACCTGCTGCTCGAATCCATCCCCAGAGTGCCTTATGTCACTTTCCTGTACGCCCTCGACCGCCAGGGCCGCCAGATCAGCGCCAATGCATCCCAGGATGGACTGATCGAAGAGGACTTCGGCCGCGACCGGTCAGAGCGGCCCTACATGATGAATCTGGCAACCGACCGCGAAATGACGCTCTCCGAAGCCTATATCAGCCTGCGCGTCAGCCGTCCCTCGGTAACCGCGATTCAGCGGGTCCAGGCCAATGGCCAGCTGATCGGTTACCTCGGCGGCGATTTCGACCTGCGCGGCCTGCCGATCACCAAGGAGCTGTATTCGGAACCGACGCGCTGGCGTCAGCTCAAGGGCGACCCGGCGATCCGTGGCAACGTGTTTCAACAGTGCCGGGTGCAGAGCCGCCTGGACGACCAGATCGACTCGATCCTGCCAGTACTGGAAGAACTGATCGTCGAAAACGGCGTATTCCACCTGAAGATCCATTTCTCCAGCAGCCGCGCGACACTCTGGCTGCTCGATGATCCCTATCGATACCAGTTGCTGGACTTCGACGATCTGGTCGATCCCGATGTGTGCCTGGCATTCCCGCACCACGACTACCCCAGTGAGGCGGTGGTTCCACAGGAGCAGATTCGCCTGATCCTCGACACCTTCAAACATCTGCGGTTCGCCGACGACACCATTTACCTGCGTGCTGGTTCGGTGAACATCTTCAACGGGATGGTCGGGCTGAATTTCTCCTGCGACGGATCGCACTACATCCCCGCCGATCAGTTCCTCGCGCGCGACTCGGAATTCTGGGAGGGGATCGGCTAGCCAACAGGGTTCTGCGGGTTTCACGCAGCCAACGCGACCAATCCCGCACCGGCCACCGGTTTTAACGCCACCCCATCGGCCGGAAACTGCCGGCAGGCACAGGGGTTTCCCAGCGGCGCCGCGCTGATTGCACGCGATCGGTGGGGTATCCGCAGGGTAGGCATTCAAAGGCGACAAGAGGTAACCGCCATGTCCATGCAACAACAGATCGAGGGAAAACTGCAGGCGCAGTTCGCGCCGCTGCACCTGGAGGTCACGAACGAGAGCCATATGCACGACGTGCCGGAGGGCTCGGAGTCTCATTTCCGTGTCGTGCTGGTCAGCGAGCAATTCAGCAGCAGGCCGCTGCTGCAGCGTCACCGCGCAGTCAACAGCGCGCTGGATGCTGAACTGAATGGCGGGATTCACGCGTTGGCGCTGCACACCATGACACCGGAAGAGTGGTTCGCCAAGGGCGGCAGCGCGCCCGCTTCACCGCCGTGCATGGGAGGTGGCAAGGCATGATCTTCAAGCTCATTCGCTGGCCGCTCGGCCAGCTTATCCTGCTGGTCGACTTCCTCACCGCCCCCAAGCGGCCGCAGCGGGATGCGCGCCAGCAGGCGATGATCGACGACCACACGCGCGATCTCGCGCTATACCAGTTCGCTACCTGTCCGTTCTGCGTCAAGACCCGCCGCGCGATGCGCCGTCTGGGTCTGAACATCGAGCTGCGCGATGCCCAGCGTGACCCGAAATGGCGCAACCAGCTGCTGACAGAAGGTGGGCGCCTGCAGACCCCCTGCCTGCGGATCGCGGGCGAATCGGGTGAACCCCGCTGGCTGTATGAGTCGAACGACATCATCGCCTTCCTCGAGCAGCGCGTGATGGCGCTTGAGGCTGCCCCGGCACAGGCTTAAAGGCGACACCGGGGTGGCCGCTAAGGGTTTCAGAACCTGACCGTGCCATCCCGGAGTTCCACATGCTCGCCTTGCTCTCGCCCGCTGAAGCAGCCATCGCCCGCTTGAGCTTTGCCGCCAAGACATCACTGATTGTGGTCCTGTTCCTGGTCCCGGTCGGTTACCTCGGCAGCCTGCAGTACCTGTCCAGCCAGACGCAGGCCGACGCGATGCGACTGGAGGGCAAGGGGCTGACCTACATAGGCGGCATCCTCGAGGTATTCGAAAAAGTGCCGCAGCACCGCGGCCTGTCGCAGGCGGTCCTCAAGGGCGACGAGGCAACCCGCCCGAAGCTCGAAAAGGTCCGGGTGGAGGTAGACGAACGCTTCGCTGCGCTGGCGACGCTGGACAGCGAACTGGGTGCCAACCTGGGCAGTTCGGGGGAACTGAACCGGTTGCGTACCGAATGGGAGTCGCTGCGCGAGCGCAACAGGGGACTAGAACCGCCAGCTTCCTTTGCCCAGCACACCGCACTGATCGAGGGACTCACGGACTTCATGGCGCAAGTCGCCGACCAGTCCGGCCTGAGTCGCGACAGCGATATCGCCACAGCCTATGCGGTACGCACCCTGGCCGAGGCCGGCCCGGATCTCGCCGAATACCTCGGCCGCTCGCGTGGGCTGGGCTCAGGCATCGCCGCCGCCGGCAAATTCACCCCGCAACTGTTCACCAGGCTGTCGACCAACGTCGACTTCGTCGCCGATGCGCAGAAGCGGCTGATCAAGGCCACCGACAAGGTCAAGACAGCGGCACCGGAGCTGGCGGCCAAGCTGCAGGTGCAGCTGGACGAGGCCAATGTGCTGGTCGGACGATTCCTCGATCTGATCAAGACCTCGATGCTGCAATCCGACGCGATAACCGTCGACGCCGGCACCGTGTTTGCCAGCGGTACCGCGGCAATCGGCGCCGTGTTCGCCATGGGCGACAGCCTGCAACCGGCGCTTGCCTCGCACCTGCAGGCACGCGCTGCCCGCGAAAGCACGCGTGCCTGGACGGTGATGCTGATTGCCGGCGGCACATTGGCGGTCCTGATCTACTTCGTCGCCGCGTTCTTCCGCGTGATCATGCGCAGCATCCGCCGTTTGTCAGACGGCGCCAGCCAGATTTCTACCGGCGATCTGGGGACACGCATCGACCTGGGTGTGCGGGACGAGTTGAACGACGTTCAGGACGCAATCAACGGAATGGCAAAGCAGTTTTCCGAGCTGATTCTCGGGGTCAAGAACGCCGGCGAAGCGGTGAACCAGGCGACCACGCAGGTGAGCAGCGTGACTGCGAGCACCCGCGAGAGCATGAACCACCAGCAGATGCAGATCAGCCAGGTGGCCACCGCCGTCAACGAGATGACGGCGACCGTACACGAGGTCGCGCAGAGTGCGGCGCGCACAGCCGAGGCCACCCACGAGGCCAGGGTCCAGGTCGACGAAGGACAACGCATTGTTGGCCAGAGTAAGGGCTCGATCGAACGCCTCGCCCAGGAAGTCGCCCGCGCCTCTGGCGTGATCAATGATGTCGAGGTCCACAGCAACGAGATCGGCGGCGTGCTCGATGTGATCCGCAGCATCGCCGAACAGACCAACCTGCTGGCGTTGAACGCCGCCATCGAGGCCGCACGCGCCGGCGAACAGGGCCGTGGCTTCGCAGTGGTCGCCGACGAGGTACGCACGCTGGCAGGACGCACCCAGCAGTCGACGCAGGAGATCCAGCAGATGATCGAGCGTCTGCAACAGGGAACCGGGCAGGCGGTACTGGTGATGCGTGAGGGGCAGAAGCAGGCAGACATCAGCGTCGAACAATCAGAGCAGGCCTCGCAGGCACTGGCACTGATCACCCAGGCAATCGCGCATATTTCCGACATGAGCAGCCAGATCGCCACCGCCGCCGAGGAACAGAGCGCCGCGACCGAGGAGATCAATCGCAGCGTCGTGCACATCGACCAATCCTCACACTCGACATCCGAGGCCACCAGCATGGCCCAAGCGACCGCGCAGGAACTCAAGATGCACGCCGACCAGTTGCTGTCCGCGACCGGCCGGTTCCACCTCTGATCGCACGGGGCCGCTGCTTCGGGCGGGCCATGATCGGGTAGAATTGCCGCCAAGCCGTGACAACCGCGCCGTATCGGCGTCCCGAGACATGATGGATCCTCAAGCCCTGGGCGCCCTCGCGGGCACCCACGCATTATTGCTGCAGTTGATCGAAGGACTGCCGCCGCGCGATACCAATCGGTGCTTCGACCCGCAACTGCCGTCAGCCGGATGGCTGCTGGGGCGCGCGGTGTTTCTTGAACTCCACCTGCTGCGCAGCGTCGTGATGCAGGACGACGATCTTGCAGCACGCGTGCGCCACCTGTTCGATGACGAACACAGGCCGCCGACGGATGTCGAGGCGCAGCTGCCGGCACGGGACCACCTGCTGAACTGGGCCACCGAGGTATTCGATCAGCACCTGGTCTGGCTGGCCAACCCTGGTCACCTGCCGTCGCACCCGCTGCTGGAGAACGGCTGGCTGGTCTGGCACCTGGCACAACGCCATGCACTCATATACGAGCGCCTGCTGGCGCTGCTGACCGCGCGCAGCGCGCAGCACGGGCACAGTGATCACCTGGTCGCCGAGGTCCTTCAGCCGCGACCTGCGCGTGCGGATTCCGTCCGCATCGAGCAGGGGCATTACCGTGTCGGTGCGCGCGAAGGTGTGGTGATGCACCACGAGGAACCGGCACAGGTCGTCGAACTGCATGCCTATCGCATCTGCCGCCACCCCGTCAGCAACGCCGAGTACCTCGCCTTCATGCTGGACGACGGCTATAGGAACGACGACTGGTGGGATGTGCCCGGTCGTGAATGGCGGGATACCTGTCTTGCCGAAGCACCCTGGCAATGGCGGCGCGACACTGCCGGCCATTGGTACGGTAGCGGCACCAATGGCGCAATGGACCTGCAGGCGGATGACCCGGTGACAGGCCTTTCGGCGCACGAGGCGCGCGCCTATGCGGCCTGGGCATCGGCACACGCCGACGGCCTGACCGGTGCAGTACCGCAACACGAGTACCAATGGGAGGTCGCGGCGCGCCTGGGTGAAATCGAGTCGGTCGGCCGCAGCTGGGAATGGTGTGCCAACACCTTTCATGTCTATCCGGATCATCAGGCACCAAGCGACGCGCAACTGGCGCCGTGCACCACGCTCGATGACGCCGGCATGCTGCGTGGCGGCTGCCTGCACACCCAGCCGAGCCTGCGACGCAGCACCTTCAGACTGTGCGCGATGCCGCAGCAGCGCACGCTGTTCGCCGGCACACGTATGGTACTGCCGCCGGGCAAGGCCGCCTGGGAATGACAGGCGCCGTCTGCGCCTATCGCAGTATGTCGAGCAGCTGGATCTCGAAGACCAGGGCCTCGTTCGGCCCGATATCGCTGCCGGCACCTGCCTCGCCATAGGCAAGTTCGCTTGGCACGAACACCTGCCAGTGATCCCCGACATGCATCCTGGACAGCGCCTCGCTGAAGCCGGGAATGACACCGGCCAACGCGAATTCGGCCGGCTGGTTGCGCTCGACCGAGCTGTCAAATACGCGACCGTCCAACAAGGTGCCGTGGTAGTGCACCCGCACGCTGTCGTCAGGGCGTGGCTGCTCACCCGTACCCGTTCGCAACACGCGATACTGCAGGCCGCTCGGCAGCAACACGACATCGCCCCTGGCGGCATTGTCGGTGAGGAAACGTCGCCCGGCGTCCAGGCTGGCCAGCGCACGCTGTGCGCGCTGCGCGGCGAACGCACGCTGCTGCTCAGCAATCGCCTCACGCATCTGATCGTCACTCAGACGCAGCGGCCGGTCGGCCAGCACATCGTCGATCGCCGCCGCAAACGCGGCGCTGTCCAGCTGCTGTATGCCCTGGCCTTTGAGCAACTGCCCCAGTCGCACGCCCATCGCATAGCTGTAGCGTTGCGGCACCGACCCGGCCGGCGGCTCCGATGCGAAAACGTCGACCGCGAGCATCACAAGGCTCACCGAAAACAGGAAATAGAGTGATTTTTTCATTGTCTTTTCAGTCGGTTAAGGAATGTCAGTCCCGGTTTCCGAAGCTTCGGCCTGAAACCCGGAACGCATTTCACAGATTGCATCAACGGCCATCAAGCGGTTGCCGGCGACGTCGATAATACAGGCGACGGGGCATTCTTTGGACAACGACAATGATCAGCAAGTTGGGCAATACGGCCTTGCAGGGTATCCAGCGCAGCACCCAGGGTCTGGCACGCAGCGCCGCCGAGATCGCGCGCGCCACCCAGCCCGGCGACCGCACGAACATGACCCGCGCGCTGGTGGAACTCAAACAACACGAACACGCGGCCAAGGCCAACATGAAAACGCTGGCGGCGCACGACAGGATGCTGGGGTCTCTGCTTGACGTGAAAGCCTGAACCGGGGCGTCAGCGTACCGGGAACAACATCGAATAGTCAGTCGCCCTGACATCCTTGGTCAGCTGCCCGACCGAGATATAGTCAACGCCACTCAGGGCGATCTCTCGCACGCTCTCCAGACTGACGCCGCCCGAGGCCTCCAGTTCCGCCCGCCCTGCCGTCAGCAGCACCGCCTCACGCAACTGCGCAAGGCTAAAGTTATCGAGCAGGATACGCGTGGCACCGGCCCCCAGCGCCTGACCCAGTTCGGCCAGGTCCTCGACCTCGATTTCGATCATCACGTCGCCTGATGTCGCTGCCTGTGCGGCACGCAGCGCGGCCGCAATCGAACCGGCAGCGCGGATATGGTTTTCCTTGATCAGCACGGCATCGAACAGACCGACACGGTGATTGCTGGCGCCGCCGCAACGCACCGCATACTTCTGTGCCAGACGCAGCCCGGGGAGGGTCTTGCGCGTGTCCAGGACGGTCGCCTGCGTGCCCGCTACTGCGGCGACGTACTGTGCTGCACGCGACGCCGTGCCAGACAGGGTCTGCAGGAAGTTCAGCGCCGTGCGCTCACCCGACAGGACCGGCCGCGCCATCCCCTGCACGGTGCATACACGTTGTCCCGCAACCAGGTGCGCGCCGTCGCTTGCCGACCAGTCGACACGAATCTCCGCGTCGAGCTGACGAAACACCTCTTCGAACCACGCGCTGCCGCACAGCACCGCCGGTTCACGCACGATGACCTCGGCACGCGCAACGGCATCGGCCGGCACCAGCGCGGCCGTCAGGTCGCCAGCACCGACATCCTCGGCCAGCGCCCGGCGCACCTGCGCAGCGACATCAGCGGGATCGGGCTGCCGCATCTGCTAGGTGATCGCCAGCAGCTCGACATCGAACACCAGGGTCGCGTTCGGCGGGATGACCCCACCGGCGCCTTGCGCACCGTAACCGAGTTGCGGCGGGATGGTCAGCTTGCGCTTGCCACCCACCTTCATGCCGGCGACACCCTCGTCCCAGCCGCGAATGACCATACCGCGGCCAAGTGAAAAGCTGAATGCCTGGTTGCGGTCATGGCTGGAATCGAACTTGCTGCCATCGGTCAGCCAACCGGTGTAGTGCACGGAGACCTGCTGTCCAGGGGACGCAACGGCGCCGTCGCCTTCGACCAGGTCTTCATACTTCAGGCCGGAATCGGTGATCTGTTCTGCCATATCTGTCTCCCAGGTTGTCTGTCGCAAAAAAAAGCGCCGGCTGGACCGGCGCTGTGCATTGTATCCGAGGCGTGAAGATCAGGCAGGTGCGGCTGCCGCCCCCGTGTCCCGCAACGCCCCGAGCATCGCGTCCAATGCCCGGTCCATCAACGGCGTGTTGACATCATCGAGCAGGCGCGCGTTGTTTTCACGGAACAACACCGCGATGTCGTTGACCGTCATTTCGGCAACCTTCATGCCCTTGCGATTGACGAAAATGCAGTTGTTCGATACCTGACTGCGCCACGACAGCTTACCGCGCACCCAGGTGTCATCGCGTTGCCAGTCGAGCCACTGCCCGACCTCGAGTGCCGTGGCCTTTTCGAAGAACTCGTCCTCGATCACCTCGGCCGGCTCGACCTCAGCGCTCAGGCCAACCCCTTCAGGCACGACCTCGTCGAGCGACGCCACCTCGATGGTGTCACTCTCGCCACGCAGGGCCGCGATATGGCAGGCCTGCAGCTCCTTGAACAACTGCCCGGCGCGGTGCTGATCGAAGGAGATGTTGTTGAGGCCGTCGCGCAACTTCTTCAACAGGTCGGGGATCGACTTGAGCAGTCGCTGCCGGTCACTCGGTTCGACCTTCGGCTGCACGCTCCAGATCAATTCCTCGACCGCGGCAAACGCATGCTGCCAGGCCACGCTCTCCTCACCCTCGCGCAGGTAGGCCAACAGCATCACATCGTGCCAGCCCTCACGCAGGATATTGACCACCGCCAGCGGCAGATCAGGCTGCGCGATACGGAAGTCGTTGAGGACCTCGGCGACACGACGCCGTGCAATCAGCAACTGCTCCTGACCGCGGGTGACCTGGTTGATGCGCTCCTCGGCCACCTCGGCGCCCCGCGCCTCGCGCTCGATGAAACTGGAGAACTCGTCGTACACCAGCGCAAACAGGCCGACATCGTCACTGAAATCGTTGAGTATCCGCGTCACTGCGGTCTCGATCCGGCCGTACAGCGACTTCGCCGAACGGTCGCCGTCATCGACCCAGCCCATCGCGGCGCGCGCCAGCGTATTGAGCAGACGCCGCGCCGGGTGGTGTTTGTTTCCAAAGAAGCTGCGGTCGAGCACCGCCACCTTCAACATCGGGATCTGCAGCCGACCGAGCAGCGCCTTCATCGCGTCCGGCACGTTGCGGTCGTCGAGGATGAAATCGAACAGCATGCCGATGACATCGATCACATCCTGATCGACCTGGTTGAGACGCTTGGACGGCGCGTCATTCGACCCCATGTCCAGCTGGCGCCCGAGGTTGTACAACATCTCGGTCTGCAGTTGCTGGACTTCGGCGCGACTTACCGGCGCCTCTGTCGAAAAGTCCTGCTGCAGATAATTCAGCGCATCGATGAGTTCGTTCGACCCGACCGCCGGCAGGTGTCGCAGGTGCGCCGCTTCGCCGCCGCCGGGCAGACGTCCCGAATACAGGCTGGCTGCACCGCGGTCGCGCCGCATCGACAGCAACTGACCCAGCATGCCGAGGACCTGCTCCTGGCTGACCTCGTTGCCCGGAAGCGATGCCATGTCACCGTCTGCAACACGCGACGCTACGGCATCCGGGGATTCCTGGCGTGCACGCTGCACCGATGGTGCAACCGGGTTGCGCCGCACCCGCTGCACGATCTTCGGAAGCACGCCACCATCGACCAACACGTCGTTGAGGTCGTCATACAGACCACCGATGTAGCCCATGACATAGCGGTCGAAAAGCTTGAACACAACCAGGCGCACACCAAGATCACCTGACCACTGGCGCATCGCGGCGCGGAACCCTTCGGCGAGGTTGAAC
>Ga0209203_1002739_pt1 | contig 11359 bp, 5 predicted proteins | sample AD_UKC109_MetaG_FD_184423 | JGI IMG/M metagenome (GOLD analysis project Ga0209203, IMG submission 184423) | Active sludge microbial communities of municipal wastewater-treating anaerobic digesters from Hong Kong - AD_UKC109_MetaG (SPAdes)... | ecosystem: Engineered > Bioreactor > Anaerobic >...
CAACATAATCTACCTCAACACCTTCGATAATGACAATAACGCCGGCGATTTTCCTAGGGGCAGTTATTGGAACGCTACGACGAACGTAACCTGGGAGCACGAGGGCAGAAACCTCACGGGCTTCCTCGGCAACGTCTGGTCCGACTACGACGGATTCGACTGCGACGGCGACGGGATCGGCGATACGCCTTACAATCTATCGGGCGGCAGGGACTATAACCCCATCGGAGGCCTGCTCTGCGGTCCGGGAATCGAGGTCGAAAAGGTCGCAGACGTCAGCTCGGCTGAGATCGGCGAGGTGATCAACTACACGATCCGGGTGAACAACACCGGGAACGTCACCCTCACGAGCGTCTGGGCCGAGGACAACCTGACCTCCGACGTCTGGGATGTGGGGACTCTCGCGCCAGGCGAGAACTACACCAACACCACTTGGTATCGTGTAAACGAGACCGACCTCCCCGGCCCGATAACAAACGAGCTCTGGGCCAACGGGACCGACCCCTGCGGCTTCGATGTGAACGATTCAGCGATCAAGACCGTCTCGGTCCTCTACGATCCAAAGATCGAGGTCGATAAGACCACTAACCTCAGCTCCGGCGCGCCATCGACGACGATCGAGTTCACAATCAACGTCACCAACACCGGCAACGTCAACTTTAGCATCGTGAACCTGACCGATTATCTGCCCGGCGGCCTTGAATACGATTCCGACGACCAGCCGACGAGAACCATCGATGGCGATAACGTCACCTGGAACCTCGGACCCCTTAACAGAACCGACTCGAAAATGGTCAAGCTCGTGGCACACATCGACGGCACCGTCTTCGGTACCCTCGAAAACCGTGCCGAGGCCGTCGGGACGGCACCTCTTGGCGACGAGGTGGCCGACGATGCCGAGGCGAAGATCGAAGCGCTCAAGGCCGAGATTGATGTCGAAAAGACCTGCGAGGTCGATTACAATCAAACTCCGACGAACGCGACCTTCACGATAAAGGTCAAAAACGCCGGCGAGATCAAACTGACCAAAGTCGTGGCGGTGGACACCCTCCCCGCTGGCCTCACCTACTCGTCGAGCAGTCCAGCCGGAACAAAAGTAGGAGATACGATCACCTGGCCGAACCTCGGACCCTTGGCCGAAGCCGAAACCGCCGAGATCACGATCTTCACCACGGTCGATGGTGCCGCCACGGAACCTCTCACAAACGAGGTCAACGTCACGGGAACGCCTGAACACGGCGAAAACGTCACCGACCAGGACAACGCCACCGTCACGGCCGCCCTGGACTTTGGCGACGCGCCCGACCCATCATACTCGACCCTCCTCGCGAACGGTGGTGCACGTCACGTGATCGTTCCGGGCTTCATGCTCGGCTCACAGATCGACGGCGAATACGACGGCCAGCCCACGGCCACCGCTGACGGTGACGACGTGGCGGGGGTCGACGACGAGGACGGAGTGACGTTTGCGACCTTCACATCTGACCAGGGCGAAGTGCCTTTCATCGTTGTTGGAGGGTTTGCCAACGTCGTGGTCGAGGCAACGGCCTCCGGCAAGCTCGACGCCTGGATCGACTTCGACTACGACGGCAGCTGGACCGCGAGCGACCAGATATTCACCTCAGAACCTATCGAGTCAGGCACCAACTACCTCCAGTTCAATGTGTCAGAGACTGCGACCCCCGACGTTATGACCTTCGCCCGGTTCAGGTTCAGCACAGAGGGCGGCCTTTCGCCCGCGGGCCTTGCAGACGACGGCGAGGTTGAGGACTATGCCGTCAAGGTGCTGAAAGACAGCGACGGTGACGGTGTTCCCGACAAGCTGGAACCCGAAGGCGATCGTGACGGCGACGGCATACCGAACTATCTCGACTACGACCCTTCAGGCTACTTCTACAACGAGTCGGACGGCCAGATCATATCCGGAGGCAAGATCGGTGTGACCGGCCCTGGCGTCATCACCATCGTCAAGGACGGTTCTGACGGATACTACGAGTTCTGGACCGATGGGACCCCCGGATTGTACGAGATGAAGCTGACGTTCCCCTCGGGCTACATTCTGAGCCCGACATGCTCGCCCGGCGGTTCCTTCGACCCCACAGGCAAGCCGGACCCCGTCTACCTGGGGTCCGATGAATATGGGAGTACGGGTTATCTCGCCTCTGGCCTATGCGCTGATAACCCCTACTATCTCAGTTTCAATCTCGAGCCCGGTGACCCCTTCGTCATGACCAACAACATACCTCTGGCGCAACTGAACTCGATCGGAGATTTGGTCTGGAACGACCTTGACGGCGACGGCTGCCAGGACGATGACGAGCCCGGAATCCAAGGCGTTTCTGTCACCCTCCTGTACGAGAACGGTACTGAAGCCAACGGCACAACGACAGGGCCGGGCGGCCTCTACATCTTCTCGGACGTTCTGCCCGGAGAGTACAGGGTCAAGTTCGACCCCCCTGAAGGCGGCTCGTTCAGTCCAGCCCATCAGTGCGACGAAAGTATGGACAGCGACGCCGATCCCGTCACAGGCCTATCCGACCTCGTCGTCCTTGAGACGAACGAGAACGATATGACGATAGATGCGGGACTCCACACGTCGCTGAACGTCACGAAGACCGTCGACAAGAAGAGTGCCAGTCGGGGCGAGGAGCTGACATACACCATCCGAATCTGTAACCCCGGTAACCTGACCGCAACGAACGTCGTCGTCGAGGACGTCTTCGACAAGAACGTCGAGTTCGTCTACGCCGATCCGGCCCCGGACGCAGACGGTCTCTGGCGGTTCGCCGAGATTCCGGCCAGAAAATGTGTCACGATCACCCTCGTCGTCAGGGTTCCAAAACAGGACTTCGTGTTCGATATGGCTCAGGACGTGTCGGGCCGGGGTTACGTGAACGTCGCCAACGATTACTCGACGACGCTCCAGCCGTACACCATCAATAACAGAGTCAAGGTCAGCTGGGGTGCCGTCGAAGTCACCGATTCTGCGAGCGTTTCGGTCCTCGCCGATCCGGGAACGGAGCTTGAGACAAGAGAACACGGGTCTGGAAGCTACGATAGCGATGAATTGGTAGCGGTCCGAACCGAGAACAAGTCGATCTCGATGGACAAAGACGTGGCCGCCACCTATGCTCCGACGACCCTCGGCCTCTATAACAACAGGACCGTGAGCTACAGCTCAAAATGGACCGCTGTTGCCAACGCCAAAAATCGGGTGACTGGAGCCTCGCTTAGCGAGCAGTACAGGTACGCCACGAGCATCTACCGGGATTCGAGGATCTTCCTCGACGAGAACGAGTCGGTGATGGAGGTTGAGAGCGAGTTCGAGGGGATGGGCCACATCGGTTTCCTTAAGATGCCCTCGAACAGTTCGACGCCTCAGACGACGCCGCTCTTCGAGTCTTCTGAAGACTACACCGGTAGCTTCAAGGTTCTGGAGAAGGCTGACGAGTACGGCTCTTCCGTCTCGTCGGAGAAGGCCGCGTCAGGGTCGGGGCTCGTCGTCGTCGATAAACGGGTCGGCGATAGTCAGCGTAGCCACGAGTCCGGGTCGGGCTCCTACGACTCTGAAGAGCTGATCGAGACCGCCACCAACTACATCGCCAAAGATATCAGCCTCGAATACGTTCCGACTAGCTCGAAGCTGACCGATGACGTCTCGATCAACTCGTCTCTGAAATGGACTGAGGGTATGTATTCGAAGAACCCTGGGTCGAGCTATATCGGCGAGGAGTACACTTCCATAACCGAGCTCGACAAAGAGACGGCGGCTCGGGGCCTGAACGAAATGGATACAGCCGCGAATTTCTCGGGCCAGGCCTGGTACCGGACGGTTCTGGAAAGAAACGGGACCGAGCCTGAGGTCGACTTTGACGAGTCGTACAACGGCGACTACTCGGTCGAAAGGCGTGTCATCTTTACCGGCGTTGCCAAGTACGATCGGCCTCACCTGAACGTCACCAAGACCCTCGACGGGATCGTCGAAGAGACCCTGTCTTGGGGCTACGGTGAGGAGCATCTCGCAGGCGCGACGAAGACGAGGGAGGTCGCAAGCTACACCATCTCCATCGAGAACGATGGGAACAAGGCCCTCGGGCCGGTCTACGTCCAGGACCTCTTCCCGCCGGGATCGGCGTACATCGAGGCGTCGATCCGGCCGATGGAATTGACTGAGACTAACGCCAACTGGACTCTGCTGAACATCGGCATCGGCGACGTGGTGGCGATCGACCTGGAGCTGGACGTCTCCGAGTACCATCCGAGCGAGCTCGTCAACAGGGTCAAGGTCTGGGGTGGAATCAACAACGGCGACGATTGGGTCTACGCCTCGAACTTCAGCGCGTTGGAGGTCAGTTGGCTGACCTGTTGTCCGGAAGGTCCCTTAACGGTCGAAACGATGGCCGAGACGAACGGTACCGTCGTAAGGTATGAGATCGATATCAGTAACCAGGAGGATGCGACGAGGGTGGCGACGGTGACTGATCATCTCCCTGCGGGCATGGAGCTAGTCGAGTCATCGATTCCCTTTGCCTCTTACGAGGACGGGGTCGTCGTCTGGAACCTCGTCGAGATCCCGGCGTCGGGGACGGCTGAGATCGAGTTTTCGGCTCTGGCTCCTGGGTCTGGAAGGTTTACAAACTCCGTCGAGGTCGATCCGAGGTCCGTCGACGGGTCAGTCGTTCAGCCGGTGAGTGCAACATGTGTGATCGATGTAGGCACCGTCAGTGACGAGTGCGGTACCGTATCATGCGACTCGTGGCAGCCGCCGGACTGGGAGTTTGAGCATTACGGGTACGGGTCCGACGGGACGACCTGTGAGGATCTGACATGCACCAGCTGCGGCGGGACGGACTCGTGGCTTGCGCAATGATTGGGTGCAAAGCAAATCTATATTTTTTGAAAATGAGATTTTGAAAACCTGATCAAAGGCTGAACTTCTTGTACATCATCGCCTGAAAGGAGGTGACGCCCAGAACTTTTGAGACGAGGGCAGCATCATCACCCTTCAGCGGCCATGCCTTGACTGGTGAGATCGGCTTTCCCCTTGAAGCGTAGACGACGCCTCCAGTCATCTTGGCGCAGATGTAGCCGCCTGCATCCCCAGAGACGAAAATCTCGCCACCTTTCATCTCGGCGGCGGTGAAGTCGCCAGCCTTTCCGAAGACGACGAGCCTTCCGCCCCTCATCAAAACGCCCGTGTTCCTCCCGGCATCCCCAAAAATCTCCAAACGGCCTGAGCGCATCAAGATCCCCGCGCTCATCCCAGCGTCCCCCTCCACCCTCAGAGCCTTCTTTGATCTGCTCCTCGCCGCCAGAGTCTCCCTGATGAGGCCGTCTTTCAGAACGAAGCCGCCATCGTCCAGCAGGTTCGGCTCCAGAACCCTGCCGCCCCGCTCAAGAACTTCGGTAATGGAGACATATTTTTGGTATCCGGTCAAATCCGACTCGACCCGGGCGACGTTTCCCAGCGGATCTGAAACGCTCCCGCTGACGTAAATCGAGCCGCGAATCATGCTGATCCCCATCCGAGGCCCGATATCCCCGTCGACGATTATGGTGCCCGTACCTTCGATGGGACCGCCGGTCCCGCCAAAGCCGGCGAGGTCCACCCCGAGGCTCGAACCGAGCCGGCCGCCGACGTCGCCCCGGATCCGCACGCTTTCACCTCGCCGCAGAGCCTCCACCAGCTCCCGACGCGTATACGACCCGAATACAGCCCCGTCGGGATCGAGACGAGACCCCTGGTGCTGCCAGTAGAAGTCGAAGGTAAAGTCGCAGAGGCAGCTTTCGCCACCAGCCTCGATCTCGATCAGAAGAGCATCCCCGCGAAGATCGCCATCCTCATCTTCCGTCCACCATCTTCCGAGAGATCTTTACGCCGACGAGGGTGACCGCTATCGCCAGAACCGCCGAGGCCGCCAGATACTCGGTGGTCGACCCCAGGATGAGGGAGAAGTCGATTCCAGCGCTGTTTGCCAGGATGAATACGCTGGCGGACCAGAATATGATCCCCGTGGCGAAGATGAAGAAGGGGTAAGAGTAGGCCCTCTCGTCCCCCACCCCCTCTATGTAAAGGTCCAAGATCTTGCCCAGGTTCACGCAGATCCCGGCGGCCACGTACCACCAGATGCTGTAGTTGACATAGACCATCAGAAGGACGATGTACCCGTACCAGATGTCACCGGTGTAGTAGTCCCAGAACTTGGAGAACCCCTGGATCGTGGCGATCAGGATCAGGACCGCGGCCAGAACGTAGGTGACGAAGGCCACCTTCCCCCGGTATAGGTTCCCCTTGAAGGTCTCCTTGGTGCTCTCTATGAAGTCGTCAAGGCCCAGTCCCCGAAAGAGAAGATATATCCCGACGGCGGCGAGGATGGCGACGACGGCGAAGTCCGACCTTCCAATGAAGCTGAAGGTCGAGTATATGAGAAGGGCAAGGCCTATGGGTATGAAGAAGGTGTGGCTGATCTTCGGGTCCCTGAAGACCTGTTTGAGAAGATAATAGGTGCTCTCCAGGTTGTGACTCTGCTTCACGAGGACCCTCTTCACGCCGTCGACTTTGACCCTCGACTGGATTATGGGGAGGATCGCCTCGTCCTCGGCGCCGTCCGAAACGACTACCACACCCTCCGGCCGGAACCTCTCGATGAGGGCCTCGATCTGATGGGCGATCTTCCCGTCGGATATGAGGCCCACGTTGGAGTCGCCAGCCACCGAGGCGATCTCCACAGACTTCCCCTGGGATGCGAGATCGTCGTAGACCTTGATCCCTCCAAGGATGGTGTTAACGTCCGAGTCCTCGGGGTCAGCAAGGCCGAGCTTGAGGGTGGCTTCGACGTTAGCGTCCCTCCCGATGATGGGGCTTTCGATCCTGGCCTTCCGGCCCAGGTCGTCGTCTCTATCGATGCAGAGCACCAGGCAGTCCATATCGCGTGTATACTCGGCGAGGAACGTACTTAAAGATTGGCCGAACCCGAGAACGTTCTGGCTGACAAAGGCTATTTATCTGAAAGAAGTGACTTAACTATTATGAGATTGTTCATCTTCGTCCTCATGATGGTTCTGGCTTTCGCAGCTTCTGCTCCGGCGTCCGCCTTTACCTTTGAGAGCATTCAGTACGGCGTTGAGATCTACAACTCCGGCGTGGCGAACGCACCGGAGATTGTCAAAGCCCTCCTGGGAGATGAAAAAATCCAGGTGGAGATCACCAGGGCAGACGGAACAGCCCTCATGGCGGGCCTTGAGACGAAGAACGCCGTGATAGTGAACGCGACCGAAGGGGAGATCGAAGACCCGACGATCGTGGTGGAGGCCACCGATGATGCGATCACGAGGATCTACGAGGCTGACGATCCGGTGACCGCCTTTGAAGAGGCCCAAAAAGATGGCGCGATCTCCGTCAGGGGCACGACTTTCACCTCAAAGCTGAAAGTTTCGGCGGCCCTAGCCAGCACACCGGCCCTCAGATTCTTCGCCAGTCTCATCGGGAAGTGAGCTTCACTTGCGGAGATCTAAGTTCTCCGCCACTATTTTGTGGGCGCAGAAGTCGCCGCACATGGTGCAGACCTTGCTATCGACCGGCGCCCTCTCAGACCTTATCTTTGTAGCCCGTTCCGGGTCGATGGCGAGGTCGAACTGCTGGCTCCAGAGCATGTCCCTTCGGGCTCGGCCCATCGCCAGGTCCTGGTCACGGGAGCCGTTCTTGATCATGTCGCCGATGTGGGCTGCCACCCTCGATGCCATCACGCCCTCCTTCACGTCCTCGACGTTGGGGAGAGCGAGGTGCTCTGCGGGGGTTACGTAGCAGATGAAGTCGGCACCGTAGGCGCTGGAGAGGCTTGCGCCGATCGCCGCCACCATGTGGTCGTATCCTGGAGCGATGTCGGTGACAAGAGGCCCCAGCATGTAGAAGGGCTTCTCTCCAGAGAGCCGCTTCATCACCTTGACGTTCGCCTCGATCTCGTCTATTGGGATATGGCCAGGCCCCTCGACGATCGTCTGGACCCCGAAATCGTGAGCCCTGTCCGCCAACTCGCTGTTGATTATCAGCTCCTGGATCTGAGCCCGGTCGGTGGCGTCGTGGACGGCCCCGGCCCGAAATCCGTTCCCCATGCTCAAAGTTACCTCGTGCTCCTTCAGGATCTCCAGGAGGTAGTCGAACTGGCTGTACAGAGGGTTCTCCTTATCGTTGTGGAGCATCCAGGCCACCATGAAGGCCCCGCCCCGGCTGCAGAGGCCTCCGTATCGTCCTCCCTGCCACCTAATCCTCTCGATACAGATCCTGTTGATCCCGGTGTGGATCGCCATGAAGTTTGTGCCGAGCTTCGCCTGCACTTCTGTGATCCTAAAGAGGTCGTCCTCGGTCATGTCGACGCCAGCGCCGTGTTTTCTTATCGCCTCGATGAAGGCCTGGTAGAGGGGGACAGACCCGACGGAAAGGCTCGTGTTCTCGATCACCCTCTTTCTGATATCGAAGAAGTCGCCCCCGGTGGAGAGCTCCATAAGGGTGTCGGCCCCAGCCTCCTCGGCGGCCCTCGTCTTTTTTATCTCCATCTCGACGTCGACGATGTCGCTGCTGGTTCCGACGGTGGCGTTCACCTTCGTTTGAAGGCCCTTTCCGATCCCGCAGAATCGAACGCCTCGATAGGGGCTGATCGGGATGACTATCGTCCCGTTTGCGATCCCCCTTCTGATGAAATCGGGGGTTTTACCCTCCTCTTCTGCCACGATCTCCATCTCAGCTGTTATCCTGCCAGCGTTTGCGTCTTCGATGAGTCCCATGAATCGTCACCTCAGATCTGTCCTGAAAAAGTCATATTTAAAGTTGGCCGAAAAGCTGGATTAATTTGATGTAAAGTTGTTCGATTCATTCCAAGATGGACGAAACGAGAGACGGATAACAAAAGCAATTATACTTATAGTTGATAAACGTGCACGTTCTCGAATCTAGCCCAATTATATTCTGACCGTCATCTCCTCCTGACGATCCTGAAGATCAGAACCGCGCCGACGACGTTTATCACCAGGATGAGGATTGATGCGACCGATTTCCGGCCAAGCCAGTCGAAGATCAAAGGCAACGTATCCACCGGGGCCAGAGCAGGCCCACCGGTCAGATCGAGAGACTGGTCGCCGCAGAGTTGGACAGAAGCGTTCCTCCCTCCAGATTTCACGGAGTACAAGCCCCGTTCCAGGTTACTGAAAACGTATCGGGAATCGCCGGTGGCCCGAGCCACAAGACTGCCGTTTTTGCGGACCTCGACATCGGCCACCTCTCCGACGCCGACGGTGAGGTCGAAGCACTTTGCGACCGGGATGACCCTGCCCTCGGATAGGGGCAGATCCGGGCTCAATCCCAAAAGGTCCAGGAGGGTGGGGGCCAGGTCCATCTCCGACCAGTTCCCTGCCAGGACGAGATCGTCGACTCCGGGACCCACGAAGACCGCCGGGACCAAGAGCGACTCCGTCTGAGACGAGTACTTGGATGAGGAGTGGCCACCTTTGCCCTGGCCTGTGGAAAAGGACATGCCGTGGTCGGCAGTGATCAGAAGGACTACCCCATGTGCCTCACACGCTTCGACGAGCCGCCCAAGAGGGGCGTCTAGTCCCGAGATCGTCTCGACGTACCCTTTGGGTCCCAGATTGTGGCCAGCGCTGTCGACGGCCCCGACGTTCACCATCAGAAGGAAGGGGCGAGATCCCATCGCCGAGATGACGTCAGCGGCGGCGTCCAGCCCCCAGGCGTTGTAGTCGACGTATCCGGGAACGCCCCTCACCTGGTTGTATTCTGGAAACCTAGACCTCCAGCTCTGGAGAAGGTCGGTTAAGTCCGAAGGAAGGTCGGCCCTGGAGCCAAAAAGGGGCACCGCGCCCCATAGAGAGTTGTCGTCGAAGAAGATGATTCCGTCCTGCTCCAGGACCATGCCGATGGAGTCACCCCGCTGGAGGATGGCGAGATTGAAAAAACCGCTCGCCCTGGTGACATCGAAGATTGTCGCACCAGGGGTTCCGATAATTGCAGGGTCTGCCCAGGAGCAGCCCGTCACCAAAACCGAGTGGCTTGCGCCCGTCTCCGGGACAGGAACCGTCACGTTCAGAACTCGGGCGCCCTTCCCGGTAAGGTTGAATAGATGGGCAGATTCGATGGGGCTGCCATCATCGATGGATCGGGCCCGAAGCTCGGGATAAACGTAGCTCGAACCCATGCCGTCGACGACGAGCAGAACCGCCCCGATGGGATGGTCGGCATCGCCCACCAGGACCTCGGTGGTGGGGCGGCCCGACCCAACCAGGGCGAGGATGACGAGGAGGGCGAAGATGAGGCGCATCTCAGAAGTCGGTCATCACCCTGTACTGATCTATCTCCGTCTGTTTCAGCTCGGCGAGGAACTGCTCGGCGGCGTCCTTGATGTCCTTGGACCCGGTGATTGCCCTGCCGGTGACGACGATGTCGGCTCCGGATTTGAGGGCTGAGGCCACAGTCTCGACCCTGATCCCGCCAGCGACAGCCACCAGGGTCTTCCTGTCGGTCTTGGCGGCCATCTTCTTGATCTCGGCGATGACATCCCAGTTGTGCTTCTCAGACTCCTGATCGATCGCTCTGTGCATCTCCACCACGTCCGGGAGGGCCGACAGCGACCGCAGAACTGCCAGGGGGTCGGAGACGTTCAGCATGTCGATGATAGAATAGATGCCGGTCTTTCTCGCCTCCTTGATCGCAAGCTCGATGGTCTTTGTGGGGGCGAGGCCCGAGATCACGACGGCGTCGGCGGTGGCGTCGGCGGCGAGCCTCACCTCCAGGTTCCCGGTGTCGAGGGTCTTGAGGTCGAGGACGACGAAGGAGCTGGGCCGGACATTCCTGATCTCTTTCACCACCTGAGCCCCGAACTTCTTCACGAGGGGCGTTCCCACCTCGATGAGAAGATGGTCGCTATCCGGAAGCTGGGATAGGACTCTGCGAACTACGCCCAAATCCACCAGGTCCAGAGCCACCTGGAGGTATGGAGGGTCCCAGAGCCTGATCACCCTGAACCCCATGACCGGGTGGGTCGACCTGTCCTTCTCGTAGAGGACGGTATCGATATCTGGGAAGCTCTCCATCGCCCTCTTGACCGCGAGCTTCGTGGCGCCGTAGTTGTACCGGTATATGGCGTCGTAGTCCCGGGCCTGGGGATGGATGAATACGCTGACGACCAAGACCAGGTTCTCGACCTCAGCTTTTGGGATTACTCCCTCGGCGACGGAGTCGACCACAGCCTTGGCGACGGCGGTCTGGGCAGGGCCGAATATCTGGGCGGCTTGGTCCATGTTCTTCACTGTGACCTTCGGCACTATCAGGGTGGCGGGCTTCGGCGGCAGG
>Ga0209203_1002741_pt1 | contig 11343 bp, 6 predicted proteins | sample AD_UKC109_MetaG_FD_184423 | JGI IMG/M metagenome (GOLD analysis project Ga0209203, IMG submission 184423) | Active sludge microbial communities of municipal wastewater-treating anaerobic digesters from Hong Kong - AD_UKC109_MetaG (SPAdes)... | ecosystem: Engineered > Bioreactor > Anaerobic >...
CCAGACAGGTCTCCTGAGCATGCTGGGAGACAACATCGGCATCAAGCCCCAGGAGGCCATGGCGGCGGTCACCAACCTGGATGCCGTGAGCAGCGCAGGCGCCGGCCAGGCACAATTCAAGGTCGGCGGCATCGTGGGGAAGCTCGATGGCGGCAGGATAGAGATCCCCAAGGCGGGCATCGTGAACACCAAAGGTTCCTCCCAGGTCATGGCGGGGGGGGGCGGCGGGGGCACCAGGGTGGCGGCCCTGGAACAGGGGGCTACCGGCACCAGGCAGGTCAAGGCCAAGGTGTCGGCGCAGCTGAACAAGACCGTGAAGGTGCAGGGCGGAGGCATGAGCCGTGAGGAAGTCAAGCGGATCATCGACCAGCACCTCGAGGAGATCACGGCATGTTACGAGAGGGCGCTGGCAGCCGAGCCGTCTCTCATGGGCAGGGTGGTCTTCGAATGGAAGATCATGCTTTCGGGCAAGGTCGGGGAGGTGCGCATCAAGTCCTCAACCCTCAATTCCACTGATATCCATTCCTGCATCCAGGCCTCCATCAGGACATGGGACTTCCCCGAGCCTGACGGCACCGAGGTGATCGTGTCCTACCCGTTCATATTCGACATCGTGGGTTTTTAAGGAGCAAGGAAATGTACAAAAAAACGGCTCTCGGCATCATTGTCCTGTACGTGATCTTCGTTGCCGGTACCTGTTTCGCGCAGGAGACGAAGGACGGCGAGAAGGTGTTCGCCATCCAGGAAAGGGTCTTTCACCGGTACCATGAGGTCAGCCTGAATTTCGGATACATCCCTGATGAGGATTTCTTCAATGCCTACCCCATCGGCATCGGTTACACATACCACTTCAACCACTACCTGGCATGGGAAGTGGCCCGGGGTCAGTTCATGATCACCCAGGAAAAAGACATAAAGTCGACCCTGGAAAAGGATTTCGGGGTCACGCCGGAGGTCTTCCTGGAGCCCAAGTACATGATCCACTCGAACCTCATCATCAAACCCCTCTATGGCAAGGAGGCCCTCTGGAACAAGGGGATCCTCAACCACGAGAGCTATCTCATCATCGGAGGCGGGATGATCAACTACGAGAAGAAATACAGCAACGGTGATACCGATGCCGAGAGCGACCCGTCCATCTGCCTGGGGGCCGGGACACGCTATTTCCTCGGCAAGAACCTCTGTATGAACCTCGAGATCCGCGACCTGGTCAACATGAAGAAGGACAATACCGAGAACAATATCTATTTCGGCCTCGGCCTCTCGTTCCAGTTCAACCTCCAGCCCAGGGAATCGGAGCGGGATGAGACCGTGGACAGGCTCAAGGGCTACCTCGAGGAGAAGGAAAGCCATGAGTAGGGCGGTCCCCGTCTTCATCCTCATTATTTTCTGCCTCGGCCTTGCCGGCACGGCCGGTGCCGCTCTGCCGGACGCCTCCTCTTCGGGGGGCAAGGCTCAGGATGGGTCGGTCCAGGTGGACCAGACGGGCTTCCTCAAGGGGTACGAGCTCTTCAAGGACCGGAACTACCTGGAGGCCTGTCCCTATCTCTACGGGTACGTCAGCACCTATACCCCGGATGCCCCCGATTATGAATGGGCCGAGTTCTTCCTGGGCGTTTCCCTGAAGAAGCTGGGATACAACCATGCATCAGCGGACATCCTCGCCGAGCTTGTATCACGCAAACCCAACCCGAGAATCGTCGAATACAGCTTGGAGATCTTCGAGGAGGTGGCAAGGACCCAATCATTCGACAGGGAAATGATCATCTCCCAGTCCGTCTGCGACCAGGAGTTCGGGTATGCGGAAGGGGATCTCGCCGACTTCATCCATTATTACCAGGGGGTTTATGACTGGGAGCACGGTTTTCTCGACTGGGGGGACGAGCATTTCGCAAAGGTACGGCCGGGAACGTATTACTACTACAAGTACCTGAACCGCAAGGCGCTCCTGAAAATCTACGAAAACAGGGTCGACGATGCGGTCGCGCTCCTGAACCAGATCCTCGCCGAGTCCTGTACGGACGAGAACCTCAAGGACGAAGTACGCAAGACCCTGGCCAGGCTTCTCTACGAGCAGGGAAGGTTCGAGGAGTCTGACAAACTGTACGGCCGGATTGAACAGAACATCCTGGCCCAGTCCCAGAACCTCATGGAAAGGGCGTGGGCCCATTACCGCATGGGAAATCCAGAGAAGGCCATGGGGCTGCTGTACGCCTTCGAGGCGCCTAGCTTCCGGAACCAACTCACCCCCGAGTACTACATGCTGAAATCGTTCATCTACAAGGACGTGTGTCATTATCAGAACGCGCTTAGCGTCGTTCAGGAGTTCAAGGGCCATTACGGCAAGGCCTTGAGCGGCATCTATCAGCGCGGAAAGATACAGGAGAACGATGACCTGCTGCTGCTCCTCCTGACCAGAAGGAACATCAAGGAAACCTGGGATTACCTGCAGCTCCTGGAAGGAGAGAAAGCCCGCATCGAAGAGTTCAGGCTATCCGGGGCCGAAGCTCTCTCAGGGTACCTGGACAAGCTGTATACGCTCCAGCTTGCCGAAAGCACGGCGGTCCTCAAGGACCAGATCGAGACGGAATACGAAAAGTACGCCAACGAGCTCCTCCAGTACGAGGAGGAGGCCCACCTCATGGCATACGAGATCGGCATCGACATGTATCAGCGGGTGAGCGTGAACCACTACTTTGAAGACCGGAAAGACAAAGGCCAAGGAGACCGGGGGGTGGTCGTCTATCCGTTCCAGGGAGAGTTCTGGAACGACGAACTGGCGGTCCTGAAGGTCGTCCTGCCCGACAGGTGCAAAAACCTCGAAGAATGGGACATCTTTTTCAAATGAAGACAACATACACTGGACAATATCTCATGACGTGCCTGGTCGTCGGGGTCCTCTCCCTCGTCTTCCTCGCTCCGCTGTGCGTTCTGGCCGACGAATACGGATTCGAGCAGAAGGACAGGCAGGAAGAGCAGACCAGATATATGGTAAAGCTGACCCAGGACAAGAAGAAGGTGGAGCTGGCCATCCAGAACACCAAGGCGCTCATCCACAGGGCACGGAACAAGCCCTACCTCCCCGAACTGTATATACGGCTCGCCGAGCTCTACATCGAAGAATCGCGGATCGTTTTCTATATCCGGAAGACCAAAGGCGGCGACGCGGTCTCCGCACTGGATCAGATGGAATCCAATACCCTGAAGAACCAGGCCATCGAGATCTACCAGCGCATCCTGAACGATTTCCCCGAGTTCGAAGCCAGGGACAAGGTGCATTTCTTCATGGCCCACGAGTACCGCGAGCTCAACCAGATCGACGATATGGTCCTTCAGTACCGTACCATCATCAAGCAATATCCCCAGAGCCAGTACGTGCCGGAATCCTACCTGCTCCTCGGCGATTACTTCATAAGCAGACAGGATCTCGACACGGCGAAGAAGCATTACGAGGCCATCCTCAACTACCCGGACAGCACCGCCATCTCCATTGCCCGCTACAAGCTCGGATGGTGCTTCATCAACCAGCAGGATTTCTGCTCGGCCATGAAGCTCTTCGAGGGGGTCGTGGGAAGCTCCGAGAGTGGAAAAGAGCTGGAGATCGACACCTATAAGAGGGTGAACATCAAACAGGAAGCCCTCATGGACATGGCATACTGCTACACCGAGTGCAACGGTGCCGATTCCGCCGAGAAAGCCCTGGCCTACTTCCAGAGCTACTCATGGTCCCGGCAGGTCTACACCGCAGTCCTGGAGAAGCTGGCGTACCGGTACTACATCAAGAAGAAGTGGTCTCACTCCGTCGTGGTGTACCGGCAGCTTTCCATGCTGGAGCAGGATCCGGCGAGGCTGCTGGAATACGCCCGGAACATCTTCGAGAGTGTCCAGGCCACGGGCGGATTCGAAAACGCCGATCAGGACATGGCCATCATCATCAAGGCCCTCAGGAAGGAGAAGTACTCGATCCATGTCACGGACGAACAGAAGGCAAAAGACCTGGCGGATTATGAGCTCTACGCCAGGAACATCGTGACGTACCTGCACGATGAGGCCCGGAACAAGAAATCCGAGCCCGACTTCAGGCGGGCGGCCGACGCCTACGAGCTCTACCTTGATTTCTTCGACACCAGCCCCGTGTACGCGGAAATGAGCGCCAACTACGCGGAGGCCCTGTTCTCGGCACATGATTACCTCGGTGCGGGCAGGCAGTATGAGAAGCTTGCCGGGTCGGGTCAGGACAACGGCCCGGAGCGGGAGGAAAGGCTCTACAGCGCCGTCATCTCCTACTACGATGCCGTCAGGGAGAAGGAGAAGCTGAACTATTTCGAGCTTGCCTATGCCAGGGAAGGCCTCAAGGCCACCGGCAGGCAATATGCTTCCGATTACCCTGCATCGCCCCGCGTCCCGGATGTATGGTTCAATGTGGCCTGGGTGAGCTATGATGCAGGTGACTACGAGACCGCCATCAGGGAACTCACGAAATACGTGGAGACCTATCCGGATGGCACGGCGGCCAAGGCGGCCGTCCATCTGGTCCTCGATGCCTACAGCATCAGGGAAGACTATGAGGGGCTCGTCGCCTTCGGGAACTCCGTCGCAGGGGACGCACAAATCAAGGACCGGCAGCTCAAGGACGAGGTCCTGAACATCGTGCAGAACACCCAGTCCAAGGTGATCTCTTCCCTGACCGTGGCTGCCCTGGACGACTGGGACAAGGGGAAGTCGGAACTCATCGAGTACGCCTCCCGGAGCCAGTCTTCAGGCATGGGTGAGCAGGCGCTGCATGCCGTCGTGGTCTCGAGCAGGGAAAGGGGCGACGTGAAGACGCTCCTCACTACGGGGACAGAGCTCGTGCGGCAGTATCCCGCCTCCGACAAGGTGGAAGGCACCCTGAACATGATGATCGACAATGCGGTGCAGATGGCACAGTTCAGGCTCGTGGCAGATTACCTCGAATCATTCGCCCAGAGGATGCCTGACCATAAGAACACGAGGGATTTCCTGCTCCAGGCAGGTCATATCAGGAAGGGTCTCGGCCAGTATGACCGATCCACCAGGGATTACCGGAGACTCCTCGACCTGAAGCCAAGTGATGCGGCTGTCTCCACTGAGACAGTCTTTGCCGTTGTCGACAACGACATGAAGACAGGGGACAAGGAAGAGGCCATCCAGGTGCTGTCGACATACAGGGACAGGCTTTCGGACAGCGGCCGGATCAGGGCCGACGCGACCATTGCCGCCCTGTACCTCGAAGCGGGGGACGCGAAGAGCGCGGAACCGTTCCTGAAGAGGGCCGAAAAGGCCTATCCTTCGAAGGCAGCACAGGACGACGCGGTTCTGAACCGGGCCATGGCACGCATGGTCTACGCCGCACTGGACCCCTTGGGCCGGGAATACATGGGACTCCGGCTCCAGGGAGACATAGACAACCAGATCGTTGCGGCAAAGACCGGCCTCCTTGACCGGCTGGAGAAGGGATATCAGCGGGTGATGCAGCTGAAGTCCGCCGAGTGGATCCTGAAGGCCTGCTACCGGTCGTCACTGATCAACAGTGAATTCGCACGGTTCCTGAGGGAGTCGCCGCTGCCCCCGGAGCTTGCTGACGAGCAGAAGGAGCAGTACGCCAAGATCATCGGCCAGAAGGCCCAGTCCTATGCGGACAAGGCGGATCAGTACCGGCAGGCAGCGCTCCAGCAGGGTCGGAAATGGGAGGTCTGCGATCCGGAGCTTGCCGGTTATTTCAGCCTCTCTGATCATCCTGCAGGGGCACCAAGGAGGTTCTCTTCCTTTTCCGGGACGGCACCTGTCGTCGAGATAGCGGATCAGTGCCTTGCGGACCAGGACCTCAGGGATCTCCACGGGAAGCTGCTGAAGAACAGGGATGACGCAGAAGTTCTCCTCGAACTCTGCGAGGCCTACATGCACAGGGATGACTACCCCCATGCGATCATGATCGCCCAGAAGGCCCTCGAAGGGAAGAAGGAGCCTGAAACGGCCATCAGGGCGAGGATCCTCAACTGCCTCGGCGTCTCACTCCTTTACACGCATGAAGACAGCCTTGCACACGATGCATTCCGGAAGGCCGTATCCGCGGATTCAACGAACACGGGCGCCAGGATCAACCTGGCAGGACTCTTGTCCCATTACGGACATGCCGGGCAGTCGATACTCCTGTACGAGGGGCTCCCTGCGCTGTCCGAGACGGAGAAGACAAAGGATGCCATACACCCCAGGGCAAAGGAGCTCTACCATGTTTCCCTCCAGGTTTCCAAGAACTGACACCCTCTCCGGGATACTCCGCCTGTTCATCACGCTGGGCCTGCTCATGCTCTTCGGCTGCGGAGGAGGGTCCGGCGGAGGAGGCGGCGACACCGGCGACGATGCGGACGACACCCCCCGCGACAGTACCTGGCAGCGCTTTAGCATCGCGCATACAGAGGGAGGCGGCCTGATGATTCCCAACGTGAAGGCCGTTCCCGACGGGAACGGCAGGGTTCATGTGGCATATTTCACCGACAGCGTGATGACGGACGGCGACTATACCATCAACCATATCCTCTGGGATATCCCGGCCGGCAGTGAGGTTTCCCACGAGTCCATCGTTGACATCGACAACTGCAGGACCCTTGCACTGTCGCTCGGGCCCGATGGAAGTCCGGTGGCGGCATACCAGGGCGGCACGGTCAGGGCGGGAGGGTCCGAACAGCAGTCGGACGTCATGGTCAGCATCTTCCGGAACGATGCATGGACCGAATATACCGGGGGCATAGGCTTCGTCGAGCGCAATCCGGTCTTCGAGGACGGGCTTGCCGGGAAACATGTCGCGGCAGCCGTGGACGGGCTCGGGGACATACACCTCTGCTACCAGTTCTTCTATGAAGGCATCGACGCCATGAACTTCAACTACCCCGACCTGCTCTATGTGGAAAAGGACGGTTCATCGCCGGGTTCCGATGGGACCGAGGAGACGGTGGAGGGGAATGTCTACAACGACAACGGCACGGCCAGCGAGCAGAACAGGGTGGGGGAGCGTATCGCCATGGTCCTTGACGCAGCGGGCAGCCCCGTCGTCTTCTATGCAGCGGACCTGGCCCCCAACTCGTCGGATCCCGACACCAAGGGGCTGCGGGTGGCTTTCAGAGACAACGGCACCTGGGTCAGCGAGTGGGTCGAGACGGGGTTCGACGTGGGCGACATCAGCTGCGCCCTCGATGGCTACGGCAATCCCTGCGTCGCATACTATGTGGACGGCGAATACACGGATTCCTACGGCGTCACCCATGGCCAGTGTCTGAAGTATGCATCCAGGACTGCTTCCTCCTGGGCCGCCAGCCTGGTGGACGAGACGAGCCTGTGCGGTGCGTACTGCAGTCTGGCCTTCGATCCGTCCGGGAACCCGGCCATCGCCTACTACGCCATGGAGAACCACAGCGGCAGCCTGACCCTCAATGACCTCAGAGTAGCCCGGTTGAGTGGATCGGTATGGGACAAGGAGGCGGTCGCTACCGCAGGAGACATCGGCATGTACAATTCTCTCTGGTTCGATGAGGACGGAACTGCCTACATCTGCACCTTCTCGGACACTGACCAGACGATCTACCTTTACTACCGGTAAGAGGAGACGGCCATGAAACTCTCTACCATGATATTCGGGTGCACCCTGGTTCTTCTGCTGGCATGCCCTCAGCTGCATGCCGTAACCGACCCCAACGACTGGTTCGACGAATGCCCTGATCAGACCTGCGGCGCACCGCCCGCAGGTGGCGTGGGGGGGGGCGGTTCCGGCGGGGGGCCGATCCTGGTGCAGTACGACCTGGGGCCGTACTGGTCCCTCGATGAGGATGCGGATGCGGACGGCGTGGTGGACACCCGGGACAACTGTCCCTACCTGGAGAACGACCAGTCCAACGCCGACGGCGATGATTACGGAGACGCCTGCGACAACTGTCCGTCTATGGCCAACAACGACCAGACGGATACGGACGGTGACGGCATCGGCGATGCCTGCGACAGCGACAGGGACGGCGACGGCCTGCTGAATTCGCAGGATAACTGTCCGGCAGTGAGCAACCCCTCCCAGACGGATACGGACGGCGACGGGATAGGCGATGCCTGCGACGACGACGATGACAATGACGGCATCCCGGATACGGTGGACAACTGTCCCAAACAGCCCAATGTCGACCAGGAGAACGGCGATTACTACATGTTCAGCGATCTCAGCGGCGATGCCTGCGACGACGACTGGGACAACGACGGCTTCTCCGACTCAGTGGATCTGTGCCCCAGGGTGCACAGCGACGAGAACGCCGATTCGGACGGGGACGGTATCGGTGATGCCTGCGACAACTGCCCCGGGGAATACAACCCGGATCAGGCGGATGCAGATCAGGACGGGAAAGGGGATGTGTGCGATGATTAGGAACGCGGTACGGTCTCTCATCCTGCTCATTGCCTTGTTCCTGTCGTTCGCCGGCGGATGTACGGCCGGGCCCGACCTCGAGAGGACACAGGCCCAGACCAAAGTGGCCCTTGAAGGGTCTTTCCTCACCGAGAGCCCGGACGAGATAGACTTCCCCGTCAAGGTGCTCTTCGCCATCGACTGCTCACTGAGCATGGGAGACGAGGAACTGGGCATCGTGGCGGGCTCCGACCCCTACTTCCTGCGCATCGAGGCCACGAGGAATTTCATCGATCAGTACAACAGCAACGAGAACACCTCCTTCGACATCATGCTCTGGAGCAACACGGTGTTCGAGACAACCGGGGGCTTCACCAAGGATCCGGCCGTCCTGGAGGACATCCTCACCGATGTACAGAATGATACCACCACGGATTACCTCGGCACCCTCGACGCCATCTATGTGGACCTCCGGAACGACATCATGAATGCCAACGAGGAGGAGAGGGTCCGCTCAAAGTACATCATCGTCTTCCTGAGCGACGGGGTGCCCAACGCCCAGGGCGAGACCCAGGATGACGTGGACATCTGGGAGAAGGTGGACGAGATCAACGACATGATGACCGAGTACGGGGTGGGTTCGTTCAACTTCCATACCTTCCTGCTCCTCGGAAACTTCGGCAATGACGCCTACGGACAGGCCAGGCAGGCGGAGGCGGAGACGACCCTGCAGGGGATGGCCGAACGGGGCAACGGCCAGTTCAGGCTCTTCGAGAACGCCGAAACCATCGACTTCATCAACATCGTGGATATGCGCCTGACCGTCGAGTATGACGTCAAGTACCTGGTCGCCTACAATTACAACATCAGGCCCGGCATCGATCTCCTGTACACGGACAGCGACGGGGATGGTCTCTCCGATGAAGAGGAAGAGCTCTACGGGACGGACCCGACCCGCAGGGACACCGACCAGGACGGGCTCAGCGACTTCTGCGAGGTGAAGATGAGCTCACCCGGTCATGTCCTCGACCCCCTGGATCCCTCCGACAGCATCTGCGACGAGGGGACCTACGGTGTCGATTCGGACAACGACGGCATGACGGACTGCGAGGAGTATGTCAAGGGCACCTCAAGGCTCAATCCCGATACGGACTCGGACGGCATCCCGGACGGCATAGAATTCCTCGCCGGGACGAACCCCCTGGCAGAGGAGAACACCACGGATACCGACTTCGACGGAGTCCTCGACTGGATGGAGGTGCAGCGGCATACCAACGTCATGTCCAACGACCCAAGGATCAGGGAGCGCAACAGCTATGTCTACGACATCATCGACGGCGGGCTCGTCCTCATCGACCAGGGTACGGACATGGAGTCCCATGTCAGGCAGTTCAATTTCAACGTGTCCAACATCGATCTCGCGGACACGCTCCCCTTCGTGATGGAAGACGGTACCCAGTGGAACGAGGGCGACAACCTCATCCGGTTCTATCTCGCCGAAGTGCCCGAAGACAGACCGGACAGCCCGCCGGTATTCCGTATGGCAGAGGTCATCGTGAACATCGATGACCGCGACCGGGTCATCACGCTGACTCCCGGTGATTTCATACTTCTGTACTAAAGGAGATCGGACATGAAGAAGCCCCTCTATATGCTGTTCATGCTGGCAGTTCTGGCTGTTTCGTGCTCTTCAGGAACCTCCGGCGGCAGCGGATCCGGGGTCCAGGAGCTCACCCTGAGGCAGAGGGCCACCGGGACCATATCCAGCGAAGGAGAGGTGCGGTGGTACCATTACCGGGCAGTGGAGGCCAACAATGTCCTGCAGGTGAGGTGCACCAGCGAGACCCTGCGGCCCGATGTGGATCTCCTCGTGACGCTGTACCAGGTGGACAGCCAGGGCAGGAGGACGATCATCTACGGCGACCATGCCCCGGAAGACAGCGTAAGCCCTGCAGACCTGACGCTGAACACCTTCATCGACAGGCCCAAGGACATCTACATCGCGGTGCGCGATTACAGGGATGATGACAAATCCGACAAGCCGTTCTACCTGAGCGTTGACTATGCGGGAGCCATCGACGGCGACGACAATTTCGCCCAGGCGACTGCATTAACGGTGGATGCAGACAGCTGTCCTACTGGCACCATCGGATACGTGCTCGATACCGACTGCTACCGGTTCACGTCCACAGGCGGGATCTATGACGTCGGCACTACTTTCTCGGCATTCGACGGAACACCGGTCCAGCTCAGCGTCGCACTCTACAGCGCAGACGGAACCCTTGTGGATTCCCAGTCCAGTCCCGGCGCGAAGACATACCACCTTATCCATTACCTCAGCGCCGGGGAGTATTATGTCCTGATCAGCGACTATGGAAAGGATCACTTCGACAGCGCATCCACCTACCAGGTGTGCATCAACACCGTGGACAGCGCCGAGGCACACGGAAACGACACCATAGCCAGTGCCACCAGGGTCGATCTGACCGGATACGGCCTGGAGAGAACCATCACCGGGTCCCTCGATTATTCGGAAGACAAGGACTACTATGCCCTCGATACGCCGTCGTCATCCTCGGGGATCAAGGTCCTGCACCTGGGCTTCGACGCCCCGGGGACGGTACGGTACCAGGTCAGCATCCTCGACGCCGATGCGACCGTGCTCATGACACACGTCTTTTACGGGGGGTCGGTGGAGTACCATACCCAGGTCAGGATCGAAGGAGATCCCTACCTCATGGTCCAGGCGGTCCCGGGACAGAGCATCAGCCAGAGCGCATCCTACTCCGCGGTTCTGACGGTGCTCGACGTGGATGACGATGCTGAGGCCTCATCAGACGGGAACGACACCATCCAGACCGCGGACCCCCTCACCCTCACCTCGAATCCGGGCTCTGCTACGCACGGTAAGGTCAGCTACCGCGGGGACGTGGACTGGTACT
>Ga0209203_1002745_pt1 | contig 11332 bp, 8 predicted proteins | sample AD_UKC109_MetaG_FD_184423 | JGI IMG/M metagenome (GOLD analysis project Ga0209203, IMG submission 184423) | Active sludge microbial communities of municipal wastewater-treating anaerobic digesters from Hong Kong - AD_UKC109_MetaG (SPAdes)... | ecosystem: Engineered > Bioreactor > Anaerobic >...
AATGCTAGTTACACATCAGCTCATTCCCCCGTCGGCTCTGTAAGGGCAAACTCGTAGAGCCCTGCAGCTTTTAGCCTCTCAGCCATTGGCCCCACCGGATCAACTCGGTTTCCTTTTTGTTTCGTCCAGGCGATCCACTCAGCTCGCCTCATCCCATAGGCGTTACCTGGAAGATCGCAGCCACATTCTGGAGTAGGCATGTACCGTAGCCCTTCATACTTATTCCCGTTGAAGCCAGCCGGGATGAGTGCCCCCGGACCCTCAAAAATTCCTACGGGCTTCGTAGGATCAAGACATAAGTCCTCACCTATTCTCGGTTTTCTCGCCATGTAGATCTACTCCTTAATCCATTCGGTTATGTTCAGTCCTGTCGGATCTTTTACTCGGTCATCCCGAACGTTAGATGTGATCCTATCGATAACCCCCTCCATCCGGACTTGGAGAAGATTATCAGGTCTCCCAAATTTTCCGGCATCGTAAACGTCTTCTTGGAACGATCCGTTCAAAGCTACATTATACTGCGTATAATCGCGCGAATAGTCGCCCTTAGTCCAAGCCGAATCATTACCATCGATCGTAGCGTCGACCGTGATATTATCCGCGTCAAAAAGCCGGATTGAGTGAGCTAATCCTAATACCCCTAATACCCCTTCAGAACTGAAAAAGCCCTGCTTGCCGTCGAAATTGAATATCGCACGAGTGCGATTCACTGTGAACTGTTGGGAGTAGAACGTGTCTCCAGTTCCTCTCGCCTCAACAAAATCACTGGAGACGTGACTCCTGATATTGAAGTCCCCATCACCGGAGTAAGTGCCTGACATCTGAATCGCCCCGGCGGCGTGGCTGACAGTCAGCAACACAGCGATCAATATCTTCGATATCATCATACCACCACCTATAATGTACTAGATCCTTCAATCTAAAGACGACATTAGCATCCCACACATTCCAGAGAACCTTCAACCTGCCTATGCCTTCAAGATAGGAATCTTCTAAAATTATCTCCTCGTACTTGTACTTAAAATTATCGTTGATGTGGGCAGGACAACGAGAAAGACGGAGATAACCAATACCATGGGAAAGGCCCCTTAATTACGCTTATGTGCATGTGGGCCACGCTTAAACGAAGCGAACCGCCCTCCACATAAGCCCCGGCAATCTCCTCTACGATCTAGAGGAGACTTAAGACAAGATCTCCATGGCATTAATGCAGCTCTCGGGGCTGGTTGCTATCGAAATAGGCGGATGCATAACAATGAATACATCATTCTGAAGATTATAGGCTGTGAAGTTCCAAAAATAGCACAAGACCATATATAGTCACTACACATAATTAATAAAAATTGTGGATAGTCTGTATTTCCCCCGGAAATGCTATCTTCCGCTGCGCCGCCTCCATATCCAAGCCGCAGGCAGGATTAACAGTCCCATAGCTGCTGCTGTGGTTGTTCTGCTGTCATCTCTTATGCTAAAATGCGTCTCCTCCTCGTGTCCATCACAGGAGACGACGAACTTCCAATCTCCCACGCCCTTCTCGGGCAGGACCATGCTGAAAACTCCGGCTGGGTTCGTCTTGTTCTCAGAATAGAGCGCACCATCCCGAAAGATCTGAACGGATGCATCTGAAGCCGGATCTCCGTCGTCGTACACCGCCGAGAGGGTCACGGTCATCTTCTGTCCCACAAACATCCGATGGCCGGAGGCGTTCATGCTGCATGCAACCAGGGCCAAAATCAATGCCAATATAACAAGCGATCTCAATCTCATCACCTTAAGATACCGATAATCATAACCGGTGACTCTGATGGGTTATTTGAATAAAAAAAAGAAAAGGTGGCGCTTCGATCCCGGTTACTTCCTCACCCAGACCGATAGGACTGTGGTGTACCTGGTGGTGTTATATGGAAGCGTGTCTCCGGTCTTGAAGGCCCCACTGCTGTGGTCGTAGGTTGCCGTCCACTCTCCATCGCCCAGCACATCGTAACGGCAGGTGAGAAGCCAAAGGCCCGTCTGGTTGAAGTTGATCAAGAAGGAGTCCGAGTCTCCAGTGACCCCGCTCTGAACGTTAGTGCTGGTCATCTGCGGATAGGCGGAGTAGGTGGCATTGACCTGCTGATCGTCGTACTTGACCGTGAAGGTGACATTGTCATTGTTCACGATCAGATATAGAGGCTTTTCAGAGGCGATCTCTATCGGAAGCCCGGACTTGAAGTCGCTGGATCCGTCGTCGCCAGCATTAATGACAGCCTCAGCGGCGCTGTACGACAGTCTGTATGTCGTGTTGCTGTAGGATGGAACACGTTCAGCTACAAAGACGTAGTTGCCCGGCCAGAACGTGGTCAGAGGGCAGATGCCAACGTCACCGACACTTCCATACCCTGTGAACCATTTTCCAGGTTCATTATCCATCCTCGTGGCGATCTTCTGACCGTCAGGAGTTATCAGATATGTCTGATCCAAGACCGGAAGAGAAAACGATGCCGGATTGTACCCATGACCATAGAATACAAAAGCGTCCTGGCTTTCGCCGACGTCTACCAGGTCGTCCAATTCCACCCAAGCCCCGTGAGCGGATGCGTTCATGGTCGCTGCTCCGATGAAGAGCAGGAATAGTGTTAACGCTGTTTTCGTATTAATCACCTTGCAAAAAGTAACACTATAGGTATATAAATCTGGCGATATCGGATATTTAATATGTATATCTGAATGTTTTGACTCGTCACAAACGCTGTTAGGTGGCGTTCAACCTTCAAAGGTGGACATGTTATGGCCGTTTGCCCCATCAGGATGTGAGAAAAAAGGTACAAATTCTCATGGTACTGCAACGTGAATATTCACAAAATGTTCGCCGACCGTCGGGACCATCTCCTCAACGACACAAATCCTCGCCGTCTTGGCGAATGCCCGCATTCTCGTCAGGGACATCTCCGCCACGGACTCACCCCAGCCCCGCACCCTTCCCGATCTCCGCTACCTTCGGGATCTTGGGATCGGAGAGCTTCGGCTCAGATCGTCCAGTTTATGGGGCATTTTCCTCAGAGAAAAACCTGATCGAGAGCCCCGGAGCCCCCCGACCCCCGATCCCGCCACCATGGCCCCGCCACATAGCGAGATAGATCTCTGCAGAAACTTCAGCTCAGACTCCCGGAAGGGGTTGACGAGCTTCGAGCCGGTGCCCGAGATGGTGGCCAAGATCGAGCCGCAGAATTTGTTGATCAGGAAGCAACTCCACACCACCCTCGAAGTTATATATTTATAAAAATTAGGAAAGTATTTAGCAGATTAAATCTCTAGAATATTCATATGATACTGGAGATGGATTATGAATAAATCCAGGAAATTTAATGGACTCATATTGCTCGTAATTTCGGTCTCATGCTTATTGGCCAATCTGGACTCCGGACTGGCCACAGACCCGGAACAGTGCGAGGAAGGAACTTCCCCAACCGAGGACGGGTGGACAGCATCAGATGGCGAACTCGTCGGCACAGGTCATAGCTGGGCCAGATACGATAAGTCCTGCGGAGATGGGCCCCTTGCCCTCAGGTTCAAGATCAAAAGCCTCGTCGGTGGAATGCACGCCAACATAAACGTCAACGGCCCAGATCGATATGCGGTGGGCCTCAACAACACAGGTGATGGGTTGCTCTCCACGTACCTATTCAAGCAAGAAGGAGAGACCGTGCCCCCATCCACAGAAAGACTCCCTGGTGAACCCGTGGCATACAGCCAGACTCAAGAGTACCAGGTCGATATCCTATCAAACAATGGACAAGTCCAGGTCTTCGTTCATGAGGCGGACCAGGAAGGAAGAGCGCAGCTACCAGTGATAGATTATCTCGATCCCGACCCCCTCCCCGCCGGCAGAATAGACTTCGAAGCCCTGAATGAATCTTTAGTCCACCTATCCAACATCTTGGTAATCTGTCCTTCACCAGGCGAGATCGAGCCGAATGAGCTGGAAGAGACCCCCAACCTCGGAGACATTTATTTCGAGAGACCTGATGTGGGTTCTTTAGTCTAATCTAGATGGGGTGGAAGATTCCGGCAACTAAATGGCTCACACGATAAGTATGACCACAGAGGCTGAGGCCTTCGATGGCAACTTCGATACGACTGATAGACCGTATTTGCGACCTCAAAGATAGATCGCACAAAATGTTGAGAGAGTAACGAGGAGACACGCTCATGGGGGCGGATGATCTGTTCAATAGGACCCTCTTACTGATGATCCTATGCCTATGTGTGATGGCCAATCAGGAATGCGGTCTGGCCCAGGTTTGGAAAACTCTCGGTAACGAAGTGAGAACGGATGGCTGGATGGAGGACGACGGACACTTCTACGGCATGGGCGCCAGTTGGGCAGGATACGAGGAGTCCTGCGGAGAAGACGACTTCAACCTAACCTTCAAGCTCAAAAGCCTCCGCGATGAACTGCGGGTCAACATCAACATCAACGGCCCAGATCGCTACGCCATATGTTTTGACAACGTCTCGTCCCTTAGATCCGGCTATCTGCTTTCGTGTTATATATTAAAATACGTTGGCGAGGGGGAGCACGTTGCAAAATTTATTGGCAATAATACGTACTTTGACCCGACGCGAGAGTATCAAATATCTATAATCTCCAGGGATGGTCAGATACAGGTATATGTCGAACAAATAGAACCGGTCGTAGTCGAACCTGTCAGACTATTGTACGCGGTTGCGACCATAAATGAAGCCACAATAGAATCGCCGCTGGTGATTGATTATGGCGATTCCGATCCTCTTCCCCCCGGCGAGATCGACTTCGAAACTCGAGAGGGATCATATGCCGAACTTTACGATGTCGTATTAACGTGTTTATCAACGACCCGAAACCAACCTCCTACGGTTGCGTCTTTGATTCCAGACCCCGATATCCCTGCAGTAAACCAGCCAGTCAGATGGAGGGCGTCAGCTTACGATCCCGAAAAGGACCCCATATACTACAGCTTCTGGCTCACAGGCCCTTCGACCGACGGGGTCTGGGAACTCCAGCAGAACTGGTCCACATCGAGCCAATGGGACTGGTATCCTTCCCAGCAGGGGATCTACTGGATCGGGGTATACGCGACCGATGGGAGACACACCGCAAAGGAAATTTTGTATGGAGAAGTGAGCTGGATAAACGAGGTCGTATATGCGGAGGGACGACCCAATCTGGGAGATGTCACGTTTAAGCGAGTCGATCCAGGCTACCTGGTGAGTGGAACGCATCTGGGTAGTTACTGGGGGTCTGTCCCAGCAAACCAAGTCTTGATCGTGGTAAACGACACATTAACCACCGAGGATGCGAGATGGATAGCAGGTATGCTGGCAAATGATCTAAATGGCACATTGATGGGTCGGTTCGACTTCATGAAAATGTATCAGATTGAAACTGACAGCAAAACGTTTGAAGATCTAGAAAAAGACATCGTCCATGCCAGAAATTATCCCTTTATCGACCTCGCTTTTCCAAACCAGCAAATGTATCGCGAATCGTCTGATTCTCCATCGGATGATCCTTTGAACGATACCGCTTATGAAGGCGGAAAATGCAGAGGCTACGAGATTGTCGGTGTCCGGGAGGCATGGGGCATCATCGCCGATTACCACCATACTCTTCATAAGGTATGTGTCGGCGTCACCGACGATGGGCTTTATAGATGGAGAAAATCAAGGGAGTTCGATAATACCAGCATAGACACATCATTAAGCACATACCCCTTCGACCCTGCTGAGCTTTCTGTTACTCTGAACAAATTTCAGATCGCCGGCAGCCATGGTACAGGTGTCATGAACATTCTGGCTGCAGATCCCTATAATGGAGGATTGGTGGGCGTAGCATCGAAACCGCTGGGAGATAGATTAAATATTATTTTAATAAATATATTTTGGACAGTTAACGGTACGATTCCTGATGAACTGGATTTTACTACTGAAAGCTTGAAGGCCCTCGTCTACGAGATAAATAACGGCGGTACCATTCTCAGTTGCTCCTGGGGGTCCAGCCAACCAGACCCCCACACGGCCAAGATGTATAATCTAACTCTTAGTAGGATCTGCAATCAGACCAATTGCTCCCGGATACTTTTCGTATGCAGTGCAGGAAACAATGGAACAAATTACGTTGATGAAGACGTAACTCACATCCCCGGCGGCATGAAGCTTCCCAATATGATCACCGTCGGCAACATCTACAATGATGGGAGAAGGACCCTCGAAAGCAACTATGGCAGTGATGATTTCGAGGTTACTCTTTTTGCACCCGGTGAGCAAGCCGTCTGGGGAAGAAACGATAATAACAATATAACAAATATAAGAGGCGGTACCAGCATGGCGACGCCCCACGTTACCGCTGCCGCCGCCATAATCAGATCCATCGATCCCACATTGACAGCCAAGGAAATAAAGAATATACTAAAAGATACTGCAGAGGCCCCGCGCGGGGGGTTGCCAGTCCTCAAAATCGATGAGGCCGTAAAATGGGTGATCGAACACCCGTCAGAAGAATTATCGGAATGGCAATATCCTCCAAGCCCCTCAGTTTCGACAGACGATTTAGATGTACTCATCGTTAATGGTGGAAGATCTGAAATGGCTACAACCGAAACGACTTCCGAAGTCACCTTTTGGTACTTGAACTTGAATTTGCTGGATGAAACCAGCGGCGAAAAGAAATCTGCAGATCTGGATCTAACCCGGATTGGCAAGGTCGTCTTCGGCCAGGGACGTATAGCTGCAGATTATCAAAATGTACCCACCTCGTCATCTTCAGTGCCCAGACCTACCCACGATGAAGGGATCGATTCCATGAAGTGGTGGCTCGACCAGGATACTTCCCAGCCGGTTTCACAAACCAGGTACCTGGTGGGGGCCAGCGGATCGGTTGCTGGGAGGGCTTTGAATTTGAATCTGGTCTCTTTGGATCAGACCTTGCTGTACAAGCTAAACATCACATTCGACGGGTACGGCTCAATCTCAGGAAGCTACGAGTCGTACAACGCGATTGAAAAGATCGGTTCTGGAAGCTGTACCGGGAGCTACACAGCGAACCGTGACCAAACGATCAACCACCAAACTACCACGACCTCGAAGTCCGAAGACGGCATCATAACGATAGGCAGCATGAAATCTAAATATTCAATTAATTTCTAAAAAGGGATGATATAGTGAGGATCAATAAATTCATCGGGTTGATGGCCCTGATCGTTCTGTTGGGATCGGCTCAAGGGATCACCTGGATCGTAACTGAAGGCGGAAGCATTCAGGCGACGATCGACTCTGCGGGCCCTGGGGACGTGATCATGGTGGAGAGGGGAACGTATGAAAACGTGAACGTGACCAAGCCCCTTACGTTGCGAGGAGATGGGTACCCAGTTGTAGATGGAGCTGGAAACGGGAGCGCTGTAACTCTTTATGCAGACGGGATTCTCCTTGAAGGCTTCGTCGCGACGAACTACAGCAAGTCGCCCCAAGAAGACGCTGGGATCAAAGTATTGTCGCACAATAATATAATAGATAATAATATCATATACAATGGCGGTGCCGGGGCCGGAATACTGCTAAACGGTTCCAATGACAACTTCATAGCGGCGAACAACATCACTGATGACGAATTTGGAATCTATATATTGAGCAGCAATGGCAACAACATCACAGACAACATCGCCACGAAAAACGGTCATGGAATTTTGCTCTCGAATTCCAGGAATAACACAATTGTCGAGAACAACGCGAGCTTCAACACCGGAAAAGGGATCGGCCTGGAGGGGTCCACAAACAACACCTTAAAGAGGAACCTCATGTCGGGCAACGGCTACAACTTCGATGCTGACGGAGAAAATGAGATCGATGCCAGTAACCTAGTAGATGGAAAGGCCGTCTATTATCTGGTCGGTGCGGTCGACATAACCATCGATTCATCTTCTTATGCGGCTGGCATCGTTCGCTGCCTCGACTCCAGCAACATCACAATAAAAGACCAGAATTTCGATGAGATCGACTCGGGGATTCGGTTCTATAACACGACCTATTCCTGTATAGAAAATAATACATTTAAGAGTATGGTTGGGATCGAATTTATTAGTTCCAAAAATAACACCGTAATGGGAAATAACTTCAGCGATGGAAGTGAGGCCATCGTTCTTATCGAAGCTTATTGGAACACGATAGCAGATAACGCCATCACAAACAACAAAAATGGTGTAAGACTGCACGATTCCGGCTACAACGAGATCACGAGGAATAGCATCAGCAACGGCGGAGATTACGGCATCCAACTCATCAGATCCAGCAATAATACGGTCAATGACAACAACATAAGCTTCAGATTAGGAATAGATGGCATCTACCTTCTGGATGCTGATGGGAATATGATATCGAACAATTCGATTCGCAACAACTTGAATGGGATTCATCTAGCGAGGTCCTGCAATAATACGCTTGTCGAGAACAACGCCAGCGAGAATAGTGGATACCCCGAGGATAATGGGCACGGCATCTTCATCACCGACAAGTCAGAAGGGAACATCATCAAAGCCAACAACGTCTACAACAACAGTAAAAACGGCATTTTCATAGACAACTCCAATATCAATATTATATCAGACAACATTGCTTATCACAACGACGAACGAGGAATCATCATAAAAAAATCCGACGATAATATTATTACGAACAACAGCGTCAGATACAATAAAAAATCGGGAATAATAGTTCTGGAGAGATCTTCTGGAAACGAAATCAGTGACAATAACGCCAGCAATAACAAATACTACGGATTCATTATTGAAAACTCCATCGAAAATATCGTCACCAATAACAGCGCCAGCAACAACACAGAGTCTGGCATAATGCTGAAATTGGGTTCTTCTGGAAACATCATTAGCGATAATAAAGCCAGCAATAACAAATACGGTTTCTTGATCGAAGGCTCCACCGAAAATATCGTCGACAACAACAGCGCCAGCAACAACTACCGTGGCATGATCTTAGACAATTCTTGGACGATCACCATCTCGAACAACAGCCTTCACGATAACCGGGTGAACGGTCTATCCCTTGAGGATAGCTACAACAATACATTGGCAGATAACTCTGCCAGCAACAATACGGGGTGCGGTATTACACTTTTAAATTCGGAGAACAACAACCTCACAAATAATAGCGCCTATAATAATTCTGGCGGAATCGCCCTCAAGGGCTCATCTTACAACGAAATCTCAAGCAACATCGCCAGCAAAAACCAGATAGGAATATACTTGAGCGAATCAGATAAAAATGAGTTGAAAGATAACTACGTCGCTGATAACGAAGTTGATCTAGCTATAAATTCATCAGAAAATAATACAATGGATTATAATTTGATGGGTACCGTTGCATACGGAATGATAATTAATACTGATATAATTATTGATCGTGATTTATGGGAGAAACAAGTACTTTCGACAGATATAGAAAGATATCTCCAATCCTATGAAGAGGTAGTAATGACAGCTCTACCCGGAACAGAGAGCGGCGCATCTGGTTATATCAGAGAATCTGCTGAGACAGGAGTATCCGGTGAGACGGAAGAATCTGGTGTCTCAGCAGGAAAATCAAAATCAAAAGGTCATGGTGTAGGATCTGTCGAAACTTCTGGCACAGCAGCATCTCCGCCTTCGCCATCCATCGAAGACAACCAGGAATTTGCCGAAGAAGCTTCAGGGTGGGTAGTTTGGGATCCTCCCGAATTTATGGTACGTAATGTCAGAGAAGATATTTATGCCCGTATTGGCGAAGATAAAGTGGAGTTAAGCGAAGGCCTAAAAGATGTTATAGATAAAGGTATAGATTTTGAATATAATTTAACTTATAGAATTAAATTGGATTATGATAACTCTGCTTTCGATGTCTCGACTAATACTCTAGAAGAACAGTATATAACCAAAAAGCATAAAAAAGGCGAATGGATTTGGCATGTAACTCCGAAAAAAGAAGGTAATCATACCCTAACACTTCTTACCTATGTCAATACAGGAAATGGAGCTGAGAATATGCTTTGTGAACCTTGTACTGTTACTGTATTGGTCGAGGATCCAATGACATATATAAAAAACAAATTGTCTGAATTGGATATGAAATTTATTTTGTCATTCGGCATTGGAACACTTTTAATAAGTTCGGGTCTACTCAAGTGGTTATTCAGTATGATTAAAAATAAGAGAAGAAGAAATACCTAAGGAAAATGAAGTCCACGCCCGAAGCACATTTTTGTGCTAAGGCCCAAAGTCTCGGCAACGATGATATGGGAACTAGTGAGATTAGATTTCCTTTGAAAGATCGTGATTCTCCGAACATCAGCACCTTGTATCCCGCCACACTGATAGTTCACATTCTCTCCCTAGCCGGGACTTTTCCGCTGGAGACGCGCTTCATCCCAGCTCACCCTAGATCTATTCCCATCATATATTGGAATTGATGGGTGTCGGTTCAGATCGCCTCACTCATGGGGCTTTTTCTTCAGACAAAAACCTGATCGAAAGCCCCGGATCCACCCCTACCTCCGATCTCCCCACCAGGGTCCCGCCACATAGTGAGACCGAACGCTGCAGAAACATCATCTCAGCCTCGCGGAAGGGGTTGGCGAGCTTCGAGCCGGTGCCCGAGATGCTGGCCAAGATCGAGCCGTCACGTCTGGCAGTCTCGATGACGATCTCCTCAGCTCTTGCAGCCACGAGCCTTTCGAGGACGTCTATGACCAGGTCGGAGAAACGCTCTGCATCGATTAGAACCTCCGGCAAGTCGTCGACCCTCTCGAAGACGAGGCCCGCCCTCTCGGCCAGATTCACATGAGTGATCCGGGCTCTCAAGGCCCGCAAGTACTCCTCTTCTGTCTCGGCCGCAAGAATCGCATCTTCGTCGTAGGGCTTATGCCTGAACGCCTCCAGGGAGGCGTCGACGACCGAGTTGAGGTTTTTCGGACTGAGGCTCTGATAAGGCCGAAATCCCCTGAAAGTGACCATATAATCGTTCAGCAGCCTCTCGGCCCTCCTCAAAAGATGATCTTCAAAGAGCCCCTCAACCTGTTTCTTCTCGAAGATCCTCTCCAGCCGCCCGAACGTATGCCCTGCCCTGAGCACGAGCTCGATGTCAAGGATTTCATCTGCTCTGTGGCTTGATAGGAAATAGTCCATGCGGGTGAATAACTCATCGATGGCCACGGCGTCCACCAGCCCCTCGGCATCCCTCGCAGCCTCTGTCTCCTCCAGATCTTCAAGAACGCTGGACGTGAGGATCAGCCGTCCGGTTATGATGGTGAAGAGCCTGTCCATCTCCCGGAGAG
>Ga0209203_1002747_pt1 | contig 11330 bp, 8 predicted proteins | sample AD_UKC109_MetaG_FD_184423 | JGI IMG/M metagenome (GOLD analysis project Ga0209203, IMG submission 184423) | Active sludge microbial communities of municipal wastewater-treating anaerobic digesters from Hong Kong - AD_UKC109_MetaG (SPAdes)... | ecosystem: Engineered > Bioreactor > Anaerobic >...
CCTTGCACCTTTGAGACTTGGAAGAGGTTCTTTATTCCGGGCAAACTTGCCACCCTCATAACTCATTAAATATAAACGGCCGCTGAAGAATTCATCAATCTTTGAGTCCTGATAAAGAAGAAAATCCGCACCGCCATCGGAACTCCTTATGATCTTTAAATGTCCGTATATCTGATCAAGCCTTTTAAATGCTCCTGCCCATTCCAGCACAGATGTTCTTGCCCTGAAACCATAATTGCTCACAAGATAGATCTCCGCCTTTCCGTTATTATCCATATCTCCTGAGCTGACCTTGATAAAATCCTCTCCCATACTGGTCTCAACGCTGCCTTTCAGGGCAAAGGATTCACCTTCTCTCTTATAGATAAACAGCCCTGACCGCCCCAGAACCAGCAGCTCTGACAGGCCGTCCCCGTCAAGGTCCCTCATGTCAAAGGACATAACCGACATTTTCAGAGGCAGCTTGCCTTCTGATCTAGCCCCGCTGTATTGCCTGGAAGGCTTAAAAAGCAGGCCATCCCCCGCTTCTTCTGAATCCTGGATGTCATCCGTCTCCAGTTTTGCAAAAAGGTTTCTTGAGGCATCCCTTTGTTGAAGCGGACTTTTCCTGCTTTGCAAAGCGACCTGCCTGCCTTCAATTATTCCCCTGAAGCGGTATGCGACATCAGACAGTCTGGGGATAAACAGGTTTTCATCAACCGCCTCTGAGACTCTTGTCAATTTTGATCCCTTTTCCAAGAGCTCAATTAGTGAAAGATCAAGACTGTAGCCGCTGGCAATGGTCGTCAGGCTGCCGAAAACAGCATAGCCCGCATTAACGGTCCTCGCAAGTTCTTCAGCCCTTTCCCTGGTTATTACACCTTTCTTCTCCTGCTCACTCAATAGTCCTGCAATGCCTTCATCATCTCTGACCTCAAGCCCTTCTCCTGAGAGCCTGGAAATAAACATGCTCTTGAAACCCTGAAGGAGATAGGGTTCAGGCTTATCCCCGTAGACAGCCACTGGCAAAAGCAATATCGCCCTGTCGGATGCATGTACGTAGGAGATAAAGATCAAAGGCAACAAAAAAACAAGCAGGATACTGGGAATCTTTTTAATCATGTCCACTCCAATTAAAGTCGTTGAAATTTTGAGTGATGATAGCTGTATGAATATGTTTTGTCAAACTGCAATTCATAAGGGTTGACGAATTCGTCCGGGATTTGACTTCTGACATTACCTTCTGCCCGGGTTCGCCAATAAAAAACCCGGAGGCTTAAAGCCCCCGGGTTTATATATCAACAAACCGATATTGTTAAAGGATTAGAAATTGATCTGCCATTTGGCGCCGAAATATGTGAGCTTGCCCTCGTCTGTTGATCTATTATTTACTTTGCTGTCTTCGTGGTCCACTACACCAAATTCAGGCACTATCATTACGCCCTTGGCAAGGTTGATTGTGGCATTGATATAATATGAACGACCAGTGTCTTCATAGCTATTTACACCACAGTCGGCTTCTGATTTAACAGCGCCGTAACCGGCTTCAAATGTGACCATATCGCTCATCTTGAAGCCGGCAACCAGCATGTAGCCCATAAAATCAGCATCATAAGCCTCGGGATCTGTCCATGCAAGGCCGGTATATGTATTAACAGCTAATGGGTAACCATAGCCGTAAGCACCCATGTTGTTTCCCATCCAGATGTTGCCTTTAAAAAAGAGCGGGCCTGTTGCGAAATTAACGGCAAGACCGGCAAGATATGAATCAACATCCCAGTCTTTATCTGTGGCATCCACCAGAGCATAGCTGTTGTAACCGCCGTAAACTGTAATTGCAGCCGGGCCGAATTTCATTGCATAACTGGCTTCGATCTTGGGAAGTTTGGTATCGGTATCAGCAAAACCTCTCCAAAGATCAGCATTAGGATACACAAGAGCAACCTTCAAGCCGGCGAAAGAAACCTGGATCATGGGTTTCCTGCAGGATCCGATCATACCGCCCGTACCAAAAAGGTCCTGGTCATCGCCCCATACCTGGTTGGACTGAGGAATAAATGTGGGTGTATAGTTCTGGCCAACAAGAAGAGTACCGGCGCCGAAGTTCCATGTACCAAAAAGCTTACGGGTGCGCACTCTTTCATTGTCACCGTTGCTTAAGGTAGGGCCGTAAATACCAAATTCAAAACCACCGCCAACATCACCGGCCTTTACAATTGCGCCTAACCTGGAGTTACCCTGCAGATCCCATCTGGTGTCCTTGTCCTCAAATCCGGTACCAGGGAATCCAAGCCCTGGAGAAGAAAACTCCTTTTCTCTGTCATTAGAGAAAGTTGCCATCCTGGCGCTTCCGTAAAAATTCCACTCAGCAGCGACCGCGAATGTCGCGAAAGACACCAAGGCCATTGCTGCAACAATAATAAACAATTTCTTCATAACTCATTCCTCCTAAAGAATTTCGTTTAATCTTCCTGAAAACTGAAACCAGCCAAAAAAACAATCAGTAATTATAAGGCCTTTCACCTCCTTTCACCTTGGTATATTTCATATAATAGTTAGTATTATGCAATTACCAAATTCCGCTCAAAAATGTCAAGAAAAATTTATTCTTATTTCCTGTATTTCCTGGTGTTTAAAAAGGAAATTTGTTTCAAAAGCAAAATTCTTGACAAATACCAAGTGTTACTTTACATATTGCATAAAATAATGCAAGCATTAATATTGTTATATTTAGTCTGAATCTTAGGGTGCCTTTTTTCTGTTAAAGATTTTTGCATAGCTATTGTTACTTGTCATTTCGATCCCGTCACAGCGTGATTCAGGATGATAAAACATTCGGACTTTTTATGACGCCGTCTTGATAAGGCACCTTAATTTCTTACAATTCCCTAAAACACAGGAGAAATATTCTTATGAAAGTCTTAGTAAGTGATTCTCTCTCGGAAGTGGGCATCAAGATATTCCAGGAGACACCCGGAATTGAAGTGGATGTTAATACTGGACTGAGCCCGGAAGAACTTAAAGAGGTTATCGGTCAGTATGATGGCCTTGCAATTCGAAGCGCCACAAAGGTTACGGCGGATATTATTGAAGCAGCCGATAATCTGAAGGTAATCGGACGCGCCGGAATTGGTCTTGATAACGTTGATATCCCCGCTGCCAGCCGGCGTGGTATTGTAGTAATGAACACCCCTGAAGGCAATACCATAACAACAGCAGAACATGCCATAGCCCTGATGCTGGCTCTTTCGAGAAACATCCCTCAGGCAACGGCTCTGTTAAAAGAGGGAAAATGGGAAAAAAAGAAACTGGAAGGACGTGAACTGTACAATAAGACCCTGGGATTGATTGGATTGGGACACATCGGACGTATTGTTGCTGACAGGGCCAAGGGAATGAAGATGCATGTAATCGTATATGACCCGTATATTAAACCCGATGCAATTGAAAAACTTGATTTAGAGCCGGTTTCCTTCGAGGAATTGCTGAAAAGGGCTGATTATGTAACCATACATGCTCCTAAAACCCCTGAAACCAATAATATGTTTAATAAAGAAACCTTCGGGAAAATGAAAAAGGGCGCCATGATTATCAACTGCGCCCGAGGCGGCATCGTTAATGAGGATGATACCTATGAAGCCCTTTCATCAGGACATTTGGGCGGAGCCGCCTTTGACGTTTTCACTCGGGAACCACCGGGAGATATTAAACTTTTGAGCCTCCCCGCTTTTATATGCACCCCTCACTTGGGCGCATCTACAGCTGAGGCGCAGGAGAATGTCGCCAAAGACGCAGCAGAGCAGATTGTGGCCTATCTTCTTCATGGTTCAGTTAAAAATGCTGTAAATGTGCCCAGCATAAGTTCAGAACTAATGCTTACCTTGAGGCCATATGCCACACTTGTTGAAAGCATGGGCCTGTTTCAATCTCAACTCGCAGACACTGCTATAGTTGAAGTACAGATAGAATACATTGGTACAATTAGTGATTACGATGTAACCCCTTTAACAACTGCAATGCTGAAAGGTTTACTGACACCGATACTTAAGCATGATGTTAATTTCGTAAATGCGCCTTTAATTGCCGCCGAGCGAGGGATAAAAGTGGTTGAATCAAAAAGCAGGACATCTGAAGATTTTGCCAGCCTAGTAAAGCTTACTGTTATGACCCTGGAAGGCAAAAATATTCTCGCTGGAACAATATTCGGCAAAAGCAAACCAAGGATAGTGCGGATAAATGATTTTTACCTGGAGGCAATTCCGGAGGGTCACAACCTGTTCATTCACAGTCTGGATAATCCCGGCGTAATAGGTCAGATTGGGATAACGATTGGAAAGCATAAGCTTAACATAAACCGGATGCAGGTTGGAGAGCAAAAAGACGCCAACCAGAATTTGATTCTTTTAATGACTAACAGGGTTGTGAGTGACGAGATTCTCCAGGAACTCCAAAAACTTGATTCAGTATTCTCAGCGAGAAGAATTGAATTATAATGTTGATGAAATCGTAAAAAGTCGAAAAGCACCTTTTTGACAAGTGTTTTTAACTATTTACGTAGCATATGGACTCCGGTGAAGGTTGTTCCGCACTTCGATCCGGGGCAGGTTGCGCTGCGCTTGCAAGGAATGATAAAATGGAACAGTGATATAGTCTACAATCCCGGCATTAAGACTGTTCTTTTAATTGCAAACGCATTAACAATTAAATAACTGCATTATTCAGGAGCATAGTTATGGCTGAAGAAGAAAAGGGTTTTGTTATAAAGGATAAAAGATCGTTTGATGAAAAGGGAGATTTAAAGGAGGAAGGCCAGGAAGTTAAAAAAGAACAAAAAGAAACAAAAGATAAGGCCCAGGAAGAAAAAGCTGAAAGGCCTCCACTCCCGGAGGTAAATTTCAACTCACTGGTTTTCAGTCTCAGTTCATCTGCTTTCTTTCACCTTGGTGAAATCGCTGATCCACAGACCGGCAAAAAAGAAAAGGATTTACCGCTGGCTAAACATGCTATAGATACGATAGACCTCCTTAAGCAAAAAACTGCCGGTAATCTGACTGAGGACGAACAGAAATTCATTGATGCAATTCTTGATGATCTTAAGTTGCGCTATGTCAAAGCCGTAAAATAATAAAATTTGCGCCAGATAATTCAAAAGCTCTAGCAGAAATTCAAATTCCGGATACCTTTTTAAAATGTAAAAACTACTGGTTTAAGGTCCAGGAAATCTATGTCCAGCCAGAAGTGTGGAAAATCCAGACGAAGAATGGATAAACCCCTTCTTCCTGAGCAGCTACAACAATAAAGATAAACTCACTTGAATAATGAGGCGTGAGTTTGTATTATAGATTATAAGGCAAAAGGACTTCCGTCCTGTGTCTTGAACCTTATTAATTGACAGTGGCATCGAAATGAAGCCAGTTAAAGGAAATTGATATTTTATTAATCAGCACTATTTTGGAGTATACTATGACAAAAAACATTCGCGCTAAAGGCACATTAACAGTAGCCTGCACCCTTCTTTTTCTTATTGTAAACCTTTACATGCCTAATCTTTTTAATACTGCCGCTGTCACACACGCTCAAACGACTCCACTTCTTCCGGCTGCGCCCGGCTCTTTTTCCCGGTTGGCAAAAGAAGCGAGGCAGTCTGTGGTAAACATAAGCACAGTAAAAACAATAAAAGGAGTAGCGCCGTTTTCATTTCCATTTGGTGGACCTTCGAGCCCAAATGATCCATTCAAGGATTTTTTCGATAGATTTTTCGGGGAGCAGATGCCCAGAGATTTCAAACAAAAAAGCCTCGGTTCGGGCTTTATAATTGATGAGTCCGGTTTAATATTAACCAACAATCATGTCGTTGAAAAAACTGATGAAATCCTGGTGAAACTTGCAAATGAAAGAGAATTTAAAGCAAAACTGATAGGCCGTGATCCGAAAACCGATCTTGCGCTTATAAGCATTGAAGCAGATTGCCAGCTTTTACCTCTTCCTCTGGGGGATTCTGACAAACTTGAAGTAGGCGACTGGGTTGTAGCCATTGGAAACCCATTCGGACTGGGCAATACTGTAACCGCTGGTATTGTCAGTGCAAAATACAGACATATCGGCACGGGAGCATACGACAATTTCATTCAAACCGATGCCTCTATAAATCCCGGCAACAGCGGGGGACCCCTTCTTAATACCAGAGGGGAGGCAATAGGGATCAACACAGCCATCTTCTCTCAGACTGGCGGGAGCATAGGTATTGGATTTGCCATCCCGGTTAACATGGCAAAAGATTTATTGCCTCAGCTCAAACAAGGAAGGGTTGTCAGGGGTTGGCTTGGTGTAATAATCCAGAAAATCACACCTGAATTAAAGCAAAAACTTGATTTAAAAAATGAAAAAGGGGCATTGGTAGCGGACGTTTCACAAGGAGGGCCTGCTGAGAAAGCCGGCATCAAACGGGGAGATGTAATTATTTCCTTTGACGGCAAAGAAATAGAGGAGATGAAAGATCTGCCTTACATAGTAGGCTCAACACCTATAGGCAAAAATGTTGCTGTAAAGGTAATCAGAAAAGGAAAGGAAAAAATATTTCAAATCAAGGTTGGAGAATTAAAGGAAGACAAAGAACCGGGGGGTATTGTTGAGCCAATACCAAATTTCGGTATGAGGGTTGAAGAAATTACCCCTGAGATTGCAAAGCACTTTGGCCTCTCAGAGACAAGCGGGCTCGTTATTGTTCAGGTTGAAGTCAACACTCCTGCTTCAGAGGCTGGTTTTAAACCGGGAGATATTATCCTTGAACTGGATCAAACCTCTATTAAAAATCTAAAACAGTTCAATGAAAAAATTCTTAATTATAAAGCAGGAGCTACAATACTTTTTTTGATTAAGAGGGAAGGAACTACCCTTTATCTTACGATGAAAATAGAGGGCTGATGGCAACTGAAAAAATAACGCAAATAACAGTGAAAAAAAACGCGGGAATCATTTTTGATAAACTCGCAAAAAGTCAAGAATGACCTCTTTCCTTCACCCCGGTTCCGCGTCAAGCGCGGGGCCGGGGTGACGACTTTTTACGAGACCATCTTATTTGATATTAATTCTGAATTGTTAAAAAGCAAAGAATCAAAAAATATTCGGGCATATGCAAAGCTGAATATCCGGCTTAAAATAACAGGCCGCAGACCAGATGGATATCATAATCTTGTCTCCATAATGGTGCCTGTAAGTCTTTATGATCTCCTTGAATTGACAATAATTCCATCAGGAAAAATCTCCCTCTTCTGCCAGGGGCATTCCACAGGAAAAGATGAAGAGAACCTTGCTTACCTTGCTGCAGACTCATTCTTTTCGCGCACAGGAATTACTAAAGGGCTTGCCATAAGGATGAAAAAGAATATACCCGTTGGTGCAGGCCTGGGCGGCGGAAGCAGCGACGCAGCATCCGTTCTTAATACATTGAACGAGATGTTTTCAAATCCCCTCTCATTCAAAGAACTCAGCGAACTTGGTGCAGGACTGGGTGCAGACGTCCCTTTCTTCCTGTATAACAGGCCATGTATTGCCAGGGGGATCGGCGAGATTTTAGAGCCAATCGAAAATTGGCCAAAAATCTGGTATGTTATAGTAACTCCTCCCTTACATGTCTCCACCTCCTGGGTTTATGCAAATCTGAAATTAAAGTTGACAAAAGGAGAGTATAAATTTATATTAAACTTTTTAGGAAAAGAGTTTTTTGATGCCTCCAATATTCTTGAAAATGATTTGGAATCTGTCACATGCTCTTATTTTCCTTTTATTCATGAAATAAAAAACTCACTTTCTAATGCCGGGGCCGAAGGAGTCCTGATGTCAGGAAGTGGTCCAAGCGTCTTTGGTATTTTTAATTCCGAAGGCGCTGCTCTTCAAGCAAAAAAAATAATCATCCCCCAGAATTTGGGCGATGTTTTTGCAGTGGAACAAATAGATGGGATTCGGAACTAATCTTTTTTCTTTCCGCATTCTGACAGATAAATATGTTTGGCTTGATGGTGCTTTGAAATTAATTCCAGATGGTTTTTTAGCAGGGGGAGATTTAGTTTGAAATGATGCAATCCTGCTGACGCAGGAGTTTTCATTTATAATTAAACGGCAATGACTTCGGAAAATTATAAAGCCCTCCTGGAGGCCTGCCGTTCATTAAATAATGGACCTAGCAACAATTTGATATCCTTCGAAGATTTCATATCGCAGATATCTAAAAGAGACATATCATCTACCATTCTGCCCTTTAAAGTACTAAACAGCCATTGATTATAGTTTTGGGGTGTCGTCAAGCGGTAAGACACGGGCCTTTGGAGCCCGCATTCGGGGGTTCGAATCCTCCCACCCCAGCCATTGATTAATGATTGCAGATGATTAAAAATAGACAGACATTTATTTCACAACTGATTGCAGCAGGATTAATAAATGAATTTTGAGTGTGTGATTATTCTTTGCATTTGCAGGGATCCTCGCATTCTTCTGCACGGTTTTTCAATCCGCCAGAGGCGGACGAGGGTTCGATTCCCCGCCCCTTGGGGCGTTCAATGCTTTTTAAGATACCCCGCTGCTCTGCGGCGGGGTAGTTTATTATGTTAATCAAACATAAAAAATCTATCAAGGACAGAAAATGATTCTTTTTGGTGGAAGCTCTAATCCAAAGTTAACAGTAGAGGTATGTGAATACTTGGGTATTAAACCCGGGGAAATTTTAACCAGAACCTTCAGCGATGGAGAGACGCTTGTCGAAATAGGTGAAAATGTAAGAGGTAAAGATACCTTTATTCTTCAATCCACTTCAACTCCTGTCAATGACAACCTCATGGAACTCCTGATCATCATGGATGCGCTTAGAAGGGCTGCTGCAAAAAGGATTACGGCGGTAATACCTTATTACGGGTACTGCAGGCAGGATCGGAAGGTCAAACCGCGAGTTCCAATCAGTGCAAAACTTGTCGCTGACCTTATTACTGTTGCCGGGGCTAACAGAGTGGTATCAATGGATTTGCATGCAGGGCAGATTCAGGGTTACTTTAATATCCCGGTGGATAATATCTATGCCGCTCCAATTCTGCTTAAATACATTCAGGGCAATTTTCGAGATAATATGGTGATAGTTTCTCCTGATGCCGGCGGTGTAGAAAGAGCAAGGGCCTTTGCCAAACGTCTTAGCGCTTCACTTGCCATAATAGATAAAAGACGCGAAGCGCCCAATGTTTCCGAAGTTATGAATATTATTGGAGAGGTCAAAGAGAAAACAGCTATTATACTTGATGACATGGTCGATACTGCCGGCACATTGACGCAGGCGGCAGCAGCGATTAAAAACAGAGGCGCTTCAGGAATATATGCCTGCTGCACTCATGGCGTTTTATCAGGCCCTGCTATGGAAAGAATCCAGGCTTCACCAATTGACAGGTTAGTTGTAACAAACACAATTCCTGTTAATATTAATAATACAGAGTGCCAGAAAATTATTGTTTTATCAATTGCACAACTTTTGGGGGAAACCATTAAAAGAATTCATAATTCTGACTCAGTCAGCACATTATTTGTTTAGACATAACCCCTTTCAAATATTCCTGTTTTTTTGCTTTAAACTATTTATTAACCGGAGGTAAAAATGGATCAAACAATGCTCGATGCCCGCATAAGGACGGAAAAGGGGAAAGGTGCGGCAAGAAGGCTTAGAAAAAACAATGAAATCCCGGCAATCTTTTATGGACCTAAAACTGAACCAGTCATGTTGGCTGTCGACTTTCCCGAGCTTGAGCATATACTAAAAGAGGCCGATAGTGAAAATATAATATTTGATCTTCAATTGCAAACTGATCAAGGGAAAGAAACACGCAAGGCAATGATAAAAGATATTATGCTCGACCCTGTGAGCAACAGATTTCTTCATGCTGATTTTTATGAGATATCTATGGACAGAGAGATTTCCATAAGTATACCAATTAACTTGTTAAATACCCCGATAGGTGTAAAGAATGGCGGTATTCTTCAGCCGATCAGAAGAGAGCTCACAATCTCCTGTCTGCCTGATAACATAATACAACATTTGGAGATAGATGTCTCAGGCTTGGAAATAGGTGATTCACTGCATATAAGAGATATTGAGCTTCCGGAGGGTATCGCATGCTCTGAGGAAGCACATTTGACTATAGCTGTTGTCGCTGCACCTTCAATAAGCAAGACCTCAGAAGAGGAGATGGAAGAGGAAGAAATTGAAGAAAGTGCCGAAAAAACCGTAGCGGAACCTGAAAGTGAAACAACATAATGCATATGAGAGTAAATTCTGAAAAGTGTACTTGATTGCGGGGCTCGGTAATCCCGGCCTAGAATATAAGGATACAAGGCATAACATAGGCTTTAAGATTATTGATCTGTGGATCTATGATATGGGGTTACATCTGGCCGGGCGTCGTTTCCAATCCAGAAACATTCAGACGACTTATATGTCAGAACAGATTATGCTTCTTTGCCCACGGACTTTTATGAATCAAAGCGGAAAGTCTCTCCGGGCATGTGTCAATTACTATGGTATTGACAATGCTAAAATTCTTGTGATTCATGATGATCTTGACCTCCCTGCAGGGAGAATAAAAGTAGCTTTAAATGGTGGCGCTGGAGGACATAAAGGTATATTATCTATAATAGAATATCTCGGGAGCAAATATTTTTCCCGTATAAAATTTGGAATAGGACGCCCGCGCTATGGAGAATCAATTGAAGAATATGTGCTTTCACCATTCTATGCTGATGAGGAAAAAATTATTGAAAAGGCATGCCGGCTATCAGTTGAAGCGTGTAAGTTATTCATATCTGATGGAATTCAATCGGCAATGAATCATGCTAACCGTTATGACTTTTCTAAGGAAGGAATAACTGACTGATTTTAGGATTATATACACTACTCATAATTTCCGGGTTTGTTTAAAGGGTTTTATAAATAGTTATGCTTTTAAAATATTAAGGATCTAATTCAACTGGATTTGATGTTTTTAGGTTAATGGGCCTGCCATTGTCAGGGCAGGCAACTTCATAATACGAAATAATTGTTTATTGATATCGCGTGAGGCTGACTATCTGCAAGAATCAATGGATAATTCGTTATGGAGGTTTATATGTTATGTATAATGTAGGGGATATGGCTGTATATCCTGCTCACGGTGTTGGGGTGATTGAAAAAATTGAACCTCAGGAAATTTCTGGCTGCCGGCAGGACTTTTACGTCATGCGAATTCTTGATAATGATATGATTATTATGATTCCAACAAATAATGTCAATAATGTAGGACTGAGAGAAATAATAGCTCAAGAGGAAGTGCCTAAACTATACT
>Ga0209203_1002751_pt1 | contig 11323 bp, 10 predicted proteins | sample AD_UKC109_MetaG_FD_184423 | JGI IMG/M metagenome (GOLD analysis project Ga0209203, IMG submission 184423) | Active sludge microbial communities of municipal wastewater-treating anaerobic digesters from Hong Kong - AD_UKC109_MetaG (SPAdes)... | ecosystem: Engineered > Bioreactor > Anaerobic >...
TCGTGAATTTTTAGTGAAAAAAAGAGGCCGTCAGGCCTCTTCAATTGTTTTGGGTTTCTTTACAATTTTCTTTTTCTTTTTGTTATATCGTATTATTGCATTGGTCGGACACACCTGTATGCACTTTCCGCAGTTTATACATTTTTCGTAGTCTATCTTCGCAAGGAAGTTATCAATGGCGATTGCGTCAACAGGACACTCCTTTACACACTTTCCGCATGCTATACAGGCAACCTTGCATCCCTTCATGGCAACTCCGCCCTTGTCATGGTTTGAACATGTAATCGTAACTGCGGCATCCTCGGGAACCATTTCAATTATATTCTTCGGACATACACCCACGCATATTTCACAGCTCTTGCACTTGTCTTCAAGAATGAAGGCAACTCCTTCAATCATGGCTATGGCATCGAATGGACATGCCTTCTGGCAATCTCCCATCCCAAGGCATCCATAGGTACAGGCGTTGTCCCCACCATAGAGAAGATTTGCATCAAGGCATGTTTCCAGTCCTGAATAGTCATATTCCTTTTTTCTGTTACCGAGTGTGCCACCGCAAAGCACTCTGGCTACCATCCTTGTTCCTTCACCGGCTGTTCTTCCTGTGATAGCCTCCAGTTCCTTGCGACAGGCTTCTCCACCTACGGTACAAAGGTTGATGTCACATTCTCCTGCTGCCACAGCTTCGGCATATGCTTCACAACCGGAATAACCGCACGCTCCACAATTGGCTCCGGGCAGAGCATTGATTACAAGTTCAACGGTTGGATCTTTCTTTACTGCAAAGAGCTTTGATGCAATCGCCAGAATCAAGCCAAAAACCAGACCGAGTACCCCAACCACTATAACCGCTATTAACAAACTTAAATCCATATCTTTTCTCTTTCCTTATATCAAAACGCAAACAATCCCTGGAATCCCATGAAGGCAAGGGAAAGAAAAGCTGCTGATATCAATGCTATTGGCAATCCCTTGAATGCTTCGGGAACATCCGCCGTTTCAAGCCGCTCCCTTATTCCTGAGAACAATATCAGTGCCACCGTAAAACTCAGTCCTGCGGAAAAACCATAAAGCACTGACATCCCGAATCCATATGACCTCTGGATGTTCAAAAGGGCCACTCCGAGAACCGCACAATTGGTGGTTATTAGCGGAAGATAGATTCCAAGCGACTTATACAGCGGTTTGATGAACCTCTTGAGGATTATTTCCACGAACTGCACTAGTGCGGCAACAACAAGTATGAAGGCGATAGTCTGCAAAAATGTCAGTTCATTGGGTACCAGAAGGTACTCATTGACTGCCCATGTAACAGCAGAAGCAAGGGTCATTACAAATACAACCGCTCCGCTCATCCCGACAGCCGAATCCATTTTCTTGGAAACCCCCAGGAACGGACATACACCAAGGAACTTCTGAAGGACAAAATTCTCTACCAATATGGTTCCCATGATTACAAAAATTATCTGTCTCATTCAGAAACCTCCTTGACAACTCCACACTGCAACGGGCATGATGCACAATCAGTCACTGCAGGTGATTTCTTTTTGGTTACCTTGTTGAAAAGCGCCATGAGAATACCAAGTACCAGAAAACCACCGGCCGGAAGAATGAATATCGTTGCCGGTTGGATGGCTCCGCCTGTTATGTCAAAACCAAAAATCTTGCCGGCTCCCAGTATCTCCCTTACCGATCCGATTATAAACAACGCAAGTGTAAATCCAAGACCCATTCCAAGGGCATCCGCTATTGAACTTACAATTCCGTTTTTACTGGCAAACATCTCAGCCCTGGCAAGTATTATACAGTTGACGACAATCAACGGAATAAATATTCCAAGGGACTTGTCAAGACTTGGAAGATATGCTTTCAAAAGCAGTTCAACCACCGTGACAAATCCTGCTATTACAGTAATATAAGCAGGTATCCTGACTTTGTCAGGTATTAGTTTCCTGAGCATTGATATAACAATATTTGAACCCAGAAGAACTACCGTGGCTGCAACTCCCATACCCAGACCGTTTTCCGCTGAAGTAGTAACGGCAAGGGTCGGACACATACCAAGAACCAATACAAATATGGGGTTTTCCTTTAAAAGGCCCTTTGTGAATTCCTTGAACAAATTTTTCACCGGCCGTCCCCCTTTCCATATCCATTATATAAATTACACGCATTCTGTACTGCACGCTTGACTGCACTTGATGTTATTGTTACGCCGCTGATGGAATCAACTGATGTATCAATATCCTGGTCAGAGCCTATGCCATCAAACCTCGATGTAAAGAAGGGCTCCTCCGCTCTCTTACCAAGTGAAGGTGTTTCTTTGTTAGACCCCAGTTTCACTCCCTTGATGCTGTTATCACTTCCGATACCTATGATGACTGCAACATCACCACCGTAGCCGGATACCCTTACATTGAAGACATATCCTGCTTCGGACTCATATACTCCGTCAACCTTGATATCCGAACCAACGGATTCAATGACATCAGCCATTTCTGCTGTTATATTTTGAAAGTTACTTCCTTCTGGAAGAACCTCAGCCATGGCTTTATTCAGCTCTTCAAGCTCTCTTTCACGTATCGTGCTTTTTGTAACATTGTATGTAAGACCCACAAAGAAAGTGATTACGACACAAATTATAACGAGACTGAATGCCGGTTTTGCAATTTCACGCATTTGCCTTCACCTCCCCGAAGCTCTTTGGAACAGTGTACCTGTCAATAAGTGGAACCAGTGCGTTCATGAAAAGAATTGAAAACGACACTCCCTCGGGAAGGTTTCCGAAAAGCCTTATGGCTATTGTAATCAACCCGCAGCCGAATCCAAAGATAAGCTTTCCAATCCATGTAGTCGGCGATGTAACATAGTCAGTGGCCATGAAGATTGCACCAAGTAGCAGACCTCCCGCAAGTACATGGAACAGCGGATCCTGACCGAAGAAAAATGAGAACAGTGCCACGGTACCTATGAAGGAAACAGGAATATGCCATGTAATGACTTTTCTGGCAAGCAGCCAAAGAAGGCCGATCAAAAGGGCAAGTGCACTTGTTTCTCCCAGACTTCCTCCGATGTTTCCAAGAAACAGGTCAAGGTATCCTACCGAAGTTCCATTCTGTATTAGTGCAAGGGGGGTAGCCGTTGATATTCCGTCAACACCGGGAGCAACCCATGCAGTCATCTGTCCTGCAAAGGACACTGTAAGGAAAACCCTTGCAGCTATTGCAGGGTTGAAGATGTTCTTGCCGATTCCGCCGAACAGCATTTTTACTATCACTATTGCAACAAATGTACCTATTGCAGCTATCCAAATGGAAGATTTTACCGGCGGAAGATTCAATGCAAGTATTATTCCGGTAACCACGGCACTCAGATTCCCTGCAGTCTGTTTCTTCTTCGCAACCAGGTTATACAGAACCTCAAACAAAACAGCAGTTGCAGTTGAAACGGCTACAATGACCGCCGCGATGTACGAAAAGAAATAGATGCTGAATATGACTGCAGGTACAAGGGCAATTATTACATCAAACATAATTCCCCTGGTCGTTCTCATGGATTTAAGATGTGGGGATGAATTGACTATCAATCTGTTTTCCGGCATTATCTTTCCCCCACTTCAATATATTTTCTTGTTCTCATTATTTGCTGCCTTTCGTCTTCACGATTGTCTTGCCCTTTCTGATTGCCTGGACCAAATGGCGTTTGGCGGGACAGACATATGAACAGGAACCGCATTCAATGCAGCTCATTACATTATATTTAACCAGACCTTCTGCATTTCCTGAATTGGAGAGCAGGTCAAGCTGCTGTGGCATAAGGCTCATGGGACATGCTCTTACACAGTTGCCGCATCGTATGCATGCCGTCTGCTCGGGAAGTATGCTTTGTTTTTTGTTAAATGCCAGTATTGCATTGTTTTGTTTTAAAATTGGTGTGTCGACCGTATATTGTGCAACTCCCATCATTGGTCCGCCCATGAGGATTTTATATGGTTCCTCGGTGAATCCTCCGCAGAAATCAATGAGATCTTTAATATAAGTACCTATGCATGCATCAACATTCGCAGGCTCACGTACAACAGCACCGTCGACAGTAAGCCTTTTCCGTACAAGAGGCATTCCGGTCTTCAAGTATTTTGCAACAAATGAAACGCTGGCCACATTCATGACAATGACTCCCACATCCATCGGGAGTCCGCCAGCCGGCACTTTTCTTCCCGTCAAAGCATAGATGAGCATCTTCTCTGCTCCTTGTGGATACTTCGACTTCAATGAAACTGCCGTTATTTTCTTGTCTGTATCAGCTATATCGTTCAGGACCTTCACCGTAGCGGGTTTGTTGTCTTCAACTCCAATAAGAACATTCTCAATCCCAAGGAAATCCATGACAATGTTTATACCACTGATTACATTCCATGAATTCTCAATGGATTCCCTGTAGTCAGAAGTAATGTATGGCTCACACTCAGCTGCATTGATAAGCAGATAATCAATCTTTTTATCTTTTGGAGGATTGAGTTTTACATGGGCCGGAAATCCGGCTCCACCAAGACCGACCAGACCCGATTCCCGAATTGCTCTTATAAAATCCTCCCTTGTGTTAACAACAGGCGGTTCAATGGCGGGGTCAATGGTCTGAAGCCCGTCACTTTTTATAACCACGGAATCTACATATGCTCCGTTTGACATAAGTCTTTTCTTGATTTCCGTTACTGTACCTGAAACACTGGAATGAATGGGAGCGCTTACGAACTTGTCGCTGTCGCCGATCTTTGTTCCTACAAAAACCTGGTCGCCCTTACCTACCGTAGGCAAACAAGGAGCACCAATATGGTGCAGCATTGTAATCTCTACTTTTTCGGGGGCGGGCATGACTTTTGTCTCAGCCTTGGCTGTGTTCTTATAATGTGGCGTTTTCACACCACCCTTTATTCTGTTTTTCTGTTTCATAAGGGTATTATAATTCAACATTTTTCAATTATCAATTGAATTCGGTGTGTTAAAAATTTAACTTAATTAATTTGTATATTTAGTAATTTTGTGATGCAATTTTTTTTGAATATCACCTATGCTATAATCAAATCGGGTATTTTACCAAACAAAAAAAGTCTTTGAAACCGGAGGAGCAGAATGGTATTTGGAACAGACTATTATCCCGAGCATTGGCCTGAGGACAGATGGCCTACAGATTTCAGACTTATGCGAGAAGCCGGTCTTGACACTATACGAATCGCTGAGTTTGCGTGGTCATTGATTGAACCACGTGAGGGCATTTTTGATTTTGACTGGCTGGACAGAGTGATGTCCCTTGCAGTCTCCCATTCCATGAAGGTTGTCCTGTGTACTCCTACCGCAGCACCTCCAAAGTGGCTTATGGACAAGCATCCTGAAATTTACCAAAAGGATGAGTTCGGTCATGTGCGGGGATTCGGAAGCCGCCGGCATTACTGTTTCAATTCTGAAATTTTCAGGGAATATTCCAGAAAAATCATCTCGGAAATGGCAAAACACTATTCGGGACATCCCAATATCATCGCCTGGCAGCTTGACAATGAATTCGGATGCCATAATACAGTTCGCTGTTATTGTGAAGATTGTTCATCCGCCTTTTCAAAATGGCTGAAGAAAAAATATATAAACATAGATAATTTGAATGAAAAACTGGGAATGGCTTTCTGGGGACAGCATTATCCTTCCTTCGAAAGTGTCATTCTGCCCGCACATACGACATGCGACAACAAGGCTTTTGGGATGAACGCACATAATCCGGGGCTTTACCTTGATTTTTGCCGGTTTTCTTCTGATTCTGTATATGACTATTCCGCCATGCAGGTTGACGTGCTGAGGGCACATGGAATTGATGTACCTATAACCCATAATTTCATGGGATCCTTCTTTGACCTTGACTATTACAAGCTGCAGGACCAGTTCGAGTTCATATCCTGGGATTGCTATCCGAACATTGCACACGGTCCATTCTCCACACTGTCTGAAGTCTCATATAATCATGACAAAATGAGGGGATACAAGAATAAGAAATTCTGGGTCATGGAACACTGCAGCGGGCAGAACGGATGGAACTATATGCACGAAACACCTAATCCCGGTGAAATCAGACTATGGACCTACCAATCAGTCGCCCATGGTGCTGATGGAATAATTTACTTCAGATGGCGACCCTGTCTTTTCGGTACTGAACAATATTGGCATGGCATACTCGACCATGACGGAATCCCAAGAAAGAGGTATAAGGAGATCAAGGCAACAGGTGCAGAGCTGAGAAAACTGGAGGAAATCATTGAAGGAAGTGAGATTGTCTCTGATGTATGTATTATCAATTCCTTTGACAATGAATGGAGTCACACATACCAGAAGCACTCTGAAAACTTCAATTATAACCGTATATTGTATACAGTACACAATGCAATCACTGACCTTGGGATAAACTGCGATGTCGTTGATATGAACGTTGATTTGACAAATTATAAACTTGCAGTGCTTCCTGCTTATAACATAAGTTCCGAAGCAGATGCAGTGAAGCTTTCAAAGTTTATAAATGAGGGCGGAAACGTGGTCATAACCTTCAGATCAGGAAATCGTGATGAATATAACAGGATAAACGGCTTGACCATCCCGGGATACTTCAGGGATATCTGTGGGATTGATGTAATCAACTATGATGCAGTCGGAGACCACAAAAGAAAAGTTACATCAGTCGCTGGTCCGCTTGAAGCCGATACCTGGTGCGATATAATCGATGGAAAGGATTCAACTGTAATGGGAGAGTACCTTGATGCATTTTACAGGGGAACTCCATTCATGACCCGGAATTCAGCCCCTGGTGGAAGCGTCTACTATATCGGCGCACACCTGGACAGGGATGGCTACAATAGAATATTCAGACAAATAACCTTGGAAACCGATGTAACAAGATGTCCTTTTGGTACTGTAAAGGGAGTTGAAACAGTTACAAGAACTGACTTTTCGAGTACCTATATATTTGTCATGAACCACCTGGATACGCCTGCATATATTTCACTTGACAAAGAGTATATGGAAATTTTGGGTGAAAAGAATATCAGTGAGGTTCTGAGACTCGGACCTTATGGTGTTGCTGTATTGACTGACAAGGTTTGATAAATCAGGTTTTCAATGGCACTGGGGGATGATTGAATGTTAGAAATTATAAGGGCCTTTCCAGAAGATGTTGCCTACATCACTGATGTATCAGAATGTATTTTTTCAATTGATCCGGATACGGCGCCCGAAGGTTATGACAGCTATGACTGGTATCTTAGAACCAGCACAACAGGATATCTCTTTAAAATTATGTTCAATAATTCCATGGTTGGTGGGTTTACAATCTTCAAGACAGGAAGATTCAATTTCCAGCTTGAAAGAATATTCATATTGCCTGACTTTCAGAATATCGGTATTGGTAAAAAGGCTGTACAATATGTCATCAGGCGTTTTCCGGAAGCAAAGATATGGTATTCGGATGTCAGACCTGAATGGCAGAAGTATTCCAGGTTTTTGAACAACTGTGGTTTCTTCGAAAGTGGCTTTTCCACAGGAGGCGGAAGACGGTTCATTAAAATTCTGCATTAAAAAACCTCCGCCGGAAGCGGAGGTTTTTAAAATGCTGTTTTATCTTGCGAAATCGAATGATTCACTCATTTCATCAGTCAAATATTCTATTACATCAGCAAAGGGTACTGAAACATCTTCATTCTGGTCTGAGAAGAATGTAACATGAAGTATAAGATTCTGCATGTCTTCACCTTCAAAGTAAATTGTCTGTTTCCTAAGTTCATCGTCGGTAAATGAAGAACTGACACCTGCTTCTTCAAGAACTGCCCTCATATCTGCAAAAGCCGGGTTGTCCTCTGCCTTGCCGAACAGATTTTCAAGTGAAAACAGGAATTTGTAATCCCTTACCAAAAGAGTTACTCCCCTGTTTGGAATATCAACATCAAGGGTTGTTACAAATCTGACACTGAAAATATAATCGTTCATGATCATAATTTCATAAGAATCTGATACAGGACCTCTTTCGCCGTTGTTGTCTGCTGTTGCCTTAAGCGCTGCCCTTTTCATATGTCCGTTGATGTCCGCCTGCTTTGACTTGTTCGTCATACCCTCAACTCTGGGAATGGTATATACAACACCGGCATATTCTTCAGTGATTTCTTCAATGGTATAGCTGGTTTCTATTGCATTCTGTCTGTCAGTGGTATTATTGGCTTCCTCCTCAAACATTGCTGACTGGCTGCATGCAGAGAATATCATTGCGGTTGCAAGCATAAGCGCAAATAAAACAGCTGTTTTCTTCCTTAACATAATTACCCTCCTTGAATATAATCTCACGATTGATATAAATTATATACTCTCAACTTTTGTTTGTAAACAAAAGGTTAAACCTTTGCTAAAATCTCCATATTGAACGGAAATTCACCATTGATTATAGTACTTTTAACCAAATCAACGGTTTCATATACCCTTTTCTCAATTTCAATCCCGTATCCATAAATTTCCTTATGTAACCGGAATTCATCTTCATCCACTACCTCTATTATACCATCCCTAACAATGACATCTATGTCAAGGTCCACAAAACTCACGGTTCCATCTTGTATCTTTGCCGGAAGGGCTATGTTGCAATATACGTGGATTACTTTACCTGAATCGTCAAACACCAGTGCCGCTGTATACCATCGGTCTTCAAAGAAATACTCAAGTGTTTTTTCCTCGAATGTAAAAACCGTATCTCTTGTATAGTGCCTAAGCTTTCTTCCCTTTCTGCCGGCCAGTACCAATGCTCCATTATTAAAATCAACGAAATCGAGCTCCTGCTCATAGTGGAGACGACCGTCGTACTTATATGCCTTCATTGTAATTTTTTCATTGAATCTGTCCGGCATTTATTTCCACCTTCATTTATTTGACGGGAAAACTTCTTTTTTGTTCCCTTTCATCATTATACAGTAAACATTCGGTTGTCGTTACAAACCTTTTGACTCCTTGATACCGTTTATTGCTTTTTAACTGCGCATATATTATTATATGTAATGCTTGCGCCCATAGCTCAATTGGATAGAGCGTTCGGCTACGGACCGAAAGGTTTCGGGTTCAAATCCTGTTGGGCGCGCCAGAAGAGATTGTTGTCAGACAATCTCTTTTTTGATACAAGGAAGGATTTGAACCCGTGAGAGGTGACGGCGTTAAAAACAATAATCCTGTGGCTTGTTGTTTAGCCGGCACGAAGGAGGCCGCTTAACTTCAGTGAGGCAGACGTAGATGTGATGCAAGCGAAGCGATGCAGCACAAAATCCTATTGGGCGCGCCAGTAAAAGGGGCTGTCATAATAGTTATTGTAGACAGCCCCTTTTACAACGGTTTAAGCCATGACAATATATCAGGATTCACAGATTGTCATTGGTGCGTTGAAAGCATATTCCCCAGCTGACAGTGACTTGCCTATTTGATTTAGCAAGTCACGAGAAGCAATACTTGATATGCTTTTTGCACATTCAGGGAAACTGAAGTTTTTATTGGCGGTAGTTTCGTTCATCCATGGAAATTTGGAACAACAATCCCTGGGACTATTGCTCACTTTTGGAACAACAATCCCTGGGACTATTGCACACTTTTGAACAACAATCCCAGGGATTGTTGCACAGTCTCACATTCTGAATCAGTTTATGTTCTCCCAGGGAACCCTTGTAAATCCAAAGCTGTCAGCGGACTCTTTGTACTCATAAACATGGTATCTGCCTTTTGGTTCAAGTCCCAGGTCTGCAGCATACTCATCTACCGGAGGAAGATCATAGTCAATTATGAATGAAAAGGTATATTCTCCGATTTGGCTGTATAATCTTCCAAATTCAACTTCCGTAACCACATGTGGGTTGAATGAATATGCCATCCCTGTATATTTTTCAAGGAATATGGGAATCTCCATCGTCTGCCCCGGCTGCAGTTCAGGTATCTTCATCCCATGGACCGGCCTGTATAGTTCAAAATACAATGTGCCGCCGAAAGTCGATGAAAGGGTCATTTTATTGGGGTCAGACAGTTCAGAGCTCTGTATGTTGGCAAAAACCTTTCCACTCAATGTTCCACTCGGAGAAACCTTGTTTGTATTATTTGTCAGTTCAATCAAAATGTGTGCCGGCTGATACATCTTGCCTGGGTACTGCCTGACAAAATTCCAGTTGAACGGATTGGGTGAATTCCCTGATGAAGCTGATGATACTGCACTCTCCGCAATACCTTCTCCAAGATCCTTTACCATGTCCTTGGTCCATTCATCAGCAGGTATTCCGGCTTGTTGAAGCGCTGTTGCTGCCAGATAGTCAGCACCCATGCTTGTAAGCTGGTCAAAATTCGGAAGCTCCGGCGGTATTCCCATCGAAGCAAGACCGGAATCAACCATTGTTTCAAGTGCTTTCTTCAAGTCATCCCTGAATTCATCGGGAACCAACGGCATGTTTTCCGCAACAAAGGCAATCATACCCGATTTCAAGTCTGCATAGGCACTGCTGACCCAATTTGTGACACTCGCCACAAAATTCTTGATTGACCCGAATACATCCGAAATAGCATCCTTGACCTTGTCCCACCAACCACCGTCATCTTCTTCCTTTGGCTTGGTATATATAACCGTTCCTGGCGTCATACCTTCCACCAGTCCGTTGGGATTGTTGACAAACATAGATGGCATCAAAGCATAGTACTCCGAATATGTAGGCTGCCTTACAACTTCAAAATAGTACATCCATTCAGGGTCAGCGTCATAATGATGATGGTACTCCAGTAATCGCAAATCAGGAATTCCGGCATCAAGGTAAATGACTTCCGGGGGAGGAATGAATTCGAACTGTGAATCTACTTCACCATAATTCAACAATACTGACTTGGAATAACTGTCTTTCACAGTACCGGCAACAGGACCGTCAGATAAAGCCACAGCCCTGACATAGTAATTTGCAGGAGGACTCTTTGCAAATGCATTGACATCAATGGCAATTCCGTGATCCTCATCTGTCAGATTGTCAAAATCTGCTTCTCCCTTTTTAACCATTACTTCATATACTAATCCGGCGGGATCCCTCCAGTTTCCCCTCGAATAACCTGGTTGCGAAGTGCAGACCTGGATAAGTATTGTATCGGTATCTGAAGGCATCCCTTCAGGCCTGAAATACAGTAAGTCCGAACTTCCCGGCACATAGGTTCTTTCATAAGTATCAAGGAATGTATTATAGAATTCATTCTGCGGTCCTCCGGGACCGTTGTGTGCCCCGAAAAGAAGTTCAAAAGGCATT
>Ga0209203_1002759_pt1 | contig 11313 bp, 11 predicted proteins | sample AD_UKC109_MetaG_FD_184423 | JGI IMG/M metagenome (GOLD analysis project Ga0209203, IMG submission 184423) | Active sludge microbial communities of municipal wastewater-treating anaerobic digesters from Hong Kong - AD_UKC109_MetaG (SPAdes)... | ecosystem: Engineered > Bioreactor > Anaerobic >...
AGAGATGCAAGTAGAAGGGCAGATTGAGGGATGCGTGGTCCAGGCTGCTGGTTACGTAATCCTTGAGAACTGGAAGAAAAGGAATACCAGGGCACTTACAAAAGAGCTTTCTACCTATCTCATCCCCACCGTTCTGGATATTCCCGATCGGACTCGTTCGATTATTTTGGAGTATCCTGATCCGATTGGTCCCTATGGCGCCAGAGGAATGGGAGAGATGCCCTTCTTGCCTTTTGCGCCGGCGGTGATTGACGCGGTTTACCATGCTACAGGAATACGCTTTCATAGCTTTCCTCTGACTGCTGAAAGAGTTCTGCGCGGTCTGGGGAAGCTGGCGCCAGAGGTGAGTGGATTCTGGGATTATGAGTAATAAGGTTGCGGGAATCGTCCTGGCAGCGGGCGGTTCGAGCCGGTTTGGCGCGCCAAAACAATTACTACCTTGGAGAAATACAACTGTACTAAACAGTGTTGTTTGTACTGCGCTGGAAACAGGACTTGCGCCGGTAGTCGTGGTACTTGGAGCAAATGCGGATCAGATCGAGCCTGGATTACCAGAAGGCTGTGTAGTCGTAAAAAACGTTTTTTGGTCTGAAGGTCAGAGCACCTCGATGAAAGCTGGATTAGCGCAACTACCAGAGGATATTGAAGGAATGCTGATTTTGTTGGGGGACCAGCCCCAAATAAATCCACTTTTTTGTGAAAGTATCCTGCGAAAGGGTCTCGAAACCGGAAAGATCACGATTCCCTACGTAAATGACCGGCGTGCAAACCCGGTTTATTTCCCCAGAAAAACGTTCGAAAAGCTTCGACAAGTGGTTGGTGACAAGGGCGGGCGGGCTATCTTTTCGGAATTCCAGGTCGAACTCTTACCCTGGCTGGACGACTGCGTGGCGATGGATATCGACAACCCCGAAGATTATGAAAAACTCAAATCCTGTTACGGCTTTGAATAGGGGAGGAAGAATTTAGTATAATCGTTGGGTCATTGAAATATGTGTACGCTTAATCTTGGCAATCTCATATTGCCATTTGAATAGAGTGTTTACTAAAGAATAGGTAACTAACTAATAAACCAGGAGACTATTTTGCTAACCGACCAAACTGTTTTAAATGCCTTACGCAATGTGATGGATCCCGATTTACATCAGGATCTTGTTAGCCTTGACATGATCAAGGATGTGAAAGTTGACGGAGATCAAGTTAGTTTTACGATAGAACTAACGACTCCCAGCTGCCCACTCAAGTCAAAGATTGAAAATGACGCCCGCCAGGCTGTTTTGAGCATGACCGAGGCCAAAGAGGTAGACATCAACATGTCGGCTCGCGTTCGGAATCCAAAGGCTGTGACGATTGATAAAAATCAATTTAAGCACGTTATAGCCGTTGGTTCTGGCAAGGGAGGTGTGGGTAAGAGTACGGTTTCGGTAAACCTGGCATTGGCGTTGGCAAGGGATGGTGCCAAGGTTGGTCTGCTCGATGCCGATATTTATGGTCCAAACATTCCTCGCATGCTGGGCATCGATCGGTTGCCCGATAAGGAATCCGAAGGCAAGATTCCCGTTGCGGACGTTTTTGGAATGAAAGTTTTATCGATTGGTTTTCTCGTGCAAAACGGTCAACCGCTGATCTGGCGAGGACCCATGCTCCACTCGGCTATACAACAGTTCATCACGGATTTTGATTGGGGCGAACTCGATTACTTTGTAGTGGATTTACCGCCAGGCACAGGCGATGTGCAGCTTTCTTTGAGTCAAACATTACCCCTTACCGGAGCGGTGATCGTGACAACGCCCCAGCAGGTTGCTATCGATGACGCATCAAGGGCCGTAGCAATGTTTGAGAAGCTTGAAGTACCCGTGTTGGGGATTGTAGAGAACATGTCATACTTGCTCATGCCGGATGGCTCGAAACTGGCAGTTTTTGGCACCGGTGGAGGCGAGCATCTCGCTTTTCGCACTGGTACCACCTTCCTGGGCAGGATTCCGCTGGATCCTGAGATCGGGCAAGGCGGGGATACAGGAAGCCCGGTTGTGTTGATGCCAGATGGCAACCCAAGTGCTGAAGCGTTTAGGGAGATTGCTTGCAGAGTGGCTGCGGAAGCCAGCATCAAAGCTCACGAGCGTGAAGCCCTGGGATGATATAATCGCCATCATGTCTGAAACAAATTATATTGGCGTTCAATTTAAGCCGATCGGCAAAACGTATAGCTTCGCATTTCCAGAAGGACTGGAAGTTGAGCGAGATACCCTTGTTGTAGTTAATACTGTACGGGGTAAGCAGATCGGAAGGGTCACAACTGTGAATCTAGCTCAACCGGAAAATACTTCTGAGGTTCAACCCATTGAAAGGATTGCCAACGAGGAAGATCTGCAACGAAAGGCGGAAATTTCTGCCAAAGAGGAAGAAGTCGTCCTGGCAGTAGCAAAATACCTGCGTGATCCTGGTCACGAAGGCGTAAAGGTTGTTGATGCTGAATACAGTCTTGATTACTCGAGGCTCACCATCTATCTCAACTACGAGACAACCACAGACTTTAATCCGCGCAATTTCATCCGGGATGTTTCACATATGTTCAAGGATTGCCGGATTGAAGTGCGGCAGGTCGGACCCAGAGATGCCGCCAAGGCACTCTCGGGCATCGGATCTTGCGGGATAGAAAAACGCTGCTGTTCCAGGTTCCTGACAGAATTCAGTTCGATTTCGATCAAGATGGCAAAATCTCAGGATATTTCCCTGACTCCGATGGAGATCACCGGAATTTGCGGACGGCTTCGCTGCTGCCTGGCGTATGAGCACGAATTTTACGAAGAGGCTCGCCAAAAGCTGCCCAAGAAGAAAAAGATGGTAGTTACTCCCCTCGGAGAGGGGAAGGTACTGCAAGTTATGCCCTTGAAAGATTCAGTTTTGATCGACCTGCCCGAAAAGGGACCCAGGGAATTTACCCGAACAGAACTTGAAACCGGCATCCTTGAAGAAAAAGTCGTTCCAGTTGTTGCCAGGGATTTTGCGTTCTCTGAGGAAAATGAAGATGTCGAGGTAGTGCGCCTGGATTCTCCAAAACAGCGGGAAGATAGATCTCGCGGAAGAAGCGGCAGACCGGATAACAGATCACGCCAGGGCAGTCAGCCCGGCGGCGGAAATCCACGGGATGGACAGAGATCAACCAGGGAACAAAAGCCCTCAAACAATCGACGGCAGGATCAGCCACGGAATAGCAATCAGCAATCCAATCCAAGCCGGCAGGATCGAACAGCGCAGCCGCAAGAACAACGAAAAAACAACTCAAGTCGCAGGAGAAAATCACGTCCAAGGCGCGATCAAACCTCAGACAAATCTCCGAAACAGGAATAACACAACGATGATTTTTCCAGAATGGGAAGGATCAAAAAAAATCATGGTAATCCTCGCCCATCCGGACGACCCGGAGTTTTTTTTGGGTGGAACGATCGCCGAGTGGGCAAAGCAGGGTCACAAGGTAAGTTATTTGCTCCTGACAAAAGGGCAAAGGGGGGTTAGCCCTGAATATCCTGATCCTGCATTGTTGGGCGAGGTACGGGTGCGAGAGCAGCAAAACGCTGCGGTGAAACTTGGCATAAAACAAATCGAGTATCTCGATTATCAGGATGGTTATCTTGTTCCAGATATTGAAGCCCGAAAGAAAGTGACACGGGAAATTCGAAGAACACGGCCCGACATTGTCGCCACTTTTGACCCATTGTTTATTTATCAAAGGGGACGAATTAATCATCCTGATCATAGAGCTGCAGGTCAAATTGTGATCGATGCCATCTTCCCGGCAGTCGAAAACCCTGCTTTCTTTCCGGATCTGTTAGACGAAGGGCTGCTCCAACACCGCATTAAGGAGCTTTGGCTCTGTTCGCCGGTGGAAGCCAACTTCGAATTGGATGTGACCGGTAACTGGCAATCGAGACTGGATGCATTATTGGAGCACGTCTCACAGGTTGGCGAGCCAAAGGAGTTCCTGAAACAAATGGAGTCAAAAAGACGAACCCGTTTTGGTGAAGAAATGTGTTACGTTGAATCTTTCAGGAGATTAATTCTATGAGCGAATCTCACATTTTTCAATTTGCCCAAACTCTTCAAGATTCCGCCAGTCAACACCGTCAACACATCCACCGCAATCCGGAACTAGCATTTCAGGAATTTCAGACTGCTGATTACGCAGCAAAGGTGCTGGAAGAACTGGGTTTTGAAGTTTCCCGTGGATTTGGCAAGACAGGGCTGGTGGCATCTTTATCCACTGCTAATGAAGGTTCACGCTTTTTGCTGCGCTTTGACATGGACGCGCTGGCTGTGCCAGAACAAACCGGCCTTGACTTCGCATCAACTAAAGCGGGATTTATGCACGCCTGCGGTCATGACGGGCATGTTTCAATTGGTCTGACGGTAGCAAAAATTCTCGCGGACATGAAAAACGAATTGCCTGGGAGTTACTATCTGGTTTTTCAGCCGGCTGAAGAAATCGGACAGGGAGCTTCAGCCATGATCGCGGATGGTGTACTTGATTACATCCAACCAGACTATGCCCTGGCAGTGCATCTCTGGGCTGAAGAACCTGCGGGATGGTTGGGAATTACATCAGGCCCGGTGATGGCTGGAAGCAAAGACCTGAGTATCAAGGTTCGTGGGGTTGGCGGGCACAGTGCTCGTCCCCACAAAGCCGTGGATCCGATCCTGGCAAGTGCCCATCTTATCACTGCGCTTCAATCCATCGTCAGCCGCAAAATAGATCCGCTTGAGAGTGGGGTTTACTCGATCACTCAAATTCATGCCGGTTCGACCATCAACGTTATCCCTGATGTTGTCACCTTGAGCGGTACTCCGCGTTATTTCACCCCGGAGGTGGAAGAAGAAATCGAGACTTCGACAATCCGAATCTGTGATGGGATCGCGAAGACATTTGGCTGTGAAATCGAGGTTAACCTTGGAGTTAACGCACCGCCTTTGGTAAACAATCCAGCGGTATGCCAGGCCGCAGAGGTGGCTGCCCGGATAATCAGTCCTAAATTTGTGATTGAAAAAAATCTGAGAATGATGGCGTCGGAAGATATGGCGCTGTTTCTTCAACGCCTACCTGGGGCGATGTTCTTTATTGGCGCAGGCAAGGAAGATCCCGAAACACGCTTTCCATTGCATCATCCCCGTTTTGATATTGACGAAAGCAGTCTTGTCACTGCAGCCACGCTTTTGCTGGAGACTTGCAAGCAGTTGGCAACTACCACCTTATGAAGTCTGAGCCAGTAGTCATTGGCTTGTGTGGATCAAGTGGAAGCGGAAAGACTCTAACTTGCCAGAAGCTTATTCAAGGATTGCGTTCCGAGAACATCGCCTGCTGTGGTTTCATTTCGCCAGCTTTCTTTGAGGAAACAAAAAAGAAAGCCATCAAGGTTCAGTGGCTTGAGAGCGGCGAGGAACGGACCATGTTGATTCCTGCAACAGAAACCAGCCAACACACTATTGGACGGTGGCAGATCCTTCCTGAGGTTTTTGAATGGATCAGCCAGAAGCTTGAGGACATGCAAGGCTGCCAGGCTTTTTTTTGTGACGAGATTGGGCCGTTGGAAGTGTTGCAAGCAAAAGGATGGATCAAAGCGCTGGATATTGTGGACGAGAGAAGGTGTGAAATAAACGTGATCACCTTCAGGCCTTCACTAAAAGAGTATTTTTGCCACCGTTTTCCTGCCATGACCCTTTACGACCTGGACATTGAAGGAGATGATGTCAAAGTCGTCAAAGATGTCAAAAACCTCACTGGTATAGCCTAGACCAAGGCAAAAACAATCACGGTTATGTATAATCTCAGAATGAATGAAGATCCTTCAAACCAAATGCCCCTGACCCAGCACCTGGAAGACTTGCGCAAAGTTTTATTAAGGGCACTGCTAGGTCTGTTTGCAGGCGTGATCGCAGGCACATTTTTTGTTAAACCTGTACTTAATTTCTTCGCCAGACCTATCGGTGGAGTGGAGAAGCTGCAGGTGATCGAAGTGACCGAGTCGATTTCCGTCTACATGCGCGTCGCGTTGCTTATCGGTTTGATTGTTGCTTTACCCTGGATTTTCTTTCAGTTGTTCTCATTTATTGGAAAGGGCCTTAAAAAGAGCGAAAAACGTGGATTGTTGATCGCAATTCCATTCGCAACTATCCTTTTCCTGGTTGGCGGTGGCTTCGCATTTTTTGTAATGCTGCCGTCTTCCATGAATTTTTTTACCAGCTTACTGGATGTCAACACCAGTCTCCGACTGAGTTCCTACTTTGGATTTGTGATCAACCTGGTATTCTGGATTGGAATTAGTTTTGAATTACCCTTGCTGGTTTTTGTGCTAACCCGGGTTGGGGTTATCAAACCCGGCTTTTTAACCAAGGGATGGCGTGTCGCGTTGGTTTTGATCGCGGTAATGGCGGCGGTGATTACTCCGACAGGTGATCCTGTAAATATGGTAATTTTCATGTTGCCGCTATTTGTATTATATTTGTTAAGTATTGGGCTTTCGGCACTGGCACACAAAGCAAGGCGCGCCAGTGAAGTTGGAAGCTCGGAGGAAAAGTGATATGCCAAACTTACAACCGTTAGAAATAATCCTGATCCTTGTGGTCGTTTTACTTGTTTTTGGGGTCGGAAAAATCTCAAAGATAGGTGGTGAATTGGGCTCCGGGATCAGAGCCTTCAAAGAAGGACTCAATGGCAAGAAGAAGTCTGATGAAGAGAATGAATCAGACGAACCCAAGGCTTCCTAAAAGGCGCGAAAATGGAATTCTTAAATCTCGGCTGGTCTGAGATTCTCCTAATCCTCACGCTGGCATTTATTGTGCTCGGTCCGGATCGGATCAAGAAATTTGGAGGAGACTTTGGGGTTTTCCTGCGAAAATTGAGCAAAGACGGTCTGTTTCGGGAAGTAGTGCAAACTACAGATGAATTGCGCAATTATCCGCGAAAAATCCTGAATGAAGCCATGCTGGACCAGCCGGTAATGTACGAACAGGCGGAAAAAAACATGCTCCATCCACCCACCGAGGTGATTGATCTGGAACCTGGTGCAGACCAGAATCAAGACCAGGCAGAGTAGATTGCCTGTTATTTCATAAATTTTCGCATCTCACCCATCACCATTTCAAAAGCTGAATCTGCATCCTGCAAAGGTTTTTTCTCACTTGTCGGTTCGATAGCTTCATAGATTGCCAGGAATTGAGGTTTCGTGAAATGATGGGAGATATCAAGGATGGCAGTTGGATTGGTAAGCAGCATGGGCAGCTTTTGCATAAACAAGCCTTTTGCCAGGGTCGAAAGGCGGAAATGTTGCATTAAGCAATGGAGACGGGATGTCGGTGTGGATTTGAGGGATTCCAGTTCGATACCAGCCAAATGAACTGAGAGCTCAGTTTGTGCTGGCACTCCAGCGACATTGATGATCAAAGATTTGTGCACTTCGTCGTAGCTGGCTTCAAAAGCCAATTCCACTTCCGAGCCGCTAATATGTATCCCGGTTGGTTGACTTATACCGATGATTTCAAATTCATAGTCCCGGATTATCGGAAAACCTGTAACTGAATCTGGTTGTCCTGTCACAACCGACTTCGTAAGCTTGAGAGTTTCATCGCTAAGCCTCTGCGAGAAATTTGTCCGGGCAAAATCGCCATTTAAATAGGACTGGGTTTCTCCGTCATCCTCGTAGATCTGATAGCTTCCATCTGCGCCAGCAAAGAACTTGATGTGAAGCCGTGATGGCAGCTTGACCCCATTCCCTTGACTTTCCGCATCCATCGGGATTATGGCTCCAGCTTTGACGAAGACCGGGATCTGGCTTTGATCGGCCTGGAGGGTCAACCACTGCCCGCCTTCGAAGGTTTCATTGGTGAAGAAATCAAACCACTGCCCAGCTGGGAGCCAGACTGAATGGCGCGTGAGTTTGGTGCTTGGGTCCGCAGGTTGGGTGATTGGGGCAACAATGAGCTGACGGGCGAAGGTGTATTGATTGGGCGCCTGGTAAGCGGTTTCTTCGTTCGGATAAGAATAGTACATGGGGAGGATCAGGGGCTCTCCCTGTTCTGCGTTGAGCCAATTGGCGGTATAGATCAAAGGCAACAGAGAATGCCGAAGCTGCATGGCAGAGCGGGCGTTTTCCAAAATGTCCTTGCCAAAAGCCCAGGGACGCCTGTCTATGAATTCATTGTTGGTTGAGTGTAGCCTGAAGATCGGGCTGAAAACGCCAAATTGCACCCAGCGCAGATAAAGCTCGGGGTCTTCAGTTCCCTCACAGTGCCCGCCGATGTCGTGACTCCACCAGCCATACGCGACGTTGGAGGCGGTTGCGGTCATTTCTGGTTGAAATGCCAGGCTCTCCCAGGAGACGATGGTGTCACCTGAGAAACCGATCGGGTAGCGATGTCCACCCAAGCCTGGCCAGCGGGAGAAGATGAATGGACGTCGCTCTGGTATTCGGCCAAGGTCATAGTAGTGCAGATGGTTGAGCCAAAACAGCGGATCCAAACCAGCTGTTGCGGATTGCGTGCCTTGCTGCCAGTCCATCCACCAGAAGTCAACCCCCTGTTTTTCCATTGGATGATGGAGATATTTGAAATAAGCTTCCGTATAAGTCCGACTAGCGATGTCAAAGAAAACAGGTTTTTTTTCAGATGGGTCCTGCCCAAGAGCCGATGCCATGGCGGCATAGGCATCCTCATGTGGATGGACGCCTTCAGCAGGGTGGAGATTCAGGGCGGTTTTCAACCGGCGATGGTGGAGCTCTTCGATAAACTGGGTAGGTTCAGGGAAAAGTTCCCGGTTCCAGGTGTAACCCGTCCATCCAGAGCTGGAGTTGCCAGTCTTGGTGACGTGCCAATCCATGTCCACAATGCAAACTGAAAGTGGTAATTTGTGCTCATTGAATTCATCCATGAGGTTCAGCAATTCCTGGTCTGAATAAGCCCAATAGCGGCTCCACCAGTTCCCCAGTGCCCAGCGGGGTAGCAAGCGAGGTTTACCTGAGATCAGCTGGTAATCAGTAATCGCGGAAAGGAAGTCGTGCGCGTAGCCAAAAAAGTAGAGATCCCGCTTTTCTGGAGCAGTTTCCCTGGGCTGGAGCCACTCGTTGTCATCGAAAATCAGGCTGTGGCTGTCATCTACCACCGCCCAACCACTGCGCGAAACCAAGCCGTCTGGAAAACTCAGACGACCGTTGGTGCTGTCGAGTGTGCGGATGGTACCGCCAAGATTTGTTTCATCCGGGTAGCTGTATTGCCAGGTCTGACCAGTTTGCTTGAGGGTAATGTGCAGGTCGCGCCAGTGGAATCGTCCGTTTTCTTTGAATCGGAGGTGGAGGTAATCTGTTTCAATGTGAAGCCATCCGTCCTGTTTCCAGGAGTGAAATTCCGGCACGCATTGATCGCGATACAGGAATACCTGGCTGGCGTGATCCTCAAACCTTTTCAGTGGGTCAAATTCCATCCGAATCAGCCGGCTGGTCAGGATTGTGAACCTGGCACTACCTTCGAGTATGATGGCAGCAGGATTGGCTTTTTGGGTGGGTGTGGGGTGAATAGCTTGGATCATTGTTTCTCCGAACGACTTTGATGCTTTAGTTTAACTCTAAAACCCGTTTTTATCACAAGTAGCGAGTAGAATTAGGAAATCAAATCTGAGGAGGTTGGAATGGATGGAATCATTAATGAAAGAATGAATACTCCAGTTGTCAAACGCGCAAAGTGGAGAACCTTGCTCGCGCTTTCGTTGGGATATTTTGTCGATCAGGGTGAAGGGCAGGCCATGTCCATTTTCAGCCCGGTATTGAGGCAACTCCCCTGGGGCTTGACTCTTATGAACCTTTCCTTGATCACATTTACCCGCAGCCTGCTGCAAGCCGTGAGTTCACCTTTCTGGGGATACCTTGCTGACCGCCACTCCAGAAAGAAGGTACTTTTCTGGGGAACGGGTTTTTGGGGACTGTGGACGATCGCGGTTGGCCTGACGCAAAATTTCGGGCAATTGCTGGCTGTGAGGGTGATCTCTGGGATAGGGTTGGGTTGTTTGATGCCAGCTACTTTCTCGATCATGGCTGACACTTTTGCTCCAAAAATCCGCGGCAGAATGCTCGGGCTTTTGGAATCGGTCGGGGTATTTGGCATCATCATTTTCACTGTTGGGCTTGGAAGATTAGCCACTCCTGAGACCTGGCGTTATGGATTTGTAATTTTGGGAATTGCCAGTATTCTGTCCGGTATTGTCATACTTCTTTTTGTTGACGAACCGCTGAGAGGTGAGGCAGAACCTGAAATGAATGGGCAATTGACGCTTGAGGACTCTCAGAAATATACTGCGCAGATTGGCGACATCGAAAAAGTTCTATCTATTCCAACGATCCAGGTCGCTATTTTGCAGGGTTTGGCTGGTTCAATGCCCTGGGTTATTATGGGCGCATTCCTGATCCTGTGGCTGGTTGAGCAGCGGGGACTATCTACCCAAGTGGCGCCAATGGTGTTTGGCGCGATGATCGTCGGGACTGCCATCAGCAATGTGGTAGGCGGTTTTCTTGGCGATTATGCCGATAAGAAAAACCCCAAGTATGGCAGGACGATTATTGGGCAGGCCTCCGTAATTATCGGTATCCCGTTTACGCTGTTTTTGTTTTTGAGGACAGAAAACTGGGATATCCCCTCTTTGACAATTCTCTGTTTTATAACTGCTCTGTTCATAAGTTGGCCTGGAAAGGGCTCCAAAGAGCCGATGATGTCTGCGGTGGTTCCTCCCGAATTACGCTCGACGGCTTTTGCCATGACCACTCTTATCGAGAGCGGTTTTGCCGGAATCGTGGCTTTGATTTTTGGCATCATTGCCGATCGAATCGATTTGCAAACAGCTATGCTCTGGACAATTCCTTTCCCCTGGATCATTTGCGCAATCTTGTTCAGCGGCTTTTATCTGACCTATCCGAAGGATCTTGAGAAAAACAAAAAACTTCTGGAAGATCGCGCCAGGGAATTTGGTATCACAGAGTAAATAAAAAGAAACTGCCGAAAGGCAGTTTCTTTTTCTGGCGGGAGCGACGGGATTTGAACCCGCGGTCTCGGCCTTGACAGGGCCGCATGTTTGACCACTACACCACGCCCCCAAAGCGAAGCATAGTCTATCATGCCAATACACTAAAGTCAAGAAGAAAAGTAGAGTGTAATGTGAGGAGGTCAGCACATGGTATACACTTTTTAGATAAGTCATACGAGTTGTACCGGGACCGATGTTTGGAGTTATGGGGGATAAGATATCAAGACATCGAGGTGTACATTGATCAAAGCTATAAC
>Ga0209203_1002774_pt1 | contig 11287 bp, 10 predicted proteins | sample AD_UKC109_MetaG_FD_184423 | JGI IMG/M metagenome (GOLD analysis project Ga0209203, IMG submission 184423) | Active sludge microbial communities of municipal wastewater-treating anaerobic digesters from Hong Kong - AD_UKC109_MetaG (SPAdes)... | ecosystem: Engineered > Bioreactor > Anaerobic >...
GCCATCCGCGAGGGCATGGACCCATGCACCGAGCTGCCCAACCAGCAGATCTGCTTCGACATGCCCGAGGGCCAGCCCGACTGGTGCCCGAAGAACAGCGACGGCAGCTACGGCGGCATGATCACGTTGAAGTACGCGCTGTCCAACTCCGTGAACACGATCACCGCGTGGCTCATGAAGCAGTACGGTCCTTCGGCCGTCACCGTGCTGGCCCGTCACATGGGGGTGGAAAGCCCGCTGGACCCCGTGCCTTCGCTCTGCCTGGGCGTGGCCGACCTGACGCTGGAGGAGATCACCGCGGCCTTCGCAGCCTTCGCCAACGAGGGCGTCTACATCGAGCCGATGGTCTTCACCCGCATCGAGGACAAGAACGGGAACACCGTCTTCGACGTGACCCCGAAGACCTTCGAGGCATTGGACCAGCGCACGGCCTTCATCATGTTGCAACTGATGAAGGGCGTGGTGGACGGGGCCTATAACCGCAACACCGGCAAGACGGTGGGCACGGGCATGCGCCTGCGCATGAGCTGGGGCAACCGCGCCAAGTACGCCAACATCAAGTACCCCACCGCGGGCAAGACCGGCACCACCCAGAACAACAGCGATGGCTGGTTCATCGGCATCACCCCCGACCTGGTGACGGGCGTGTGGACCGGCGCCGAGGACCGCAGCGTGCGCTTCAGCACCACCGACAAGGGCCAGGGCGCCAACATGGCACTGCCGATCTACGGCTACTTCATGAACAGGGTCTACGCGGACAGCTCCATCACCATCTCGCGCGGGGATTTCCCCAAACCGATGGGGGTGGAGGACATCGATGTGGACTGCCGCGACCGGCCCGCCAACGGCAACGGTCCGGACACCGGCCCCCTCTGGGAGTAGCGGCTATCTTCGTCGTCCCACAACGGACGAGCGCATGAACAAGGTGGTGGCGAACGCCGACGAGGCCCTCGAAGGCCTTGCGGACAACATGACCCTGATGCTGGGCGGCTTCGGCCTGTGCGGCATCCCGGAGAACAGCATCGCGGCCATGGTGCGGAAGGGGGTGAAGGGCCTCACCTGCATCAGCAACAACGCCGGGGTCGACGACTTCGGCCTGGGCCTGTTGTTGCAGACCCGGCAGATCCGCAAGATGATCAGCAGCTACGTGGGCGAGAACGACGAGTTCGAGCGGCAGATGCTGAGCGGCGAGCTGGAGGTGGAGCTGATCCCCCAGGGTACGCTGGCCGAGCGCTGTCGCGCCGGCGGGGCGGGCATCCCTGCCTTCTTCACGCCTGCCGGTTACGGTACCGAAGTAGCCGAGGGCAAGGAAACGCGCGAGTTCGACGGTAAGATGTACGTGATGGAACGCTGGCTCCGCGCCGACTTCGCCATCGTGAAGGCCTGGAAGGGCGACCGGCTCGGCAACCTGGTCTACAAGCACACCGCCCGCAACTTCAACCCCATGATGGCCATGGCGGGCACGATCACCGTGGCCGAGGTGGAGGAACTGGTGGAACCCGGCGAGCTGGACCCCAACACCATCCACACCCCGGGCATCTTCGTGCAGCGCATCTTCCAAGGGGAGCGGTACGAGAAGCGCATCGAACAACGGACCACGCGGTCACGGAACTGACCGCGTGGAATGTGGAAATGTGGGGATGTGGGAATTCCTGAGAGCCAACCCGTGAGCAAGACCTACGAGGTCCCGGAAGAGGAGATGGGGGTGCTGTTGTGGAACAGCAGGGAACCACGTGCCTTCTATGGACAGGACCGGGTGACCGGGAACCTGATCGTGGACAGGAGCTTTGAGTTCGCCCTACGCGTCGTTCGTTTCAGCAGGCGGCTTCGGGAGGCCGGATGGCCCGATCTGGCGAGGCAGTTGCTCAGGAGCGGGACCTCCGTGGGTGCCAACGTGCATGAAGCGCAGGACGCGGAGAGTCGCGACGATTTCATTCACAAGATGAAACTCGCCGCCAAGGAGGCCAATGAGTCACGTTTCTGGCTCAAGCTGTGCAAGTACACGGAGGAACTGCCCCATGAGGAAGGTCTGCTGGACGACCTGTATGAGATCAGCAGTGTGCTCTCGGCGATCATCATCAAGAGCAGACAGAACGCCAGGAAGTGACCGGAACTCCGTGATCATGCATTTCCACATTTCCACATCGACGCATTTCCACATGCATTCAACGCCATGGGATTGACCAAGGACCAAATGGCCCAGCGCATCGCGCGGGAACTGCAGGACGGCTGGTACGTGAACCTCGGCATCGGCATCCCCACGCTGGTGGCCAACTACATTCCGGAGGGCATCAGCGTGGAGCTGCAGAGCGAGAACGGCATCCTGGGCATGGGCCCCTTCCCCTTCGAGGGGGAGGAGGACGCCGACCTGATCAACGCCGGCAAGCAGACGGTGACCCTGAAGCCCGGTGCCTGCATCTTCGACAGCGCCACCAGCTTCGCCATGATCCGCGGGCAGCACGTGCAGCTCACGGTACTCGGCGCCATGGAGGTGGCCGACAACGGCGACATCGCCAACTGGAAGATCCCCGGCCGGATGGTGAAGGGCATGGGCGGTGCCATGGACCTGGTGGCCAGCGCCGAGAACATCATCGTGTGCATGATGCACACCAACAAGGCCGGCGAAAGCAAGCTGTTGAAGCAGTGTACCCTGCCGCTCACCGGCGTCGGCTGCGTGAAGAAGGTGGTGACCGACCTGGGTGTGTTCGACATCACACCGGAGGGCTTCGAGCTGAAGGAATTGGCACCAGGCGTGACCGTGGACGAGGTGAAGGCAAAGACCGCCGGGCGGTTGGTGGTAAAGGGGGAGGTGCCGGAGATGGTGATCTAAGGCCGAGAGGATGTCCACGCTCTCTGTCGTTATCCCGGCATACAACGAGGAGCCTACCATCCGTCTCATCCTGGACAAAGTGCGAGATGTGTCCCTTGATCATGGCTTCAAGAAGGAGGTCATCATCGTGAACGATGGGTCCACGGATGGGACCGCCGGGGTGGTGAACGAGTACATGGCCGAGAACCCGACCTTCCCGTTGCGCTTCATCGAGCAGCCCCGGAACATGGGCAAGGGAGCAGCCATCCATCGGGGCATTGCGGAGGCCGCGGGCGAGTTCCTGATCGTGCAGGACGCCGATCTTGAGTACGACCCGCGGGAGTACAACGACCTTCTCCGGCCGGTGGCCGAGGGCTTTGCCGACGTCGTCTACGGATCGCGGTTCATGGGCCATCATCCGCACCGCATCCTCTTCTTCTGGCACAGCATCGGCAACAAGTTCCTCACCACCCTGTCCAACGCGTTCAACAACCTGAATCTGACGGACATGGAGACCTGCTACAAGCTGATCCGGACGGATATTGCGAAAAGCCTGAAGCTCAAGGAGAAGCGGTTCGGCTTCGAACCGGAGGTCACCGCCAAGCTGGCACGTGTCCCGGGTATCCGGATCTACGAGGTGGGTATCAGCTACTACGGTCGGACCTATGCCGAGGGAAAGAAGATCGGCTGGCGGGACGGCTTCCGGGCGATCTGGTGCATCGTGAAATACGGAAGGTAGGTGTCTGGTGGTCGTTCAAGGACGCAACCGATGACCGTTCCACCAGACCACGCCATCCTCCTGGACCAGTGTCCACTCGCTTGTAGCCTCGGAGATCACGAGCTCATCAATGAACACGCTGTCCGGGTAGTATCGCTCGCCTTGAAGGAACAGCTTGACCTCGTGGGAAGCGTCACGCACGGAGAAGGGTAGTTCGACCAACGACCAGTCACCATCCAGTGTGCGTGAGAAACGGGGGTCCGTGTAATGGTCCCACCATCCCTGGCCACTTTCAGGATCGCGTTCATCGATGCCGACGAAGGCGTGGCAACGCATGGGCCCTCGGTTGTAGTACCAGAATCGGGCTATGTACCGTAGACCTGACTGGAACGTATTTGGCGGGAATTCGGCGAGCGAGTTGAACATGCGCTTCGGGCCTGAAAAGGAGCCCGGTCCCTGGAGAACATGGGATGAACCTCGGTCATCAAAGCCGTCATGGTACAGGAACGCCGTGGTGTCCGCGACCAGAAATGGTCCTTTCCGGTAGAGGCTGTCCGCTCGCGCTTTCAGTTCGCCCAATCGGGCCTGGCGATCATCCTTGAGCAGGTCGGCTACGGACATCCATCCCGAGCGAAAGCTGCCATGGGATCGGACGCTCCTTGTCCGTTCCAGCAGGTCCGAATCATACGGGTCAGCGAGATCAGGACCGATGAGCACCAACACGGAATCGTGCGCATCCATGCCCGGCAGTTCCGGTCGCTTGTACCAGGTGGGACCGTGCGCACGGATCCCGAGCCGCACCTCCTCCAGGGATGTCCGAGTCAAGGAGGAGGACATCATGGGGATGCCGGAATGGTAGGCCAGCAGTTGTCCCAGGAACAGGCCGTTCTCGTTCACGGGGACCATCAATTCCTCCGCCCCGTTGTGGAAGTAGGGTATGCTGACGATCGCCCTCGGGCCCCCTTCGTTGGCCCGCTCCACCAGCTCCAGCTGCTCGGCCGTAAGGCTGCTCACAAGAAAGACATTGGGCTCGTCCACGGACCTGTCTCCGATGAACAGATGGAGGTGGTGGGCCTCGTAGGCCATCAGCGCAAGACCAAGAACCAATGCACCGCGTAGCGACCATCTGCCAAGCGGCCGTTCTGCGCGGCCATGCAAGTGGGCGTACCAGGCGATCAGCACGAGCGGAAGGACGAACTGCACCACCCAGGAGAACCGGCTGGGAGCCCTGAATTGCCTGACCACCGGCGTGTCCCAAAGCAATTCCTCGAAGCCCCATCGATAGGGCGCGGCAAATGCGAGCAACAGGAGCATCAAGGAAGTGACGAGCAGTCCTGGGGCGCCGGCCCAAAGACCGGACCCGCCATCCGGATCGGCGCGCTTGAAGGGTCTTTGGACGAGCAGGAAGAACGGCAGGCATGCCACCAGGAGGATGGTGCCCATGCCCAGGTATGACCACTGCTCGGCCGCCTGCGGGGTGCATGTGCCGAGAAGTTCCCGGGCTAATGGGGATGTCCACATATGGTCCGGCCGCAAGAGCGTGTCCCAGGTGGTGTGGTAATGAAAGAACCCGAAAGGGTGCTCGGTCCGGCCGGAATGCGTGTCGGTCGACCACGTGATGACCTGGAAGAGCACCAGTGCGGAAAAAGGGCCGAGGAACAACGGGAAATTGTGGGCGCGAGCCCGCTTGGACGGAATTGACAGGCCGGCCCAAATGAGCAGCACGAGCGCGGCGATGAAGCCGAGGTAGACATGGACCCATAACCAGCATGAGACCACCAGGAACGCCCAACCGGCGCTGTGCCACTTTCTGGACGCTCTCCGATGGCGGAGCCCGAGCCAGATCACGGAGGGAATGCACCAGGAATAGGCGAGCGCATAGTGGGCCTGGAGCCCCCTCAAGTTTTGCATGCTCATGAGCGCGACCAGTACCGCACCCACTGCCGCCAAGACCCAGGGCGTTCGCAGCTCGATCAGGGCCAGGCACAGGAAGAGCGCGCTCAGCGGAATGCTCATCACCACGAGCAGGTTCACCAGCCCCACGCTTTGCTCCTCGGCCTGTGGCCAGATGCCGGCCACCCCACGCCAGGCATTGCTCGCGAGGGGCTGCGCATCCGGGTAGTTGATGTGTTCGCCGAAGGGGGCGTTCATGCCCGAGAACGTGAACGCAGAGGTATCGTGACGAACGTGCCAGGCGAACGTGAAGTAGTTCTTCAAGCCGTCTCCCTGGGTGTTGATCATATGGCTGTTCGGGTTGAACAGGAGCTCGCGATGATGGAGCATCAAGGCACAGCATGACAGCAGCAGGGTGGCCAGCAGGGCCTTGTTGCGTGTGCTCATTCGATCACTACCTCGAGGATCCGTCCAACGTAGTCCTTCGCCGGGAACGGGACGAACCCTTGATCGAACGGCGAACCCGGCCACCACTTCGTGTTGTGGAACTCCTGGGTGACGATCAGCTGCATCTGGACGTTCGGGATGCTGGTGACCTGGTCGTTCATGTATCCGACCACCCGCATGTGGTCAGGGTCCGGGCCGATCCGCCAGATGATCTCCGTGGGGCGCCAATCGATCTCGAACCAGTAGTGCTCCCCATCGAACAGCTCCTTGTCGAGCGCGTCCGATTTCTGTGTCACCGCGCGATAGTCATGGTCCCAGCGATGGTTCAGAAAGGTGCTGTCGCCCCAGACCAATGGATGACACCCCACGTCGAACCCTTCCGGATCGTGGCAGGCCATGTCCCAATTGGTGCATGCCACGGTGATGAGGTCGCGTCGCGGGTCCGAACTTTTCCGTGACCAGCTGTTGCGATCGCCGTGATCGGTCCAGGTCTGTGCCCTAAAGGGGGGGAACGCATTGTCCGGACAATAGGGGGGGGTCTTGAGGATCTCAAAATCGATCTCGGCATAGTCCACCTGCGGTACCCGGTCATCATCGGGGCCTCCCCAATAGGTGGCCATGTAGCCATCCTTGCTGCATATCCGGCGCAAGTTGCCGGGTGCGCCCTGATAGATCAGCCAGATCGCGTTGGTCAGGCCCACCCACATGCCGGAATCGTTCAGCAGGGGGGTCAGGGCACATTTGATCCGATGCCTGCCGTAGAGCAGGCCGTTCCTGGACCTGACCCCGACGTTCTCCTTCCGCTCATCACCAAAGGAGGACCGCGGGTTGCGCAGTTCGATGTAGTGGCCTTCTGGGTCCGACCGGACCGTGGAGCATGGTGACCGGGTCGTGGCCGGCAGGGTCGGGATCATGCGGTCCGGAGGAAAGTAGACCGCATAGTGGTCATGGTCGTCCGGGGTGAATTCATTGCCAAGGACGTCAGCGATCAGCGGGATGTTCTCGAACCGGGTCGAGCCATCGACATAATGAATGAATTGCTCGAACGGTGCGGAGGCTTCCAGCCCAGGGGTGTTACCACAAAGTTCATTGAAGGCATCGCTCGTGAGACCTTCGGATGGGCGTGCGAATATCCCTGATCCGAGGTCGGGACGAGCGGTAAGATGAAGCTGTTCGTTGAAACGGTGAACGGTGATCGCCTCATCGCGCGCACCTGGTCCATCCACGTAATACCAGAAGGGGTCCACATAGCTCTCTGTGTCCTGAACGCGGATATCCGTGGTGGATGGAGGGAGCTTGGCATAGAGGTCCTCGGGCATGACCACCAGCATGAACTCGTACCTCCCCACGCGAGGGTTTCGGGCCCAGCGCATGCGTCGCCCTTCGACCCGGAAGCGATCTTCGGCCCGAGGGTCTCCGGCGATCCGGAAGCTGTCCGTCACGATGATCTCCTTACCCGCAGAAGCAGCTGTTCGATGAAAGGCATCTCCGCCTGGCTCCCAGGAACCATAGAAGTTCTCCCAGGCGTTCGGGTGCTACCTCCGCCCAAGTCCGTATTCGGAAAAGCGTAGCTCGTATTCTGATAGAAGATGGCATAACGGAAGGCGCGCTCGAGCGGGTCCCTGAGCTTGAAGTGAACATGGAAGTACCCACCTACAGGTGAGGGGGGAGGCACGATGAAACCACTGTCCAACGAATGTGTGTGATCCAGCTCCAGGCGATGGACGCCGTTCTCTGCAATCGCAGGGCCGAGTTCCAGGGTGATATCGAGGATGGAGGGCCCGGCCGCGCGCTCCCCGCACCCATGGACGAGCGTGGCGAGCATCATGAGGATGACGGCACACCTCATGGCACAGGTGGACTGATGTGGACGATCACTTCCGTCCAATTGCTGATCTCTCCATTGACGTCCAAGTCGAAGCCGATCATGCGCAGTCCGTCCTCATCAGGCTTGATGAACGATCGCTCACGAGCGGCCAGGTCACCCGATCCCGGACAGAATGGCCGGACCAAGGCGATCGTATCGAGCTGGTGCTCATGGTCGACCAAATATCCGATGGCGGACTGCTTTGGCATGTGAAGGTGATAAGGAGAACCAGGTCGAATGGCCACAGGCTTGCTCAACAGGCCAGTCGTGTCTGTCCGGTCCATGGATCTCGAAGGCGTCACACAATTCACCGAGGCGAAGGGGAGTCGTTCATGGGTCCGATCACGCGGCTGAAAACCAAGGGGTTTGGTGCTACGATACGAAATGCACAGATCGTCCACCAGTACCTCATGAGACGACCTCTTCCAAAGCATGACGACCAGTGAGTCATCAGGCTCCACCTGAGCCATGTCCCGGGCAAGTTGCTGCCCTCGTAGCACCGTCCAACTATGTGGGCGATGATCATGACGTTGAAGTTCTTTCCCCCACCACGACAACTCCTCGTTGCCTCGTACCAACGTGACCACCAACGTTAGGCGGGGATCGTCGGCAGGGCTCCACACCCAGCATTCCAGCATAATTGAGTGCAGCTCATCGGCCACATCGCCGACGCGACGACTGATGCGGGGCCCGTACTCCTCCTCCGGCCCCATTTTCCAGGACCGGGTACCTCCATGGGCCTGCTTGGAGGAGGTCCGTTCCGACCCTGACTCCATGTCGAAGCAAAGAGTTGCAGGCCACTTGGCATCGGAGTCCGGATGCCACCCGGAGTCCGGATGGACGGAAGTCCCATAGTCACTTCTGAGGCCAATGTCGGCCCTCTCCAAGGCTATGGGTGCGGCATCGCTCGCCTCTGGACCCTCGGATGTACATCCACTGGCCAGGAAGAACACCAGGATACTCAGGAAATGGCTTCCCCAGTTCATTGCCGATCGCCGGTCATGACCGCACTCAACAGCCTGCGCGTGTATTCCGCCTGCGGGTGTTCGTACAGGTCGTCCGAAGGCCCCAGTTCGGCGATATGCCCCTGTTCCAACACCAAGATCCGGTCGCACATGTAGCGCACCACGTTCAGGTCGTGGCTGATGAAGAGGTAGGTGAGCCCGTGCTCCTCCTTCAGGTCGTTGAGCAGGTTCAGCACCTGGGCCTGCACGCTCACGTCCAGGGCCGCGATGCTCTCATCGCACACGATCAGCCGCGGTTCCAGCGCCAGGGTGCGGGCGATCACGATGCGTTGCCGCTGCCCGCCGCTGAACTGGTGCGGGAAACGGTCGTAGTACGCGGCCTCCAGGCCCACGCGTTCCAACAGGGCCATGGTGCGTTCCCGCCGCTCCCGAGCGCTGTTCCCGATGCCGTGCACGGCCATGGCCTCCGTGATGGCGCCGCCCACCGTGAGGCGCGGGTTGAGCGAGGAGTACGGGTCCTGGAAGATCAGCTGAAGCTCGCGGCGCATGGCCCGCATGCCACGGTCGTCCAATTGGCGCAGGTCGGTGCCGCGGTACATCACCTGGCCGGCCCCGGGTTCCACCAGCCGCAGGATGCTCCTTCCCAGGGTGGTCTTTCCGCTTCCGCTGCCACCCACGATGCCCAGCGACTCGCCGGGGAAGACCTCGAAGGTCAGGTCGTGCAGCACAGGTGTGCGCGCTCCGTCGGCCGCAGGGAAATCCTTGGCAAGCCCCTTGACTTGGAGCAGGGGAGGCCCGGCCATGAGCTTTTCCAGGTGCTGCCGGCGGGACTCATCGCTCACCAGTTCCTGTGCGCCGGGGGGGAGCTCACCGCGCAGGAAGTCGTCTACGGTGGGCAGCTTCCGGGGCTGCGTGCGTCCCGGCCGGCAGGCGAGCAGACCTCGGGTGTAGGGGTGCTGCGGATCCGAAAAGAGTCGTTCCACCGGAGCCTGCTCCACCACCTCGCCCCGGTGCATCACCAGCACCTCGTCGGCCACCTCGCGCACCACTCCCAGGTCGTGCGTGATGAACAGCATGCCCATGTGACGCGTACGCTGAAGGTCCTTCAGCAGGATGAGGACGTCTCTTTGAACGAGCACGTCGAGCGCGGTGGTGGGTTCATCGCAGATCAGCACCTTCGGACCGCAGCTCAGGGCCAGGGCGATGACCACGCGTTGTTTCTGCCCGCCGCTCAGCTGGTGGGGATAGCGGTCGTACAGGGCTTCCGGGTCGGGCAGACGCACTTCGTGGAAGAGCTCCACCACCCGCTTCCGGGCCTCGCGCCGGCCGATGCCCAAGTGCTCCCTCATGGCCTCGGCCACCTGGTCGCCCACGCGGTACACCGGGTCCAGCGCTGTCATCGGTTCCTGGAAGACCATGGCCAGGTCGCGCCCGCGGTGCCTGCGGAGCTGCTCCGGGTCCAGGTCGGACAGCTCCACCGGGCCGTCGTCGCCTGTGAGCCTGATGGACCCCTCCACGCTGGCGTTGCCGGGCAGCAGGCCCATCAGCGCCAGGGAGGTCACACTCTTGCCCGAGCCTGAAGCGCCCACCAGGCCGATGCACAGGCCCGGACGCAGGTCGAAGGACACGTCCTTCACCACGGGCTGTCCGTCAAAGGCCACGTGCAGGCCCCTCACCGAGAGGATGGTGCCGGTGTCGCTCACACCTGTTCGATGTGCGTGTCGGGGATCAGGGCTTCGCCCCGCAGGCGCAGGTACAACTGCGCGGTGGCCACCACGTCCTTGCGGCAGTAGCGGGCGATCCGCTCCAGGTCCCCGTCCTCGTAGTACACACGCCCGACGTCCGCCCCGCTGATGTCGTCCTTGGGCGTGGGGATGCCCAGGATGCGCGTGAGCAGGGCCAGTGAGGTGAAGTTCTTGCGGTCGCCGAAGGACCAGAGGTTCATGGTGTCCAGGTGCCCCACCTCCCAGGGCTTCAGCCCTGCGATGTCCAGCAGGCGGGGCAGCCGTACTCCGTTCACCACGCAGCGGCGTGCGATGTAGGGGAAGTCGAACTCCTTGCCGTTGTGCCCGCACAGCCAATGGTCGTCGCTGGCGTAGTGCCTGTCGAGCAGCGCGGTGAACTGTTGCAGGACGTCCTTCTCATCATGTCCGTGGAAGGTGGTGGCGCGCAGGTGCAGACCGTCGCCTTTGCGTTCGATGCGACCCACCCCGATGCAGATGATCTTGCCGAACTCGGCTTGGATCCCGGCCTCCACGTAGAGTTCCCCGGCATTCCGGCCCAACTGTTCCTGCCGGCGCCGGGTCTTGGCGGCCCAGAGGTCCTGCAGGTCGGGCTCCAGGTCCTCCCAGCGCCACACGGCGGGCACCGTCTCGATGTCGAGGAAGAGCACCTTGCTCAGGTCGCGGACGACTTCGCTGCGCACGGTCGGTGTCCGGTGGGGGTTGATCCGGCGGCCACCGGGGACGCCCGCCAAGTTATTCGATCATCACGCCTCGCTGTCCCATCAAGGGCAGGTCGGTGAAGTGCTCCTTCGTGATGGTCTCCGGCAGAAAGATGTACTTCTTGTCGTGGATGATGCCGTTCAG
>Ga0209203_1002777_pt1 | contig 11283 bp, 8 predicted proteins | sample AD_UKC109_MetaG_FD_184423 | JGI IMG/M metagenome (GOLD analysis project Ga0209203, IMG submission 184423) | Active sludge microbial communities of municipal wastewater-treating anaerobic digesters from Hong Kong - AD_UKC109_MetaG (SPAdes)... | ecosystem: Engineered > Bioreactor > Anaerobic >...
AAGAATTGCACGAAAAACTCAGACAATTTGAAGAAAAGGCCGGGGCCGATTGGCTCAATCATTTGAGTGGCATCACAACTACTCAGCAACTGATAAAAATTGGATCCCAATATGGCATCACCCTTTCCCAAGTCCAGGCGCTCGAAGGCCTCGATCTCCTGAAAGCTGACGGCAAAGAACTCAGTGAAGAAGAACTCTCTACCGTTGCCGGTGGGACGGGTTTCGGTAAATAACCCTCAAACAACCAACGATTCATTTAGAGAAAAAGCCCCTTTTACAATTTAGTCAACATGCAACCCATATAAAAAATCAGGAGGAAACCATGACGAAAGAACTACACGAAAAACTCAAACAATTTGAAGAAAAGGCCGGGGCCGATTGGCTCAATCATTTGAGCGGCATCACAACTTCGGAACAACTGATAAAAGTTGGATCCGAATACGGTATCACCCTTTCACAAGTCCAGGCGCAAGAAGGCCTCGACCTCCTGAAAACAGACGGCAAAGAACTCAGCGAAGACGAACTCTCCGCTATTGCAGGCGGGAAATTTGCTTTTTAGGGCTGTTAAATAACTGAAGACTAATTTTTTAACACAACTCATTTAGATTCCCGTTATTTTTTTACATTAAAAACTTCCTCAATGCCGCCCGATCGACTTTCCCGCTGTTATTCAGCGGGAATCTTTTTTTATGAACATAGCGTGTGGGCACCGCCGTCACTTTGTCATGTAAAAACCGCATGATCTCTATTTTTTCGATCTCTGCCGATGCCTGGTAAACCAAGGTCATCTCCGATTTCACCGAATCAAACAACACCACACAATCCTCAATACCCTCCATGGCACAGGCTGCCACTTCGATCTCTCCCAGCTCGATTCTCGTGCCGTAATATTTAATCTGGGTATCCTTTCTCCCCAGAAACAAAATTTCTCCATGCTCATTATAGGTCCCCAAATCCCCTGTTTTATAGCAAATATCCGGATAATCATGATGAAGGGGATTTTGAACAAACACCTTGGCGGTTTCCTCCCGATTTTGCCAATAACCCAATGCCACACCCGTTCCTCTGGCGTAAATCTCCCCCGGTTCTCCACGTTCAACCGGCTTCAAATCATCATTCAAGATCAAAATCGACATATTCTCACACGCCTTGCCAATGGGAAGCGGCGCATCATCGTTAAAGGGGCGGTTCACAATGTAATAGCTGCAAACATCCGTGACTTCCGTGGGTCCGTACAAATTGGCATATTGGATTTCAGGCAGGTGTCTGCGCCAATAGTTCAAATGCTTGTTAGGCATCACTTCCCCGCAAAAAAGGACTTGCTTTAAATCTTCGGGAACCCCTTCCTGAAACACATCATGATCGGCAAAAAGCTTTAGATAAAAGGGGACCCAAAAGATCAGGTTAACCCGTTGCTCTTTTAACTCAGAGAGCATTTCAAACAGAACCTTTTTTATATCCGGCTTTTTGTCTTTTGTATATTTCAAGACCAACAAAGCCCCGTAAAACACCATAGAAAAGATATCCAGTATGGAATTATCAAAGGCGAAGCTCGTCTTGGAACTGATCCGTTTGGTAGCATCCATCTGAAACGTGTCTCCTACCCATTGGATATAATCCACCAGCCCGCCGTGTGAGATTACCACGCCTTTTGGTATTCCGGTAGAACCGGACGTGTGCATGATATAAACGGGATCTTTATCGGTAATCTGCTTGTACCCGTCAACGGTGACCGGCTGTTGTAAGCCTTGCTCAAAAACCTCATCAATCACCAGTTGCCTGGAAACCTGAATAGCGCATTGCACCAACCCCCCGGCGGAATCATAATCCGTAATGATCACTTCGGGTTTGATAGTCGCAACAACGGTTTTCAACAAACGTTTGGCACCGTTTTTAATCAGGGGAACATAAAAATTGCCCGAATACAGAATACCTAAAATCGCCGCCACATAATCCGCACGCTCACTTAAAAAAATGGAGACCGGCTGATTGATCCTCCCCCCCAGTCTCTCTTTTACGGCTGAGCCTATTATTAAAGCCTTTTGCCTTAACCGCTGAAAGGTCACCTCGCCATTGTTGTCGATGACGGCCAACGCATTCGGCTGCCTTTTGACCGTCGCTTCAAATCTGTTGATGATTTTCAAGTGATTCCTCCTGGACACTGAAAAAATCTCAGATTTTCACACCTCATTGCACACTGGTAATATATCCGTCCATATCCTGAATTAGCCACAAGGGATCCTGTTTAATACTGGCATTCAATTTGTTGTAATCTTCATTTTTCAGATATTTCTTAAAGAGCTCTAAGATTTTGTCATATGTCCTGGCTGTTGTTTCCAGCTTTGAAAAACGATTTTTGATCGCATACATTTCCGAAAATCGCTGTGCAAGTTCGGCTAAATACTCTTTCTGATCCTGCTGCTGCATGATTTCACCAGTCACACCAAGTGCGATGATTTGCAAAGGAACATCAAACAAAAGGGCTAATATATAATCGTTATATGCCTCAATATACTCTTGATACTCGTCTTTAAAAGATATCGCACTTTTCTTCAATTCCACTGAAAAATTGATGAGCTGATTTAAAACGCTCAAGCAATACTCTTCTTTATCGAAAAGGGCATTGTATAGAATAACGCTCTTCTTAAAAAACTCGGAATCCGTTACCGATAATTCCTGTAACCACTCCGAGAGGGGGGTGTTGTGAACAAAACAATATTTCGATTGTTTGGCAAAATCCACCAGATATTGAAAATCATGTGATAATATGAGACTGACTGGCGCCAAATATTGCCAACCCATACTCTTTGTACTGAATAGTTCAAATAATGGCCCATCATCCACATCCCAGTCTTTTGACCAACCATAAACAAAGTACTCATAGCGGGAATTGAAAAGGGTTTCATTTGTAAGCTGGACAATGTGCTCAAAAAAATCTCTCAGATTAAAGGTCTTGGGATCATTCAAAAATCCAACTATCCCTTCCATCTTTTTAACCTTGAACCCTTCGTAAGCATCGTAAAAATTATCCAACGGTCGTCCGACCGTGGAAGATAATGATTCTAACTTCGTTCTCGTATTTTTAAAAATGATTGTGATTTCTTGGGCAAGGTTTTTATTATCGCTCTCATAAAAGTTGGAAGAATAAGGAATAATTTCTCTATCAAAAAGCGTGTTTTCAAAAAAATACCGATGGGACAAAACCATATCTTTGGGATTGTTCCATACCCCATTTGCATTTGCTTTATCAATAAATGAAGGCCAAAAATCCGGGTGTTCTTGGATGGTACAATTCTTAATTTGGACCACGTCCTGGCCGGGTGACTTGTCTGCAGTAGAATTATCGTAAATCCCCGTACCAAAGTTTTTAAACTGACAATTGTCAATTTCTATCGATCCTGAATGATGTCTGGCACCACTGTTCAAGATAATGCAGGTATCGCATGTTGAAAAAGAGCAGACTGTAATAGCTGTGTTAAAACATCCATCTAATAAGATAGCGATTTTTGTGCCAGAAAAACTCAGTCTTTCCAAAACGATATGGTTGTAATTTTGAATGTGAAGGGCAGTATTCTTTGTTGAGAATGTCAAATTTTTAACATGGATATCGTTATGTCGATTAAAATCCGGTCCGTCAAAAAAAAGTACCGGTTTCTCGCTATCTTCTGCAGAAAGGGTATACCCACCCTCCCCATCAATCCTGACATTCCCTCTCCTGCAAACAAAATTCCCGCTAATATTTCTTCGCAGAGAAATTGTTTCAATTGTCTTATCGTCCAATGCCGCCTGAAAATCCTCCGATGAGTAGACAAACTTTGGAAAAACGGCTATACTTTGTAGACATAGCAATATAAGTATTGAATAAAGGATTCTCTTTTCTCTTCTCATTCGTTCTCTCCATTTCGGACCTGTTGATTTATCATCAAAAGGTATCTTATTGTCTAAGGAAATAAGCCTTGATATTCAAATCCCTCGTTATTTTTACTATCTGATAGGGATTTGACCCGCTTAAATCGACGCTCCAATTTAAGAATCTGGTGTTCTCTGCAGGTTTAGCCATCAAGCTAACCACTTCATCTTTCATATATTGGTCTTTTTGAGGCACGACGACGACTATCCCATCCCCATAACACTCTATGTCTAACCGATAGGTTTGGGCCTGTGAGATATGCTTGAAAATCGCCTTAATTTCCATATTTTTGTTGATGTAAAAGCCAGTCGTTGTACTTTTCACAGACAAATCCCCGGACCATCCCATAAATTCATAAAATTTAGAAGGCTGTGCATATAACGTTATGAGCTCTCCCTCCTCATATTTCTCTTTTTCAGGCTTAGCCGTTACAATACCGCCTACAGTCTTTTCTATCTCAAGGGTAAAATACGGCTTAAAAAGCGCCTTTACTGTCATATCGCTTGTAACACTCATCTCCTGATTCGGGTTGTCTCCGTTTACATCACCTGCCCACCCGCTAAAGTTGTAGTTTTCCAAAGGGTGCGCATGAATAGTGATTTTTTCGCCATTTTCATACCGTTCTTTCTCAGGCGTTATCGTCACAGTTCCTCCGTCCATGGGTTGAACCATAACGGCAAAAACTTCCTGTACCGGCTTTCCTCTTAATAGCATCCACACAACAACTATGCCCACAAGACTAATCAAGAGAACCATAGACACAAGTAAGGTTTTTTTCCCTTTTTTGGGCCTTTTGTCCATTTCTTCAGATTCTGATACCTGGGCCATCACTGTTCTTTTGCTTTCCTTCTGTGTTTTTCCGGGTGACGGGCTCTTTTCGAAAAGGTATTGAACAATGTTTTCTATTTCAATTCCTTTAGAAAAATCAGAAACAATCATTTTATCTAAATCGCCGATTTGTTTGTAATGTTGCTCAACAAATGAATCGGTATCTGTACCAGAACATTCGGTTTCATTAAAAACGAGCAGAATTGGAACCCTTCGGTTTTTCAGTTTCTTCACTTTTTGAACCGTTTTACTTTTGTATTCTTCACTTGTTTCCTTAGCATCAATAAAAAACAGGACAATATCCTGCTGATCTATTGTTTCTGCCGTTAAATAGTCAGCATCGGCATCACCCGGAACATCCGTCACTTTCACACGCATGCGTTGTTTGTTTCGAATCGCATTTATCTCAAATAACAGGGATATCGCTTCTGTTGTTGCTTCACAACTTCCGGATTTCACATATTCTTCATGGATTTTAGCCAGATATGGAATCGTTCCCTTTTCCTTTTCAAAAATTTCATAATGATCTGACCGATCATTTTTAATAAAATAATCATACAGATTCGCTAAAAAAGTAGTTTTTCCGGATCCGGAAGGTCCCAGTAATAATACACTAAAGGTCATCATATTCATTCTCCGTCGCTTTTTTTCTTAAAAAGTTAAAATTGGTTTTCGTCATTATCTTTTTAAAATAATCTTGAATTTTCGTTTCGCCCGATCTACCACTCACACCTTCGCATTCGGAAAGCTGAAACAAAAATTCCAATCCCTTTTCCATTTCCAGGATATTTTTTTGTCTCATTTCTCGAAGAAAGCCAATCTCCATGAAAGGAATGTCTGTTAACTGTTTTTGTGCGAAAAAAGAACTTGAATCAAAATGGACGGTGTCTTTTTTTGTGAAAATGAGAAATAAGTTTGTACTTCGATCCAAAAAAGTGGAGATGTGTTCGTAAATATCCTCTTTCTTGTCACCTGAATCAGAAGATAAACTTACAGTATAGAATAGGGCATCAAAAGCTCTTTCCTTTTTTTGTCTTATGATTTCGTCCAAATCTTCACCGGATGTATCTGTAATACTAAAATATTTCCAATTACTGGTTGACATATGTGATATTTCAAAATTCATTTCATATGTTCCCGTTGTTGGAATGTATTCAGCATTAGATAGCATTCGATGCAACGCTGAAAGGTAGTTCATCGTCACACTGTTCTTTTCTATCACAATATATTGGTCTGAAACGTCGTTTTTTAAAAAGTACTCAAAAAAAAGCGCCAGCATCGTACTTTTTCCTGATTGTGGCACGCCCGCTAACAAAATCTTGTTCACAGAAGACATCTTTTCTCCTCGTTATGCTTTTTTAAAACCTCTAATTTCGAGACGGCCATTTGTTTCATCGTTTCGATAAAATAGGAAAGGTCAACCGTTTTTGTTTCTGCCTCACAATGATCTTGAAGATCGTTGATTTGCTCTTGAATGTATTCGCTAACAATATTCAGTAGCTTTCTGTGTATCTTATATAAAAGTTCAGGCCTTAGCTCTTTCATAAATTCTTCTGTATAACGGTCAATTTTATTGGCGTCTGCTTCATCAAAACCAATGATATCGTTTATTTTCATCAGGTATTCTTTAATATACTCTTCCGGATAGCTCGTAAAAAGATCTTTTAGATAGTAAAATACATCGAAAATATTTTTACTGAATGCGTTGATTTGTTTTTCATTGTCCTTCATTGAATCTCCGGCTATTTCAACCGACATATTGCTGGGTAAAGCAACAATCCTTTCTAAATAATAATCCACAAGTCTGTTAGCATAACGATCATCTCCAAAGCGCTGTTTAAGATACAGCAGAAATTCCTGATAATCTTTTTCATACAAAAAAGCTGCTTTCGGTTTGACTTTGTTTACGGAGGGGTTTTGCTCATCAAAAAGGCCTTTTAACGAGTCATAATTAGGTCTTTCTTCAACTCAAAATTCATATCAAATGTTATCTTAAAATACCAAAGGACTTCTTTCCAATCGTCTTCAATATGAAGATTGTTCAAAGAATGATCCAACAATACTCGAATAAGTTCTACAAAGGTTTCTCCTTTCTCACCGATGATGAATATATGAAAGTTTTCAAAAAAACAGCTGTTTATGGCCTTTTTGATATTGTCGATATTATCGTTTTGATCGGAATGATCGATATAACTTATCCACAAGATCTGATTCCAAGCTAAATCGTCACTATCTTTAAGATTTAAATCAAGCGATATCTTTTCAATCATTTTCATCTCGATTAGTTTGTTCAAAGCGGTTGGAAAAGCCCCACTGAATAAGTCCGTTGCGATTTTGTCGTTGGTGTCAATTTTTAAAAAAGTACGGTCGTCTATTCGGTATTGGCCTTCTGAAATCTCATTGACGTTGTGAATATCATATTCAGCTAATAACCGCTTTATCTTACTGAAATCTGTACTTTTACAACGAAATTCCTTGTGCAAAAACAGCTTCATGCTGCCATCTTCTCTTGCGTTATTGATTTGAAAAAACTGAATTTTTTGCAGCTGTATAAAAAAATCGATTGAAAAACGATTGCCAAAAAGGGCATTGATATTCCGGTAACCTTCGTTGTTAGTGAAATCCCCAAGCATCAACAAATTCAACTTCTTTTGGTATATAAAAGCCTCCCGCATGATTTGAATCTCTTCAAACAGTTCTTTCAAACCCCTATAAAAAGATGTCCTATGGATCAACTGATCCATGTTGCTCTTGCTTTTCATCAAGCGAGCTAAATCAGATGATTCCAATTCAGCGAATATTCTTTCTAGTTTGTTCATCTTATTCTTTTACCCAATCCAATAAATTCTCAATTCTAAATTCTATGTCTTCAACACAGCTTTCAAGCTTATCTGTAGCATCTTTATTTTTTTCGTTGATATCATCATTAATTTTTTCAACTAATCGTTCAAAACAATCTTTGATTTCCTCTTTATGATCAAGAAAATCATCTATCTGCTCAATGATACGACTTTCCGAGTTAACGTCGTTGACATATCGATTCTTCACAAGCTTAAAGCTTTCACGTTTGTTTTTTTCGATTTCTTTGTGCTTGAACACACGAACAAATACCTTTTTTAGGTTTTCAGCCGCAGTAAAGGAAGAATAATCTACAGAGAAATCGTCCGGTATCATGTCAATCCTGATATTTTCCAATGTATCGATAAGATTATCCATTTCCTCCATCAAAGAAAAATCAAAATCACTTTTTTCCTCTAAATTTTTTTCGATATGCTGATTGATGTGTTTGGAACTTTTTTCTAATGACTTTTTTATTTTTTTCTCGAGCTGCTCCAATTGTTTGTCGTAAATTCCTTTAACTTTTGAATTAAAAGAGGTATAATCTGTATTTTCGTATCTTAACATATCGTTGGCATAACTTTTGACCTCTCTGGAAATCTTTTTGGCACATTCTTTGATATACTTTTCTGTTTCTTCTTCTGTTTTTTTCTGAATGTCTTTTATTTCATTCGTGTCTATTTGGTTTTCATTTTTTTTCGTTTTTGATTTGATGGTTTTGTAAAAATCGTGCAATTGTTTTTTTGAAGATTCCAGCTTTTCAAAGACTTTTTTGGACGCCATCAGTTTTTCCTCGATCAACGGTGACAAAACCATCCTGCCTTCAACCACATCTTTTTTGTTAGATATATAATTCAATATCTTGGCAATTGCTACATTTCTTCCCCAGCTTTCATCAAAACGCTCGCTTTTAGGTACTGATCTCATTTTCGGATCCAGATAATTTTTGGCTGAAACAAAAACGGTCTTTAACAGAAGCTCATCTTTGACAAACGCTTGACTGACGTCTTCAAATTCCCGGCAAATCATGTCCAAAGCTTTATCCTTTGCACTTTCGTTATTTTTACATTCCTTGTAATCAGCACATTTATCCCATTCATCCCACATCGTAACAAATATCAGCATATGCTTGGTATAATTTCTTAAAAACCCTTTGACTTGATTTGCTGACACTTGATTAATGTCTTTTGCGCTGATAATAAGCAATACAAGCGAAAACTGCTCCATCCACCGTTTTATTAAGATATTATCGCTGAAATAAGGCCCACCCATTCCCGGAGTATCCACCAACAGGATGTTGTTTTTTTGAAAGGGTTCCAAAATGGATTGGTCATGAACGCCGTAAGTAATCTTTATACCATGGGGAACCTTTGCATTGTCATCTATACTGGTAACTGCAGCATGGAAATCTTCAGATGAAAGATTTTTATCGTTCATTTCATAACGAATATCACTTCCGCCGTCAAATCTTATTACCGTTGGAACTGATGTGCAAATACCCTCCCCTGTGGGTAGGATCTCACGAATGTCATCATCCGATTTATGTAAGATACTGTTGATTAACGTTGATTTTCCATGAGAAAAATGCCCAACAATTCCTACTTTAATCTCTTTTTCCACATGATCGAGCAGGCTTTTGGAAAATTCAAGGATCCCCTGTGAAATACCCTGATATTCTTCGTGGATTCTCACAAACTCTTTGGTATACTGAACATCATTTGAAGAAATCGGGTTCATTTCGCTTTTTAATTCCTCGAAAGCCGTTTCCAGTCCTTTTAACTCTTCTGCTATTTTGGATTGATTTTCTAAGATTTTAGATGCGGAAATAGAGATTCTCATAGCATCACACTCCTCAAACGATGATGATTTATAATAACATATTGAATTCTTTTGTAATTAATTCCTCCAAATCCATTAAATGGCTCAGTATTTGTTCCGGGCCTTCTTTCATTTGAAGGTTTTCGTCTTTAACTTTATTTTTATAATTTATGATGATTTCGTCCTTTTCACTGAAAAGGCATGAATATCTTTCATGTAATTGATCATAAAAAAAAGTTTCTGAGTTTAAGCGATAAAGCTTATGAAGCACTTTTTTTGAAACATTAAGCTTCTTGATCTTGTTGATATTCAAATACAGATATAGATTGGAGAGGAAAAAGACGATTACAGAAATAAGCATAACCATCCATAAAAAAAAGATGATCTTATTTGCCAGTTGGGATTGGCTTGCAAAAGGCAATTCTTGGATCATGTTCATAACTACCCCTGAAAAAATGATAATAGCTAATACACTTGCATTTAGTGCCAATTTTGAAAGGTCTGTAAAAGAAAGAATAATAAATTTGAAAAACGCTTTTACAGTTTCTACCACTTGATCAATCGTCAATAAAGGCACTCTTTGAATCTCCGGATCAAAGTCATAATCCTCATTTGCATAATAATCTTTCAGAGAAAAAATCAGTTCCTTGGCTTGATCTTTACCGCTTATTTCATCAAGAACCTCCAACCTTTTTAAAATTTTCTCCTGCAAATCTGCCCCATCTTCCTCTCCCTGAGCTTCCAATTGTTCCATTTGGAGTTTATGAATTTTTTCGCTGTAAGATTGCATGAAGTCCTTTTCTGAATACTGATCCACAACTTCTTTTGCTTGAAAAGCGTACTTTTGCGATTTATCGGACAACCAGCTATACAACAAATCATCCAGCTCTGATTGGAAAAATTCAAGTTGATCATTTAGAATATCATAGAATGTTTCCTTTTCATAATTATTTTCTTCAGTTTCTTTTTTAACACGACTCAGTTCATCGGTAAGAAGTTTTTTTGAGCGTCGAAATAATTCTTTTTGATTCCTTTTCACAAAATCACTAACATATGAATTTACCTGATATTCTAACTCCTCCATATTTTTTACGGGAAAAGCCACCATACCAAATTGATCGACAAAGGAAAAGTGTTCAAATGCTTGTTCTTTTGTTTCCAATAAATCCGTGATGATTGGATGAACCGGCCTCTCGAAAGAGACGATAAAGATCACAGATAACCTACTGTGAAATACCTGCTCAAGTAATTCACGGTTTTCATCAAAAGATAAAAACAGCCAGTTTTTTTTGTTCGTTCCCTTTTCAAAAGCTTCTTTTATTTGATCAGTATCATCAGTAAAAAAGACGGTGTTAAATGACCGGCTTTCAAAAAACGCATATTCTTCGAATAGCATAGACAAGAATTTTAATAATTCGTTACAACCGGCATATTTCATTTCTTCGGTTTTTTGATACCATTCCTTTAACCCCTCAAGTGTTGAATGCATATTGCCCCTTAATATAAACATAATTTTGTAAAAATGAGCGTGGTATTTCCAATCTCGCTAAAGCAAAAAAACCGTGATTGGGCGCCTTTTGATATGAAGATTATATCATATTTTTACCTTTAGGAGCCTCTCCCTCAAGATTATTACACCCAACGCAATTTCCTTTTACTTTTCTGATTCTTCGAAACAGCATCTTTAGCTTTATTTTTTGCATTTACACAACTGAACAAAAATATGCCCACCCTATAGGGTGGGCATATTTTTTAGGTTTCAGGTGTATCTTTATTTATTTTCTATGTGTTTCCACATAAGTCCTGATGGCATCCAGTTCGATACCCAGTTCATCGATTAAATCCCGCAACTCAGTGTTCAAAGGCTTATCTTGAGGGATCGAAAAGGT
>Ga0209203_1002778_pt1 | contig 11283 bp, 7 predicted proteins | sample AD_UKC109_MetaG_FD_184423 | JGI IMG/M metagenome (GOLD analysis project Ga0209203, IMG submission 184423) | Active sludge microbial communities of municipal wastewater-treating anaerobic digesters from Hong Kong - AD_UKC109_MetaG (SPAdes)... | ecosystem: Engineered > Bioreactor > Anaerobic >...
TTGATATTTTTGTTCAGCAGGTTCTGGAAAAACTGGAATACGACACCGATAAAAACTGGATTCCACCCAAAGCGATTGTTAATAAAACAATCTCAGCGATGCAAAGTTTTATTGAGACAGATGCTTCCAATCATCCTTTAGTCACATCACTTGCTCAAAAACTACAAGGTGTGAGTGATATGAGCGATGAGGAAAAAGCTCAAGCGGTAAAAAAAGCAGAAATGCTGGTTGCAACCAAAGTTTATCCGGCTTTCAATTCAGTCGTTACAAAACTGAATGACTTGAAATTAATGGCAAAAGAAGAGTCAGGAATTTGGGCTCAACCCAATGGTGGCAAGTATTATCTTGATGCCATAAAAATGCTGGGAGACAGTGATTTAACACCACAACAAATTCACGATTTGGGATTGTCGGAGGTAGATAGAATCACCTCGGAGATGGATAAAATTCTTAATGCACAAGGAATGACAGAGGGAACAGTTGGTGAAAGAATGATGGCATTATTAGACGATAGCCGCTTTATTTATGAAGACTCAGAGGCAGGAAGAGCAGAACTGTTAAACGATTTGAATAAATACATTCTGGAGATTTCCACAATGATGGACGAACAGTTTGCAACACGTCCTAAATACGATGTTGAGGTTCGTAAATTTCCTAAAGCCAGAGAAGAATCGGCTCCCGGTGGGCAATACACGAATCCACCATTAGATGGAAGCCAGCCGGGAATTTACTGGATTAATCTGCGTGATATAAAGGCCAACCCACGATTTGAGATGAAAACTTTAACATACCATGAAGCCATTCCGGGACATCACTGGCAGGTTGCATTGAACCTGGAACAAGGAGACTTGCCAATGCTGAGAAGAATTGCTCCTTACAACGCTTATGTCGAAGGCTGGGCTTTGTATTCGGAATTGGTCGGCAAAGAAATGGGGCTGTATAAAAACGATCCATTCAGTGATTTAGGCCGCTTAAAAGCTGAACTTTTCCGAGCCGTTCGTCTGGTTGTCGATACCGGTTTACATTACAAGAAATGGAGCAGAGAACAAGCCATTAAGTATATGATGGAAATTGGCGGAGTGGTTGAGTCTGATGCAATTGCAGAAGTTGAACGCTATATGGTTTGGCCGGGACAAGCCCTTGGTTATAAACTGGGAATGATTCAAATTGTCAAACTCCGAAATGATGCCATGCAGAAACTAGGCGACAAATTCGACATTAAGGAATTTCATGATGTTGTCCTGCTTGGTGGAGCTGTACCCATGAGTGTTTTGGAGAATAAAATTTCAGATTGGGTCGCAAGCAAGGAGTGATTTTTTAAATCATTCAACAAATGGGTATGTTACTTTTCTTTACTCGTGTAAAGCAAAGTAACCAAAAGAAAGCACGCCCCGACATTTCGGCCTTCGGTTTCCTTCGATGCTCGAAATATTCGGTGCTTCATAAACTCGCTTCGCTCAGACAGTATGAAGCTTGATTCCGAATATTTCTGTGCTTCTCAGCGAAATGTAAGGGGGATATTTGTTATTCTCGACATTGAACCGGGTGAAAGAAGAGAAATTAAAAAATATTGAATGTGAAAAGCATATTTCAGATTGATGAAATAAATGTTATGTCAATAAACATGTTGTTAAATAAATATGAGTGAACTTAAAGACATCGTCCTTCAAAAAATTGGTCGAAATGTTGTCAATTTTCAGAGAATTGAAGGAATGTTAAAATACATTCTTTCTACAACTAATTTCAAAGGGTCTATAAAAGGTCTTTCATCAGTTCTGGACAGAAAGAAACAGGAAAATTTTCAAAAAACTTTGGGTACTCTAACAAAAGACTATTTCAAGTTATTTAATTCAAAAGAAGATATGCATGAATACCCCTCAGACAGAAAAGAACAGTGGATTTCTTTTTCATTAAAGATTGAAAATGAAGAAGGCACTTTGCCACAACAAAAAGCTGAAATTGAATTTTTGGTTTCGGAAAGAAACAGACTGATACATCAGATGTTAATAAATTTTAATCCAGACTGTGAAGAAAGTTGCAAATCATTAATCGAAGAACTTGATAAGCAAAATGAGATGATTCTAAGGGAATATAAAAATTTTCAAAGTTTATGCGAATCTGTTCATACAGCAAAGAAGTTGCTTGCAAAAGATTTATTAAAAAATACAAATAATAAAAAATCACACTAACTTTATATCTGAATTCATAATCAAGTTGATAATAACATTGTAGTCAAACGAAGCAATAATTCCCCCTTATACATCGCTGAGGAACGGAGTAAAATTTGATATTAGCGAAACAAGTGTCTGAGCGCAGCGAGTTTTTGTTGAGTATCAAATTTTATGAGTACCGAAGGAAACCGCAGGTCGATGTATCGGGGTGCTCTTTTTGAGATACTTTTTGAGCACGCAAAAAGTATCAAACCAAACCTTGTAGGAAAACCACCCCAAAATATAAATATATTCCTAAAACCAAAAAGCATTTTGCCGATATTTTAATTCTTCCAAATCTCTAAAATGGGCATCATGTTTCGCGATGTCGCGAACTTGAAATTTTAACTTAAACATTTTGGAGAAATATTATGAAAAAATTATTAACAGCAGCTATCACTTCTTTGGTTCTTTTTAGTCAATCTTTGTTTGCAGTGAATATTAATACCGCAGATGCTAAATCTCTGGCAGAAGAATTAAACGGAATTGGTGCGAAAAAAGCTCAGGCAATCGTTGATTATCGCACTGAACACGGTGATTTTAAAACCATTGAAAGCCTAACTGAAGTTAAAGGCATCGGTTTGAAAACTGTTGAAAAAAATCGAGATGCGATTGAATTATCAGAAAAATAATCAACTGTTTTTCAACAATAAAAAGCCGCCTTGTGCGGCTTTTTTGGTTTTTCCAATCTTTTTTATGAAAGATTAACAGTTGTTTTGATAATATTCCCATCAAGAGCGTTCAAAGTTTGAATATTTTGACTATTAACCGATACGCGGAGGGCGTTGTGAATAAATCAATTTTGACAGTATTATTTCTACTTTTAAGTTTAAATACTTAGGCAGTTCATTTGAGCTCAGATGGCACTGGTCAAGTACTGATATTTCCTTATTACACAGTCAACAATAACTATAACACCTTAATTACCATTATCAATACAACCGAAAACTCCAAGGCGTTGCGGGTTCGATTTCGAGAAGCTGCCAATGGACGCGAGGTTTATGCCTATAATCTTTATCTGGGACCTTTTGATGTTTGGGTAGGAGGGCTTTATAAAAGTGGTGAAGAAGATGGTTATGTTACTAAGATGATTAATGCGGATGATTCTTGTACAGTTCCGCAGTTGGCTGGTGATAATCTTCATTTTTATGATGATAATTTTGATGAGGACTATGGAGATGACTTGTTCCGTATGTATGAAGGATTTATGGAAGTCATTGAAATGGGAGAGCTTACCGGTGACAGTGCTTTGGCAACGGTATTTAATGATGAACAACCTCAGGGGAATTGCAATCTCCTGCAACAAGCATGGGAGCCCGGTGGTTACTGGGATAATGATTCACAAACTGACTTATTACCACCATCAGGTGGAATTACCGGAAGCATAGAGTTAATCAATGTTCTCAATGGGGTGGCTATCTCTGAACCGGTTACAGCATTAAAGGATTTTTCTGATGTCATCCTGCACTTTCCAGCGGAAAATAATTCTCCTGCATTGAGTGACAGCAAGTTATCTTCAACTATCACTGCTGAGCAGGGTAACAGCCTGGAGTTACATTGGGAAACTGGATATGAGTCTGTCAGCTCTGTTTTGATGAAGACGCAGATAATGACGGAGTATGTGTTAACTGATGGTATCGGTGCACAAACAGAGTGGATGGTTTCATTTCCAACAAGACAGTATTTTGTTGATGAGTTGTATATAGGTCAAAGTCCTTTTCCTATTCCTCCATTTGCAGGCACTCGTGGTGACAATGTTTATACTTATGAACAAAATAACAACACTATTTTTCCAGACTGTGAGGTGATAACAACAACACTATATGATAGAGAGGAACAGGGGCCGGAACCAAGATTAATAATTAGACCACCTACATCACAAAGGCAAGAATACTTACTGTGCTTCTCTGTCAATTCTATCCCATTAATTGATGACGAATCCTATCATTCTGGATTTTTTGGGAGTCAATATCCGGTTCTTGAGAGTTGGAGTTTTAATACAGACTATAGACCAGCTACTGATATTTTAGTATCGATACCAGCGTACCCTGCTACACCTCAAACTCCAGCAACTCAGGCTCAATATTTTGATACTGGATGGTTAGCTTTATCCATGGCTCAAGCAATGTTCAATACACAACAGGATATCGTTATTGGTGGCTTGCCAGTGATTGGATTTTCGGTTCAGCAATATACCAATGGAAATTTGGGTGATGGAGTACTGGCAAATTATGCCGGAAGTTTTGAGAATAAATATAAAACACTTATTACTGTCATGGATGATAACCCGATTGAAGCGGATAATGAGGCTATGAGCCTTTCTCAGGATGGAACCGGGCAAGTGTTGATTTATCCCTATTACACGGTAAGGAACAATCTCAACACCTTGATATCGGTTGTTAATACCACTGATAGTACCAAAGCCATTAAAGTGCGTTTTTATGAGGGTAAGAATTCGCGAACTTGCCTTGATTTTAATGTTTACCTGTCGCCTTATGATGTCTGGACCTCCGGTTTGGTACTTGTCTCTGCAACAGCTTTATATTCTCCGGGATTTGAGGGACATGAAACTGCTAAAATAGTCACAAATGATAACTCCTGTACCGATCCTGCAATAATTAGCGGATATGAATTCCTGCCCTGGTCTTTTAGTGGAGATAATCTGGACCCTTTAGGTGATGATTTGTCCCGTTGCACCGAAGGCCATTTTGAAATCATTGAAATGGGTGTAATTGGTGATGCAACTATTGGAATATCAACCACACAATATGGTATTTTGCATGATAATGGCAGACCTAACGATTGTGGGGTTTTGATTGACAACTGGTCCGGACTTGGTACTCTTGACTGGTCAAATAATGCCAATGATGGTTTTGAGCCACCAACCGGAGGTCTTTATGGATCGGCTTCACTTATTGATGTTGATTCAGGAACAGATGCCGGATATGATGCGATTGCCATCAATGGTTACAGCAACCAACCCCAGCATACAAATCCCGGAAGTTTGTTGCCGGATTTATCTACGGGGAATGTTACAAAAACTTCAATCGAAACCGATAATGGCGTGTTAAAAACAAACTGGCAAACATCGGTTGATGCAGTCTCGGCATTATTTATGAGTTCTCAAAAGCTCAATGATTTTGTTATTAGTGACAATATCGGTGCAGAAACTGAGTGGATAACTACCTTTCCAACCAAACGATTTTATGTTGATCCTAATTTTTCAGGTTCAGCATTACCGATTCCACCTTTTAAAATAGGACTTTCTGAGTTTGGTTCTTGTGAAAATCATCGGTTTAAGGCTTTTGGTCGGGAACAACAGCTCGGTATGCAAATGGGACCGGTAGCTATTTTTGATCCGCCTCCACCAAATTATAATATTTTTCCTGAGTATTGCTGGTCGGTAAATGTGTCTGATGTCAATCAAGGAGATAATGAGAATTCTATTCTAGATTCACAATTGTGGTTGAATGACTGGCAGTCAGACCCTGATTATGCGTCAGTTTCAGATCTTTCTTTTGATACAGGCTGGATGCAAACTGACTATGTTGATGAGATAACCAACCCAAGTAAGTTAACGGGGACCGGTGACAATGGTGAGATTCATGAGTTTTTTGGAAAGCCTGTTGTTGGATTTAATATCCAAAAATATGTCAATGGTGCATTGGGAGATGAAAACACCTCTATTTTGGCAAATTATGCAGTGATTAAAAGAGATAAATATAAAAGGAAGATTGTGATTACTGAATAAGTAAACATATTGAAAAAAGCCGCCTAGCGCGGCTTTTTTCATAAGTTCTGTTTGATAATATCAGCAAGACACTCTATATGTTCAGGTGTGTCGTTTAATGCAGGTATGTAACTGTATTTTTTTCCACCGGATTCGAGGAAGTATTCCTTGTTTTCTTCTTCGATTTCCTCCAGTGTTTCCAAACAATCGGCTGAAAAGCCAGGGCAAATCACTTGCACATCGGTAATTCCTTGTGCGGGAAGATTTTGCAAGGTTTCATCCAGATAGGGTTTAAGCCATTCCAGTTTTCCGAAACGAGATTGAAAGCACACCATGTATTCATCAGAGTTTAGGTTCATTTCCTTAACTAATAAATCCACTGTGGCATAACATTGTTCGGGATAGATATCACCGCGTTCGTAATAGATTTTCGGAATTCCATGAAACGAAAATATCAGCTTCTGCGGTTTTCCATGTTCTTGCCAATGCTTTTCAATGCTATTCTTGAGTGCAGAAATGTATAAAGGATGGGTGTGATAATCGTTTATTTTTATGACTTTAGGTTTTTGATCAATTTTTTCTAAAGCATCACTCAAATCATCAAATGTGGACTCAGTCGTTGTCTGAGAATATTGTGGATACAATGGAAATACAACAAGTTTTTCAACACCTTTTTTTAACAGTTTTTCAATAGCCGCAGACATTGAGGGATTTTGATAGCGCATTGCCATTTCAAATTCTATGTCTTCATTAACAAATTGCTTTTTCAGAGCTTCCAATTGTTTTTTTGTAATATCAATCAATGGAGCTCCATCACCAAATTGACCCCAAACTGACTCATAGAGTTTGGCAGATCTTTTAGGGCGAACATTGAGAATGATTCCATTGAGAATCAGCAACCAAACCCATCTGGGAATGATGGGTTGGATCACTCTTTTATCACTCAGAAATTGTTTCAGATATCTCCTTAGCGCTTGCTTTGTAGGAGCGTCCGGAGAACCGAGATTGGTGATAAGTATGCCGGTTTTTTCAGACTTTGACATTATTTAATGAGTCCCATGGATTCCAGTTTCAGAATAATTTTTTGAGCGGCTTCTGCCGGTTTGCAGTATTCCGTGTCAATGACAACCTCAGGGTTCTCAGGAGCTTCGTATGGGTCGCTGATTCCGGTGAATTCTTTAATGATTCCAGCTCTGGCTTTAGCATACAAACCTTTGCGGTCGCGTTGTTCGCAGACGTTAACTGTTGTTGCCACATGAACCTCCAAGAATCCACCCAATGGCTCAATATTTTCACGAACCTGTTTGCGGGTTTCTGCATAAGGAGCAATTGGAGCACAAATCGCCACTCCGCCATTTTTGGTGATTTCGCTGGCAACATAACCAATTCGCAGAACATTGAGGTTGCGGTGTTCACGAGAAAAGCCAAGTTCTGAAGAAAGATTTTTTCTCACAACATCACCGTCCAGTAAAGTGATTGGTCTTTCGATCATTTCCATCAAATTAACCATTAAAGCGTTAGCAATAGTGGATTTACCCGAACCGGATAAACCGGTGAAGAAAATGGTGAAACCTTGTTTGTTTCTCGGCGGATGGCTTTTTTGCAGAATTTCCACAACTTCCGGATAAGAAAACCATTCCGGTATTTCCAAACCATTTTGTAAACGGCGACGAAGTTCTGTTCCTGAAATATTGAGAATATTTTCACCATCTTTCGCTTCTGAAGCAGGGATATACTCGGCACGATCAGCCGAAAAGAGCATCATTTCAAAAGGCACCATTTCGATTCCAAGTTCATTTTCGTATTTGATCAGCAACTCCTGTGCTTCATACGGCCCGTAAAACGGATTGCCGTTGGAATCATCACCCGGACCGGCATGATCGCGGCCGACAATCAGATGAGAACAGCCGTAATTTTTTCGAATAATCGCATGCCAAAGTGCCTCACGAGGTCCGCCCATACGCATTGCCAAAGGTAATAGCGAAAGTGATGTGGTGCGATCGGGGAATTTATCAAGCAATGCTTCATAGCATTTGACTCGGGTGAAATGGTCTATATCACCGGGTTTGGTCATGCCAACAACTGGATGAATTAACAGATTTGCCTGAACTTTCTTGGCAGCCCTGAAAGTCAATTCCTGATGCGCTCTGTGCATTGGGTTTCTGGTTTGAAATGCCACGACTTTATTCCAGGTTAAACGCTTGAATTTGGCACGTAGCTCTTCAGGTGTGTGACGATGTTTTAAGTAGTCATAATGAACCGGCAACTGCAAACCTTGAAGTGTTCCGCCAACGTAATAATCGTGTGTTCTGTGATTCAAATACGAAACTGCCGGATGTTTTTCATCGGTCGTTCCGTAAACCGCTCGTGATTCTGCTTGCTTATCAACCTTCCAAATGTCTCCAACAGTCAAAATGGCTAAAACAACTCCTTCAATATCTCTTAGTGCGAGTTTGTCGCCACCTTTTAAGCTTTCAGCTAGTTCTGTTTTCACATCCAAAGTGATAGGCATTGGCCAAAGAGTTCCATCCGCCAAACGCATATCAGTTAAGACTGAGTTATAGTCGGCCTGATTCATAAAACCGGTCAATGGAGAAAAACCTCCATTCATCAAAAGTTCAATATCGCAAACTTGTCTTTCGGTTAAATCCCAGCTCGGTATGTCAACAGTTTGTTGTTTGAGTTTAGCAACCTGATCAGCATCAGGAATCAAATTAATTAATTTTCCGCCATGTGGCGTATTAAGAGGCATTTAATGTTCTCCAGAACGTTATCAAAATTACAAGAGACGTATTTTATCAAAAAAATGGTTATATTGATTTTAAAATTGTCAGTTAATTTATCTTATACTTATTCAATTTCTGTGCGATAGTTGTGTGTGATACTCCCAATTGGTTTGCCAGTTTACGGGTTGAAGGATATTTTTGATACCAATGTTCCAGAAAATGCCTTTCAAATTCAGAAACAGCTTGTGAAAGCGTTTTGTTTTCCAGCGAGCTTTCAATATGAGCGTGACCGTCGATTTCGATGTTTTCAGAAGTAATGGTTTCCGTATCTGCCAGCATTGATGCTTTGAATAAGGTGTCTTTCAGTTGAGTGATATTTCCCGGCCAGAAATAGGTTTTAATTTTATTGAGTGCTTCAAAACTCATGCCGTTTATTTCTTTGCCGCTTTGATTGCTGAATTGAGATAAAAAATGACTGGCAATCGGTTCAATATCTTCCTTTCTTTCCCGAAGTGGAGGAACTAATAAGCGTGTGATGTCGAGTGAGTAAAACAACTCTTTATTAAAACGATTGTTTTCAACAAATTTTTGTAAAGGCTCTGTATTTGAAGCGATGATTTTGATATTTGGTTCTTTCTTGATTTTACCGTTAACCCGGTAGAAAAACTTGTTATTAATGAAGTCAGAAAGTTTCCTTTGACAATTCTCCGGCATATCTGCAATGGAACGAATAAATACCGTCCCGCCATCTGAAATTTCCAGTAATCCCGCTTTACCGGAAACAGGATTAGCTAAGCCAAAAAGTTCAACTTCTAGTTGCTGAGGATTACTGACTGAACAATCAATTGTGGAAAACAGCATATTTTTTCTTTTACCGGAATGATGAATAGCTTGTGCGATGGTTTTTTTACCAACACCGGATTCGCCATAAATTATCAGTGGGGTGTCGATATTTCCCATGTGTGATGCCCGATTGATAACATCTAACATTTTTTCATCATAACTGATTAACTTGTCAAAGCCACTAATCTCCGCACCTTCAATTAAATGCGAGCGAGTGGTAATGCTTTCGGGTTTGTGGAAAACTAAAACAGCTCCAACGGTTTTTTGGCTGTTTTGAGTGATTGCCTGAACTTCAACCAACATTGAACCCGAAACAGTTTTTATATTGACAGGCATATTTCCTGATACGGCGGTATCAACAATTGACGCCCAATCTTCTTGTTGGAAAATATCTTTAAGTTCGGTGAGTTTATTTTCACTAATTTTGAAATTCTCACCCGCCATATCGTTGTAATAAATAATGTGTCCCTTGTTGTTCACACCAACAACCGGATCGGTTATCGCATTCAAAAGTGAGGTCAAAAATAAATTCCGTTCCCTGGTTGGCATTAAGCTGATATTTTCAACCCATTTGACGTTTGGAATTTTCATCAATCGAGAAGCAATCGTTGCTGCCAGGTGCTTTTCAACCGGTTCTGTTTCGACAAACATTAAGCCGATTTCGACTTCAACTTTTTTAACGTCAATGTCATTTTCGGCAAGCAATGCCAGAATTTCTTTGGATAATCCCAGTCGGTTATCAGTTGTAATTTTTATTCTCATAAGAGTGTAATGAATTATTTACAAATTTATATTTTTATATATCAATAACTTATCTAAAGATCCAGACAAAATGTAAAGAAAAAGTTACATAAAAAATATAATAATTTATTTTTCTCCCGAATACAATATGAAAAACTGATATTAATTAAGGTTAGAGTAGTGATGAATAAGAATTCCAAATTTCAAACTCGTGCCATTCACTTTGGTTACGATGCTAAAGAGTTTCACGGAGCGTTAAATCCGCCAATTTATATGACGTCAACATTTGCTTTTGAAAATGTCAAGCAAGGTTCAGATGCTTTTGAAGGTGAAAATAATCACTACATCTATAGCCGTCTTGGAACTCCAAGTCAAGCACTACTGGAACAAAGAATTGCCAATCTTGAGGGTGCGGAAACCGCGCTGGCAACCTCTTCGGGCATGGGAGCCATCACTTCTGCATTATGGACTCTGGTTAAGCCGGGAGATGAAATCATTGCCGATACAACTTTGTATGGTTGTACATTTAGTTTTCTGGAACACGGTTTGAAAAAATTTGGTGTGACCATTACTTTTTGTGATTTAACCAATCCTGAGAACTTGGCAAAAGCAATTTCTGAGAAAACTAAAGTTGTTTATGGAGAATCTCCTGCCAATCCAAATATGCGTTTGGTTGATATAAAAGCATTAGCTGAAATCACGCATCAATATTCGGCAAAATTAATTATTGATAACACTTATTGCACGCCTTATTTACAAAGGCCGATTGAACTGGGAGCGGATTTGGTGATTCATTCTGCGACGAAATATCTGGGTGGTCACGGGGATTTAATTGCCGGTTTTGTTGTTGGTGATGAAGAAACTCTAACAGAGATTCGTTATTTCGGCTTGAAAGATATGACTGGCTCAGTGATATCAGCAATGGACATTGCATTGATACTCAGAGGTTTAAAAACTTTGCATGTAAGAATGGACAGACATTGTAGCAATGCTATAAAAGTTGCCGAATTTTTAGAATCCCATGAATTGGTCA
>Ga0209203_1002781_pt1 | contig 11278 bp, 7 predicted proteins | sample AD_UKC109_MetaG_FD_184423 | JGI IMG/M metagenome (GOLD analysis project Ga0209203, IMG submission 184423) | Active sludge microbial communities of municipal wastewater-treating anaerobic digesters from Hong Kong - AD_UKC109_MetaG (SPAdes)... | ecosystem: Engineered > Bioreactor > Anaerobic >...
GCTCAGCCTCCCATTTCCAATCTCTAGAACGTGTTAAATGAGTGAATATTGTTAACTTACCGTGATTCATTATTACATACATCAGGTGAAGGACTATATCGGTATTTTCTTAAGCATCAATCCTCCAGCCTCGCGCGCATAAAGGCGTCTTCTGGGCCGGCTATGGGTATTGGGATTATCTTGGAGATCGTGTCCATAGATACGCTCGCGAGGTTACCAATCCGCTCCAGGCGGATTTTCACCGCCCTAGTCACGTTCGCTGCAACACCTGCCTCTTACTAAAAGCCATATAGGAATTGCTATTCTGACTCCATTTTTCAGATTTAGTGCAGCGCTCTGCAGAACACAACGTCCATGGCCCTGCTTTTTACAGAAAACGCAGTCTGTCATTGTCTTTCGCTCAGTGGAAAGCCCCTGTGTAATATTTCGAGTAGATTATTTTAATAAATATAGATGATTTCTTTTTGCTTTTCTCATGTGATAACATGTATTTGAACTCTCTTGATGTTCTCTTATAATCCCATGGTAATCCATTGAAGCTTTTGGTGGCTTGATTATAGAAATGGTACTAGCACCTCACGGAAGTGTTGGATTATCTAATATGATCCACAAAGGAAAAGTTGAGACATCTAAAAGAAATGGAGTAGTTCCTAAGCACTCAACTTGATATGGCGAAGTTGGTTACTGAACTCTGATGCTACAAGGTGCATACTCTAGATCAGTTGTCCACTAAGCTTGAATTATCTTTTCAAACCACTAGCGGATGGGGCAGGGTTTGATCGTTGTCAATTGTGGCGAGGAAGACCAAGGGACTGTCTTGCAGTATTGGGGACAAGAACGACCGACGTTGCAAGTAATATTTTGGGAGGTATAGGTAAGCATGTCCCAGCTTGAGCACATAGAGGCCATTGAAAAACGGCTCTGGAGCGCAGCAGACACTCTTCGGGCCAATTCCAACTATGCCAGCAACGAATACTTCCTGCCGGTCATGGGTTTGGTCTTCCTGCGCCACGCCTACAGCCGCTTTTTGGATGTCAAGGATGGCATAGAAGCCAACCTGCCGACACGGAGAGGCAAAACACGGTCGCTGACCAAGGAGGATTTCTCGCAGAAGAGCGCCATCTTCCTGCAGTCCAAAGCCCAGTTCGACTATCTCGTCTCTCTGCCCGACAGCGCCGACCGGGCCAAGGCTATTATCGATGCCATGGAGTCCATTGAGGCAGACTACGAGAACCTGCGCGGCGTACTTCCCAAGAGCGAGTATCAGGAGCTTGACAATGCCGTGCTCGGCCAGTTGCTGCGTACCCTCAACCCCGAGGAGCTGAAAAAGGTCTCCGGGGATGTCTTCGGCCGCATCTACGAATATTTCCTGACACAGTTCGCCGATCAGAAGGCTCACGACGGTGGCGAATTCTTCACCCCGGTGTCGCTGGTTTCGCTCATCGCCAACATCATCGAACCAACCGCCGGCACGGTGCTCGACCCTGCCTGCGGCTCGGGCGGTATGTTCGTACAGAGTGCACGAGTTGTCGAGCGGCGACACGAGAACCCCACCGAGAAGCTCACCTTCTACGGCTTGGAAAAGAACGCGACCACCATTCGGCTCGCCAAGATGAACCTGGCGGTGCACGGCCTGGAAGGCGATATCCAGAGGGCCATCACCTACTACGAAGACCCGCATGAGCTACTCGGCAAAGCTGATTTCGTCATGGCAAATCCACCTTTCAACGTGGACGAGATCGACGCCGACAAGGTAGGGAACGACCCACGACTTCCCTTCGGCCTACCCGGTGTCAACAAGAAGGGCAAAGTCAGCAACGGCAACTACGTCTGGATCAGCTACTTCTACAGCTACCTTAACGAAAAAGGGCGGGCTGGATTCGTTATGTCGTCTCAGGCCTCCAGTGGCGGGCGTGATGAAGCCAGAGTGCGCCGGAAGCTAGTGGAGACAGGCGACGTGGACATCATGGTCGCCATCCGCTCCAACTTCTTCTACACCCGAACTGTTCCCTGCGAGCTGTGGTTTCTCAATCGCGACAAGCCGGAAGCGCATCGAGACAAGGTGCTAATGATCGACGCCCGCAACATCTACCGCAAGGTAACCCGAAAGATTTACGATTTCTCCCCCGAGCAGGAGCAGAACCTGCTGGCCATCGTTTGGCTCTACCGGGGTGAAACTCAGCGATATCTCGACCTTGTGGCGGGCTACTGCAGGAGCATGCTTTCCGAGGGTGCGGCCTGTTTCACTAAGAAAGACGATAACAACGAAACAGTTAAACCGATAACCGCTTTCATCGGTGCGCTGACTTCGCTGCGCAGCAGTGTCGAACCCTTCCTCAAGACTCTGGCCAAGGACGCGCCCCATAATGAACCGCTCAAAGAACTGGGCGAGGCCATCCAGCTGTTCGAGGCGGATGCGGAGGCCTTCCAGCAGACCGTCAGCGAGCAGCAGGTAGCATGGGAAACACAGAGGGCTACTAACGGCGAGCTAAAGGAAGCCGTGGACCGACTCGCAACACTGGCCGAGACCAGCCGCGATCTGGTCATGCAGGCCGACTTGCTCTACAAACTCGCCTGCCACCTGATCGAAACCTGCGAGAATGACTGCAACGCCAAAGAGAGCGACACATGGGCGAGTCGCGACATTATACGCGCCCGCAAGGCCGCCGATGAGGCACGCGCACTGGCCGTCGAGCAGCTAAAGCAAGTACGCTACTTCTGGAAACAGGCCCACTGGCTCACCGAACGCTTCCCCGAGGCTGAGCTTCGTGATGTGGAAGGACTGGTCAAACTTGTGGACCGGGCCGAGACCGAGGCCAACGACTGGAGCCTCACCCCTGGCCGCTATGTCGGCGTCGCTCCCGAAGAAGAGGACGAGGAATTTGACTTCGAGGAGGCCCTGCGCGAGATCCATGTGGAACTGGAGGACCTGAACGCCGAAGCCGTGCAACTGGCAGAGACGATCAAGAAGAACTTCGAGGAGCTAGGGATATGACAAGGGCTTCTGCAAAGAGTTTGGCCGAGATTGCGGAATTTGTTCAGTACGGGTACACTGCGTCAGCTTCTGAACACCATGTTGGCCCCCGTTTCTTGCGCATTACCGACATTGTTCCTTCCCAAATTGATTGGGATTCAGTTCCATATTGTGAGATTGACGAAAAGGCAAGAAACAAGTTTTCGCTCGCAACTGGTGATATTGTCATTGCTCGAACTGGCGCGACTGTTGGCTATGCCAAACTTATCCGCAATAACCCTGAATCTGTGTTTGCCTCTTACTTAGTACGTATCCGCGTTGACCGTCAAATTGCCGACCCTGGATATGTTGGTCGGATCGTTGAATCTGACGTTTATAAGCAATTTGTATTGTCTCAGGTTGGCGGCGCTGCACAGCCAAACGCAAATGCAAAGATCCTTTCCTCATTCAGACTGCCCATTCCCGATCGTTCAACTCAATCCCGGATCGTTGAAATCCTCTCCGCCTACGACGACCTGATCGAGAACAACCGGCGGCGGATTCAGTTGCTGGAGCAGTCGGCGCGGCTGCTATACAAGGAATGGTTCGTCCACCTCCGCTTCCCCGGCCACGAACACACCCAAATCATCAACGGCGTACCGGAAGGGTGGGAGAAGAAGCCGTTAAGAGAGATTGCAGATGTTACGATGGGGCAAAGCCCCAAGTCCATCTATTACAACAACGATGGAAATGGTCTGCCATTTCATCAGGGTGTCACCAATTTCGGAGTCCGTTTCCCCAAGCATGAGACATATTGCACAGTCCAAAGTCGCATCGCGGAACCCGGCGACATACTTTTTAGTGTGAGAGCTCCAGTCGGGCGCATAAACATAACGCCTGACAAGATTGTCATTGGCCGGGGTCTCGCGGCGATCCGATCGATTTGCGATCATCAAAACTATCTATTTTACGCACTAAAGAGCCATTTCTTCAAAGAAGACATGATTGGTGGTGGTGCGATCTTCGCAGCGATCACGAAGAAAGATCTGTATGGTGTTGAGCTTATAAAGCCAACAGATCGGATCGCGGCAATGTTTATGGAGCATGTGGTCCCGATAGATCTCCAAATCGCGAATCTTCATCAAACAATTGAGAGACTCACCAAAGCCCGTGACCTCCTCCTGCCCAAACTAATGAACGGGGAGGTGGCTGTATGAAACTGTCGCAAGTATCCATTCATAACTTCCGGGGAATAATCGATGCATCGATGCGTTTTCAGTCATATGCGCTACTCGTAGGCGCGAATAATGCCGGGAAAAGCACAATTATTGATTGCATCCGAGCTTTCTACGAGAAAGACGGCTTCAAATTCAAGAAGGAAGATGACTTCCCATTCAAAGGGGCGACCAATCAGGAGTCATGGGTAGAGTTGACATTTAGTCTTAACGATCAGGAATACGACTCACTTAAAGATGAGTACAAGAGTGCCGAGAAGTCCCTGAAAGTAAGGAAATATTTTCAGACAAGCGTTAAATTGCACGACAGCAAGAATGCTACTGGGTGGATACTTGGTTACAAGTCGGATGGCAACTTGTCCGACGAACCGTTTTACGGCGCGAAGAATGTACAGAGTGGAAAATTTGGCGACCTAATCTATATCCCGGCGATCAGCAAAGTTGATGAACATGCCAAGCTTAGCGGTCCGTCCGCATTGCGCGATCTGATCACAAACATCATGTCGGATGTTGTCGAGGAGAGTGAGGCATATAAATTACTGACAGAAAGAGTTACCGACTTTGCGGATAGTGTCCGGGCAATGGAAACTGAGGACAAGCTTTCTCTATCCAGTTTTGAGGATGATTTGAATTCTCTGCTTTTGCCATGGCAAACCAAGTTTAGCCTGAAATTCACCACACCGTCTACACCGGAAATCATCAAATCGATGCTCGGCTGGGACATCAGGGATAATAATCTCGAGAAGTCGCAAGGTGTCGAATATTTTGGGTCCGGATTTCAACGGCATTTCATCTATTCGTTGATCCAGCTCGGCGCTAAATACGTTCCACGTAAGGTTTCCAAAAAGGTGAAGGATTTCACCCCCTCGCTCAATCTTGTTCTCTTTGAAGAGCCGGAAGCATTTCTGCATCCGCCGCAGCAGGACGAGCTTGCCAGAAACCTGATCAAGGTAAGCGAGGCTGAGGATTGGCAGGTTACCTGTTCCACGCACTCCGCGTATTTTGTGAGCCGCAATGCCAGTCGCATTCCAGCCATCATTCGCGCACAACGAAGTGATGGGATTATTAAAATCTTTCAGGTAAACCTTACCCAGTGGAATAATATTGTTGATGCCAACCATGCCATTAAGCAAATCGCCAACAATTATCCCAAAGTTAAGAAAAGAATGCAAGCAGATGACCTCAAGCCTGAGATGGAGGCCGTAAAATACTTTCTGTGGTTGAATCCTGATCGGGCAGGGATGTTTTTTGCGGAAAATGTGTTGCTGGTCGAAGGGCCAAGTGAAACCGCGTTGATTAACAGGTTACTTGACGACGAAAAATTGTCTCTTCCTAAGGGAACTTACGTTCTGGATTGTCTCGGAAAGTATAACATCCACCGGTTCATGAACCTGTTGAGCGCATTTGGCGTTTCCCATGCCGTGCTCCATGATGATGACAACAACAAGGACGAGCATCAGGAACTCAACCAGCTTATCTCCGATTCAAAACATGCTGATTTCACAAAATCGGTTGTTACCTTGCCAAAAGACCTGGAAACAGTCCTTGGGGTAATTTCCCCAGGTTCAAGCCACAGGAAACCCCAACATCTTCTCTACTGCTATTCTTGTGGCCAGATTGATGATGACAAGCTGAATAATTTCTGCTCGAAGGTTCAGTCCTGCTTGTCGGTACAAGGAGGTAACGAATGAACCTCAAGGACGTTTTCTCGCAAATTGCCCTTGGTGAAGACTCAACCAGCCAGTTCAAGGCGGATGTAAAGAATGCCGAGTCGCTGGCCTCGGAAATGGCGGCCTTTGCTAACACCAATGGCGGCACCATCTTTATCGGCGTGTCGGACGATGGTTCGACACCGGGACTCTCAGGGTATGATGTAGCCCGGATCAATCAGCTTATCAGCAATGCTGCCAGCCATCTGGTGCGCAGCCCGCTGGCGGTACAGACCGAGAACGTGGCGCTTGAAAATGGCCGCATCGTTATCGTACTCACGGTACCTAAGGGGATTGACAAGCCCTATTTTGACAAGAACGGGGTGATCTGGCTCAAGGCTGGGGCCGACAAGCGGAGAGTAAACTCCAAGGAAGAGCTGCGCCGCCTGTTCCAGTTAACCAACCAGTTCCACGGCGATGAACTACCCACCAAGGCGAGGATCGACAAGCTGGACAAGCTGCGTTTCCGCGATTTTCTGCGTGATGTTTACAAACAGGAGTATCCCGATTCCCCCGAGGACCTGACCAAGCTGCTGCAAAACATGAATCTGGCCACCGACGACGGTTGTCTCAACCTGGCCGGCGTGCTACTCTTCGCCGAGAAGCCGGAGTGGATAGTGCCGCAATTCGTGGTCAAGGCCATCCGATACCCTGGCAATAAAATCCACGCCACCGACTACCTCGACAGTGAGGACTTTTCCGGGCCGCTACCGAAACTCTTCGAGGGAGCACTGGCCTTTGTTATGCGTAACTTGCACAAGGTGCAGGCGGGGCGTGGAGTAAACGCACCAGGATTGCCGGAGATTCCCGAGGCGGTTTTCGAGGAGCTGCTGGTCAATGCCCTGGTACACCGAGATTATCTGGTCAGTGCCCCGATTCGCTTGTTTGTCTTCGACAACCGCATCGAGATCATCAGCCCCGGACATCTGCCCAATAATCTGACAGTGGAGAAGATTCGAACCGGAAACTCCAATATCCGCAACCCAATCTTGGTTTCGTATATCGCAAAGGGGCTGCTGCCCTACCATGGCCTGGGTTCGGGAATAAAGAGGGCGCTGGAAAAGTGGCCGACCATAGACTTTGTCGACGATCACGATGGCTGCTTGTTCACCGCTACGGTTCACCGCAAACCTGTGGAAGAGCTGGATCTGGCGGATAAAGGGGCATTAACAGGTCAAGTCGCTGATTTATCCGGTCATTCTGACCGGATAAATGACCTTTTAAATGTATTACGTACTGAGCCCTCAGCGAGCTATGCAGCACTTGCCGAGCGGCTCGAAGTGAGCGAGACTACGATAAAGCGTAATATCCAGAAGCTTAAACAGCAAAACCGAATCCGCCGGATCGGCTCCAAAAAAACCGGTCAATGGGAGGTCGTTGAATGACCCCGACTCCCTACACCGAAGACAGCCTCGTCCAGCAGACGACTGCCGAATACCTGGAACAGAAGCTGGGCTGGGAGTCCGTGTTCGCTTATAACAACGAGGATTTCGGACCGGGCAGTCTACTGGGCCGGAAATCAGATCGTGAGGTGGTGCTGACCCGCACCCTGCGGGCCAAGATCGAGGAGCTCAACCCCGGCCTGCCCGCTAGTGCCTATGAAGACGCTGTCAGCCATATAGTAGCGGTTTCAGTCTCGCAGACCATGGTTACCACCAATCGCGAAAAGTACGAGCTCATTAAGGACGGGGTACAGGTTATCTTCCGCAACGTCAAGGGTGAACGAATGCGGCAGCGTTTGCGGATCTTCGACTTCAATAATCCCGAGAATAATCATTTCCTTTGCGTACGAGAGCTGTGGGTGCGAGGTGATCTCTACCGCCGCAGGGCGGACATCGTTGGGTTTGTAAACGGTCTGCCGCTGTTGTTCATGGAGTTGAAGAACGTCAGTAAGGATATCCGCGCCGCTTACGAGCGAAACTTTCTGGACTACAAAGACACCGTCCCGCATCTGTTTAATCACAACGCTTTTGTTGTGCTGGCCAACGGGGTGGATGCCAAACTAGGTTCGATTACCAGTCGTTTCGAACATTTTCACGAGTGGAAACGGTTGGCTGAGGATCAGCCGGGCGCCGTGGCCATGGAGACGTTGCTCAAGGGGGTGTGTGCGAAAGCTAATTTCCTGGACCTAGTCGAGAATTTCATAGTTTTCGACGAGTCGGTGGGAGAATCTAGAAAAATCCTGGCCCGCAATCACCAGTTCCTTGGCGTCAACCGGGCCATCGAGGCAGTGCGCGACAGGAAGAGCAGAAAAGGCAAACTAGGGGTGTTCTGGCATACCCAGGGCTCGGGCAAGAGCTATTCGATGGTCTTTTTCACCCGTAAGGTGCATCGCAAACTGGGAGGAAATTTCACCTTTCTAATCCTCACCGACCGAGAGGATCTCGACACGCAGATCTACAAGACCTTTGCCGGTTGCGGCCTGGTGGACAACGACCGCGATCCATGCCGGGCAGCGAATGGCGAGCATCTTGCTGAGTTGCTTGCGCAGCACAAGTCACACGTTTTCTCATTGATCCAGAAATTCAATCACACAGTTGGCGAAGGAGAGGCCTACTCCCAACGCGATGACCTCATCGTCATAACTGACGAGGCGCACCGTACACAGTACGGGACACTCGCACTCAACATGCGTAACGCCCTACCGAATGCCAGTTACATTGGGTTCACCGGCACGCCGCTCTTCAAGGACGACGAGATCACCCGGCGGGTATTCGGCGATTATGTCTCCACCTACGATTTTCAGCGTGCCGTGGAAGATAAAGCCACAGTACCACTGTACTACGATGCGCGCGGTGACAAGCTCGGTGTGGCGGTCGGCGACCTGAACGACCGGATCGCAGAGAAGCTGGAGGAGCTGGAGACTAACAATATTGATGTGGAACAGCGCCTGGAGCAGGAGCTCAAGCGCGACTATCATATCATCACAGCAGGGAAACGCCTCGACCAGGTGGCCCGTGATTTTGTGCGCCACTATTCCACGGCCTGGGAAACCGGCAAGGCGATGCTGGTCTGCATTGACAAAATTACCTGCGTCCGCATGTACAAACTGATCGAATTCTATTGGAACGAGAGAATCAACGAGCTGGAATCGCAGTTACCCCAGGCAATGGATGAGCAGGACGAACAGTACCGGCGTCGCCAGATTGAATGGATGCGCCAGACGCAGATGGCGGTCGTGGTCAGCGAGGAACAGGGCGAGGTCGAGAAGTTCCGCAAATGGGGGCTGGACATCACCCCACACCGCCGCCTGATCAAGGAAGGCATTGACCTTCCCGAGACCATGCGGAAACAGCCACAGTATCTGAACATGCAACAACTGGCTCTGGACGATGCGTTCAAGGCCGAGGAACACCCGTTTCGCATCGCCATCGTCTGCGCCATGTGGTTGACCGGTTTTGACGTACCGAGTCTTTCAACCCTCTACCTCGACAAGCCGCTCAAAGCGCACACGCTGATGCAGGCCATCGCCCGGGCGAACCGGGTCAACGAGGGAAAGAACAACGGGATGATAGTCGATTACTGCGGCATCCTGAAAAACCTGCGCAAGGCGCTGGCTACCTTTGCTGGAACGGGTGATGTCGGTCGCGATGGCACCGGTAGCGAAGCTGAACCGGCCAAGCCCGAGGAGGAATTGCTGGCCGATCTACGTGAAGCGATTACCTTTGTCCGGTCTTTTCTGGAGGAACGAAGCGCGTCTCTGGATGAGATCATCAAGCAAACGGGTTTTGCCAGGAATGCGGCGATTCTTGCGGCCAAGGAGGCGGCGAACGAAAACGACGAGACGAGAAAACGCTTTGAGGTGATGTGCCGGGCGGTGTTTTCGAAATTCAAAGCCTGCATCACCATCGAAGGCATCAATGATTGCCGGGGCGACTTCGACGCCATCAACATCGTCTATAAAAGCCTGCAACAGGACCGTGAGCAGGCAGATATCACCTGTATCATCCGCCAGCTGCACCAGTTAGTGGATGACGCCATTGAGGTGAGGGAAGAGGCGCCAGCAAACGGTACCGGCACCTACGACATCAGCCGGATCGACTTCGACCGCCTGCGCCGGGAGTTCGAACGCAGTCCGGTCAAGCGTACCACCGTGCAGAATCTCAAGACCGCCATCGAAAAACGCCTGCAGCGTCTGCTCCAGCAGAATCCCTTGCGCACCGATTTCCAGAAACACTACGAGGAAATTGTGGCCGAATATAATCGCGAGAAAGATAGGGTAACCATCGAAAAAACGTTCGAAGCGCTCTTGAATTTTGTGGAAGAGATGGATAAGGAAGAAAGCCGTGCTCTGCGTGAGGGACTTGATGAGGAAAGTCTTGCTGTGTTTGATTTGCTGAAAAAACCTGATCTGACTCCCGGCGATATCAAGCGTATCAAAGAGGTTGCCGTGGACTTGCTCAAAACACTTAAGGCGGAGAAACTGCGGATTGATCATTGGCGCGATAAGGAGGCTACCCGGGATGCAGTTCACCTGACTATTCGCGACTATCTCTATAGCGACCAAAACGGGTTGCCGGAAATCTATTCAGTTGAAGACGTAAGTGACAAGACAGAGGCGGTTTTCGTGCATGTGTTCCGGGCGTACCCAACGGTGCCTTCGCCCTACTATGCCAACATCGCGTCGTAGAAAATTGGGCACGCGGTTGTGAATCTTGTTGCAGGTGTAGGCCAGGGCATTGTTCACCCTAATAGTTAACACAAAACTGGTTCTGTAATTCGGCTGGTGCGTAACATCAATCAAATCAGGGACATACATTACCGTTTTTTGTTTCGTTCCCGGCATTTTGCGTCCATTCTTCACCTGAGTATGACAACACGGAAAAATTAAGCCCAGGTTTCTAGCCGGGTTTTTTGTTGTTTGTTTACCTTTCTTGCTTGTTTAAGCAGATGAGGTACACTTCAGGAATTACTGTCTTTGTTGTCGATTAAGGTAGTCTTCAGGAAGACGTTTTTATGTCTCACATCTCTTTCCTCCAGCCTCTGTTGGCTCACAGCAATTACGTTCATCTCTGTCTTCCACAGTCCTTTGTTCAGGAACATAACGACTAGGTCTATCAGGACATCCAGGATGAAGTCGAAGAATTCGGGATCGATCTTCCATTGTTCATCTGGAAGCGCGTCCTTTATCATCCGTTTTACTTTCTCTTTCTTCTCCGGACCATTGCCAGAGGATGCGACATGGATGGTTACTATTGCAATTAGGTTTCATCTTCTTGAAAATAGATGATTTTCACCTGAGCTTGGTTTTGGCGATTCCGTGTGTATAAAATAATGACTGATATGCGAAGACCGGACTTCGGATGATCAAGAAGAGTCTCTTCGATTTTCTGAACTCTCAAGAGGAGCGATAAGAGAATTCGACTCAGCGGATTCTATCT
>Ga0209203_1002786_pt1 | contig 11256 bp, 12 predicted proteins | sample AD_UKC109_MetaG_FD_184423 | JGI IMG/M metagenome (GOLD analysis project Ga0209203, IMG submission 184423) | Active sludge microbial communities of municipal wastewater-treating anaerobic digesters from Hong Kong - AD_UKC109_MetaG (SPAdes)... | ecosystem: Engineered > Bioreactor > Anaerobic >...
TACCGAACGCCATGCGAGGTCGAAGCGGCGCACCTCTCCCTAAAAGCCGCCTAATTCTGTCTTGCTAAAAGGGGGACAGTACGGGGGGCTGACCCCGGGCGGCTCGACGGCCTGGGCTACCTGCCGATCCACCGCGCAGCGGTCGGGGTGATCGAGGTACTCGCGGAGCACGGCGCGGACCTTGACGCCCGGGCGGACGACGGGGCGGGATCGACGAGCCTGACCCTGGCGGCCTTCGACCGGAACTTTAACGTTGCCATCAACCTCCTGGACTGCGGGGCATCCCCGGACGCACCTGGGATGCACGGGCAAACGGCCCTGGAGATCGCCATCGACAACGGCGACGGGGAGCTGGCCCGGCTGCTGTTGAGCAGAGGGGCCGACCCCAACAGCGTCGGCGACCCGGATGTGGGCCAGGTTCCGCTACATACCGTAGCCCAAACGCTGGTCGAGCCCGACATTGTCTCCTACCTCGTCCGGACACTGCATGAGCGAGGGGCGAACCTAAACGCCCGCGAGCGGTGGGGCGAGACACCGCTGCACTTCGCCGCCCGCTGCAATAACCGGCCGGTCGCCGAGGTCCTGCTCGAACTTGGAGCGGACGTGGACGCGCGAAACCACGCGGGACGGACACCTGCACACATGGCCGCGTCTGAGGGCCACGCCGACATGCTAGAACTGCTCATCAAACACGGAGCAGACATCTATGCGAGGGACGACCAAGGGAGAAGCTCCGGCGAGGAGGCCATCGACTTTGTTGACGCAAACCTCGCCCCGAACCGCCCGCGCCCGGAGTGCCCGTCGCCTCACAGAAAAAAGTAAAAGCAAGCCTTCACGCCACTGACATCGAGCGTCGCTCGAACTCTTCGTTGGGGTTGGGTGTTAGAGCGCTAGCAATATAGCTATATAGAATAATCGGGTAACTTAGTGTTCGGGCGAGGCACACTTGGGTGTCAGGTTTTTAGGCGAAACTCCCGGGCGCAGGGCCGAGTCGCTGCCCGTCAGTGGCAGTTTTCGGTGATCACGAGCCTTTGCGAATCATTTGAAATTATTTGCCGAAAAACCAAGTCTGCCGACAGATGGAGCGTCGCTCGAACTCTTTTCAGAAGTTTACATTCGTCCCCAAATCTCTCGCTGATTTTTCGTCATGGCCATCTCGGCCTGCGCCTCCAGGAAGGATGACGGCGGCAGATCAAAACTGGCGGTTTGCTGACCGGGGTGCAGGCGGAGGATCGCGGTGACGAGCCCCTCCCGGTCGACGGCGTCGGCGAGCACCACGGTCGCGCCGTGGCACACGAGGCGGGCGGCCCACGCCGCGTCGAGCCCCGGCACGAGCGCGACGACCTCCTCGAACGGCTCGGTCGCGTCTTCACGCTCAAACCGGATGCGGAGGCAGAGGTGCCCGAATCCCGCCGACCGGAGCACCTGCCGCACCGTCTCCCAGGTGCCGGGTATTTGCTTGACCCGAACAATCCCGCAAGTCGTCGCCTCGCTCGCCCGCACGCGCTTCGCGGCGAGACGGATAGAAAGGTCGGAGAGCGCAACTCGGTCGTTTCGTCTCCGCACATCTAAAATGTCTCTGTATGTAATCATTCCTTCTACTCCTTGCCGCCCCGGATGAGGCGGAACTTGTGACGCGGTTCGACCGGGTAAAATGCCCGATTCCGGCCCATAGTCTCGAAACAAAATTCCTCGCCCCGGACGAAACGATCACCGCCCAGATGGCATAGGATCATCTTTTCACCGGTTCGGTCGGAGAGGGTCTGGAAGTAATCCAGGGATGCTATGACGGGTTCTTTTTTATCGTCTCGGTTCATCTTTTTCCCTCGACTTCGTTTTTACAAACACGATTGTCGTTCACGGTCAGCAGGAACAGTCGAAAATTATTGAATATCCTCTTCAACCATAGCCTCTATAGCACCACGGGCAGAAAGACCTAGAAGAAGATCAAAACGCTCATGTGGTCCGTGTTTATCAAACGGACGGTAACGTAAAGCCTCAGGATGGATCGCCAATAGCGCGCTGTCCTGGCCTCGTGAAAGTGCTGCCCAGGCGCGCTTCCCAACCCAACAGCTGAACGGAACCATCTTTCGGCGGTGTTCAACAAAGAGGTCATTCGTTTGGATCACTACCCTCCCGCTTTTAGTCAGCTGGAAAAAATGAAAACGGTAGGCCCCTTTGGTAATCTCTGGTGGTCTTTTGGCCGAGGTCGCTCTGTACCAGGCATCCTCGTTGACCACCATTTCGTAGATTTCTTCACGATCTTGCATGGTCTTTCACCCTTCATGCGAAAAAGTCTCTGCCACTTAGTCAACCACGAACCGCACCGGCAGATGGTCGGCAGCGGTGTCGGCCAAACCAAGCGCGGCGTGCAGGTAGATGCTGGAGGTCGCCAGAGAGGCGTGACCGAGCTGCTCCCGCACCTGCACGACCGTGGCACCGCCCTGGAGGCTCAACGTGGCGTGCGTATGTCGTAGCCAGTGCGGCGAAACCGCTTTTTTTAGCCGGGCCTTTTTGGCGCAGGCCACGACTACTCGATGGATGCCTCGTTCCGTCAGCCGCTTCCCGGAGCGGTTGACGACCAGGGGGGCAACGTCACTCGGATCAAGTTCAACGTTCAAGCCGCGCTCTGTTCGCTCTGCGACGATTACACACCACAGGTCGCACCGAATTTTCGCGTCGCGGACCTTGCCGCCCTTGCCGTGGACCCGGAGCCCCACGCGGCCATCCGGGTCGGAGAACACGTCGCCCCAGCTCGCCCCGGCCAGCTCCGCGCACCGCAGGCCGGTGCCCAGCAACACCGCGACGACCAGGAGGTCCCGGAGCCCGCGTTCCCGCGCCGCGTCGAGGAGGCGCTCAGCCTCGCCGGGCGTCAGGTAGCGCTGGCCGTTGGTTTCGGTCTTGCGGGGTGGGCGGAGTGCCCGGCCCACGTCGTAAGGCAGGTAACCGGTCTCATGGGCGAACCGCAACAACGACCGCACCGTGGCGATAGCCCGGGCGCGGGTCGCGGTCGCCAATCCCAGCCCCTCCAGCGCCGCCGCGAAGCCCTGGAGATCGGCTAGGGTGACGCGGGCCAGCAGCTTCGACACCGTAGCCCGGAACCGCTGCAACTCGTACCGGTAGACCCGCTGGCTGCGCGTCGACGGAGCACGGGTCTGGAGGAACAGCTCCACCAGGGCTTCGTCATTCTCGCAGCCGGAGTGGTCGATGGTGGGAACCACCGACCGAGGAACGTCATCAGTGCGCCGTGAGACAACCGGGCTCGACGAGGTTGAGTTCACCGGTATAAGGGCGAGTTGCCGATTATTCGCTTTCATGTTTGCCGTCCTCCTGGGTTTTCCACCTTACCGATCCCGGCAGGTTGGGCGCGCGTCGTCGGGCCAGTCCCTCGGCGCATCGTTACGGCTTTTTAGGTCTCGCTCGCGAACGTCCGAGAACCTCCATTTACAGACGTTTTTTCCACCCGTTCCTCTACGTCGACGATGGAGGCTGGTTCGGGCTCCGAACCCGTGCGGGAGTGAAAGCGCCGCCTTACCTCCTCCTCTTCCTGTCGCCAGCGCACGGCCTTCCTGTAGACCTTTTCGGTCCTCGGGGCGAACCTACGTAGCTCATCGGGTGTCTGACTGAAGTAGCGGCACAGCTCCGCAAAAACGGCCGGGTATGTTGGAATGTCCCTGGTGCCCGTCACCCAGTCGTCGAGCATTGCGTACACCTGGGCGGGCCGCGTATCGGGGTTCGCCCTGATCCCGTCGATGTCGGAGAAAAGAAGGTCCTTCAGCGACTCCGCTCCCACTTTTCCCGCTTTCTCCGCCGCGCGTTCAAGCCTTCGGACGAACTCGGTACCGTGCCCCCCGCGCGTTACTGCGTGGGTGATCTCGTGAATGAGGAGCCAGCGAAGGTGGTTGTCATCCTTTCCCAATTGCGGCGGTGCTACCCAGATGATCCGGGCTTCCCGATCACATTCACCTCGGCAGTCGGTCAACTCATGTCGATAACCCACCCGGACCTGCCAGTCTCGGTGTCCGCGCCATCGCGGGAAGTACGTCCGCCGAACGGACGCGAACTCTATTAGAAGCCGCTCTGGTACTTGGGTCTCTTTCAATGCCATCGTCGCCTCCTTCGTTATGGGCTCTCTCGAACCAGGATTTATGCCATGGTTGTGAAGAAGGCGATCTCAGGAAGATTAGGTCGCTTTCTCCATCGTCACGGTTTTCACCGTTCGGGCTTTACCACCTTCTGGCCGAGCAGCCAGGGTTGGTGTTCGGGTCATCGGGCCACATCCCTCGCCGAACTCTCGATGAAAAATCAAAGAGCCGACCGGTCAACCGGTCCATCGTTCACGGCTGGGCCACCTTTTCGCCCCGTTGGCGGTAGGTTGGCGTCGGGTCATAGGGCCGTGCCCCTCGCCGAACTCCTAATGGATTTTCAAGGTTGACCAATCAGCCCTTTATCTGTTTTTAGATTATCAAAAGACGCCAGGTTTGTCAAGAGTTTTATTGACAAAATTGACGTGATTTGATATAATAAGACCATGATAATAAAGGTTATTTCTCCATTTTGGCCATTGATGAAGATGCGTCCATCGGAGACACTACCTCGCCGTAACCGGGTGCGTCTAATCCGGCGCGGGCGGTGGGTACAGAAGGTCTTCAATGACGGCACCGAACTGTCCGGCGTTCTAGTCCTGGGCCGGTTTGACTGGTGGCGATTCTCCATGCGGGAGGTCTCCCTGCTAGAAGCCGACGGCCAACCGTACTTTCACGTCGGGCGCATCCCACCAGCCCAGCAGTATCTGGAGGTGGCCGTGGAGGCGTCGGCACCCATCGAGGTCTGCGACCGGATCGCAACTTTCGTTAGGCGGGTCGACCCGCTGCACCGGCGCGTGGAACTGCGACATGACGATGTGGTCGTGAAGCAGGTGGAGCAGTCACTCCTAATTCGCTGGAAGCTCTTAAGGTGGATACGCTTATTGTTCAGAGGAAGCGCGCCGGTGAAGGCGACTTAAAAGAACCGGCCGGTTGGATGACCTTACGTGCGCGACTCGCGCCTGCCTCGCCCAAAAATCTTCATCCCGAAAAAAGGTCCCACGCGCGCGCGGCACGGCCAACACGCATCTATCAGTGAGTGAGTTGTTGGTAACGGATAAAAAACCACTGAGGTTTTTCAGGAAGTGTTTATTGAGGCGGCTTTACGCAGAGAACCGCTAAAAAAATGTGGCGACCAAGGGGCTCCGCCCCTTGGAACCCCAACAAAGGACAAAAGGGCAAAAGAGCTCAAGGGCAATCATTTGCAGTCCCGGGAAAGTCGAAAACCGAAGCTGTTGCCACGAACGTCCGGATCGTCCCAGCCCCGATACGACGCGCGCACAAGGTCCGCAAGAGTAAACCAGCCACCGCCGCGGACAACACGGAACTTTTTGCCCTCGTCATACCAGTCCCAGCACCACTCCCAAACATTTCCTGCCAAGTCCAGATGCCCCCCCTCGCCACTGCCCGCGGGATAAAGCCCTACCGGCGTCGGACTACCGACATTCCGATTAAAGTTCAGCAATTCTTCGTTTGGTTCTTCCTCGCCCCAGGGATATTCCCCGCCCTTCGGATTCTTTGCCGCAGATTTCCATTCAGCGTTTGTTGGCAGTCTGTAAGCCTTGCCGGTTCGCTTGGAAAGCCATTTACAGTAGGCGTTTGCCTCGATCCATGAAACACCGATCACCGGCCGGGTCGGATGCAACAATTGATTATCCCAGATCCTCGGTTGAGACCATTCTCTGTCGGCAACCACTTCCCAATCGTCCGCCCAATAACTGGATTCTCGGTATCCACCTGCGTCAATGAATGACTTGTATTCCAAAACGGTCACCGGATACTTTCCTAGCAACACATTTTCCATACCGAGAATTGGAAGCATTTTAGGTTCCATTGGTCTGAATCGAGGGTCACCTACTCGCCCAATAGCTTCAGCGGCAGGTATCCGGTACTCAATTGGAACTACTGCCGCACCTTCTTCCCCAAAGATCGCCTGCGCCCAATTTAGAGCCTGCTTCCATTCCTCGTTTACCGGAAAATGGAATTTGTACACTGTCAACAATTGAAGCAGTCGATCCGCGACGCCGATGGCCACAGCGGTCTTGTGCAGGTTATCCTCTGTTGCAGTTTGAATGATCCGGTTCAGAAGCCAACGTAATTTACTCCGGCTTTTTTCCGCAGCAAGGCTGCCTGCTACCTGGTCAATGATCTCAGACCATTGCTTTTCTTCAAGATGCGCCTGTACAACCAGCCACCATTGGTCTTCATTCATATCAAGCAAGGCTTTTGCGGCGTAATGGTCCTGAAAGGTTTGATGCCAAAACCGTAACCCTATTTCCGCCTGCTCGATTATTCCACTGTCAATCGTTTCGGCCGCCAAAAGCTTTTTCGCTTTCCGCCTCGCTTTATTCGTGTTCGTCTCACCGATTTCCTCTTGATAAGTTCTTACGAGCTCATTTGCCGCCCAATCAAGCTCGACATCCACCTGTTTGCCTTTTTTGTTGTTGCTCATTTCATAGGCGAGCCTTTTAAACGCCTCGTTGACAAATTCACCGTTATCTCCTCGTTCGCTTCGCTTCGCTTCCCGCGCGCTTAACAGCCAACGAAGTACTGCCGCCAGAAGGTTCGCCTTTCCTTGCGGAAGGTGTTGCTCGTTCCAGTGAACTACACATAGGCAGGTAAGCATCACGGGATTACCAGCCAATTCTCTAATATTTGGATCATCTAAAATCGCTCTTTCGAGTGCATCCTTATACGGCAAGCCTGTTTCGGTCTGCTTTTTTTCGGGTAAACCTTTGTCCCAACGATCAACAAAGAGCTTGATTTCTTTCTTGCCGAACTTCGCTATTCGGGCCATCTGTAAGTCGTCGAGGCCACCAATCGCTTGGTACCCGTATGGTCGAGATGAAATGACGATAATGTTTCCGCCCCACTGTTGAAGTAAGGAGCGAATCGTATCCACCATCTTCTTGCGTAACTGTTCATCCGCTATTTCGTCGAGCCCATCTAACAAAAGAGCGCACTTTTTGTTTTCAAGATGCTTTTCGAGAACATCCGCAATTTCCTTACCGTAGCTTCTTGCCAGATCGTCTCTTACCCAACACAATTCGCCGCCACATTCGAGGTCGTTTAAGCCGTTTTCTTCGATGAAGTGACCCAACGTGGGAATTCTCAGTAGAATCGGAATCGGAGCCTGTTTATTCAAGGACATTCCAAGGTGCTTTTGTCGATTTGGTTCGTATCCTGCTTCCCCTTCATGAAGAGCATCGGTTGCCAAAACATGGGTGATCAATCGCAGAAACGTGGTTTTTCCACCTCCGGCCTGGCCCACGATCAGCAACCGTTTTCCGTCGCGCAACATTTTCGTCAAAGGCGGTAACTTTTCCTCATCGGCTCTTTCAAACGCCAGGGCAATTTGATTTTCGTGAAGCATTCGCTCATTGTTCGTGGGATCGACTGTTTTTAGTGGTGTATAAAGTTCTTCGATGGGAAATGTTAATGCTTCGTGGCCTGCTCCAGGCTTTGAACCAAAACCCTGAATATCGATTTGAGCATTAGGCGGAATTATCATTTCTAAATAACGCTTCAGCACTTCCTGCTCTTGTTCTGGCGTCATTTCTTCGGCACGTTTTTCGAGAATCCTAATAATCGTTCGCAGGAGGGCTTCCTGCTTCACATGCTGCGCGTTTTGCTTACCGACGGCCTCGATAACTGCGAGCTGCCTTCTCGAAAACTCATACAGGAGGTCTTTACTGAGCATGTTGAAAACAATCTGATTGTCCAGATGGTCGTCGCCCTGCAAATACTCAATTACACCTCGGACACTTTTTTCGATGCCAACTATGGTTCCAACAACAGGGATCGGTGCCAGTGCGGTTTCCAACGCCCTGGCCCAATCCCAACGCTTTTCATTCGCGGCAGAACGAAGATCCGCTTGAATAATTTCTTCCAAAACCTGAAAAATGGGTTCGAGATCAGCTTTTTCATAGAGTCGTCCCAAAACGATAGGCCCTCCATAATGACGTTTTTCACAAACACTCCCCGGCGGCGACCTTCGATCTTCTACCTACCAGTCGTCGCCGGGGACAATCATCTTCGGCCTGCTCTTCAACAGTACCCAGAGCAGCCCAGGAAAGGGCCAGGACTGCCGCAGCTCTCTCGGGAAGTAATCCACTACCCGATCCTGGCCTCGGTTTTCCGGTTGCAGTCCCGGGAAAGTCGAAAACCGATGTTGTTGTTACGTTCGTCCGGATTGTTCCTGTTCCGATTCGACGCGCGCACATTGTCTGCATTATTATTCCAGCTACCGCCGCGGACAACACGGTTCGTTTTCGGCCCTTTCCATATTGGTAAAGACAAACGAGGGGATCAACTCCTCTCGTAATTTGTGACTGTTCGCATATGATGAGTGTGCGATCCAGGATACCACTGACGCTTTTATTCGGTCTAGTGATACTTTATCTCTTTTGTGTTTTTCCTGAAGTTTACGCATCCGTCGCTTGAAGCGTTTGACGTTCTCACTCCGCACCCGAATCCGGTCCGGCAGATGGCGGAACCCAAGGAACTCAACGCCCTCTTTAAGAGTGTGGATACGGCTCTTACCATCGTGGAGCCGCAGCCGGTGCCCGGCAAGCAGGTCAATTATCGCTGCTCGTACATCGTTCAGTCGCGTCTTGTCGTCTCCAAACACGCAGAAGTCGTCCACGTACCGCAAGTACTCCCCGACGCGAAGCTTCTCCTTGAGATGGTGGTCGAAGTCGTTCAGGTAGAGGTTGGCGAAGAACTGGCTGGTCAGGTTGCCAATCGGGATACCGCGACAGCGCACGTGCGGAGTGAAGAGGTCGTCGCCGGGAAAGTAGACCGCTGGGGCCACGTTGTTGAAGTCCCGAGATCCCACGATTCTCTCCAGCAGCCATATCGCATCACGATCTGCGATCCTACAGCGAAGCTTGTCCAGCAGCATTTCGTGGTCGATGGTCTGGAAATATTTTTGGATGTCGCACTTCAGCACGTAGCGGCGGCGCTTCAGAAACTCCCGAAAGCGAAACAACGCTGCGTGCGTGCCTTTTCCCTGGCGACAAGCGTAGGTGTCGGAAATGAAGATCGGGTCAAACAACGGCTCGATCACGTTCATCACCGCGTGGTGAACGACCCGATCCCGGTAGGGCGCGGCGGAGATCAGCCGCTGTTTGGAGTCTCGGACGATGAAGTCGCGGTAGGAGCCGGGTGCGTACGTCTTGGATCGCAACTCGCGCTGGAGTTCGAACAGGTTCGACTCCAGATTGAAGTTGAAGGCAAGGGTGCTTTCCCGATAACGCTTGCCCTTTTGTGCCTTCTTCGCGGCGAACAGGAGGTTCTGGAAGTCGGTGATCCTCTCGAAGAGGTGCTTGAAAGTCTTAGCCACCGCTGCTTGCCTGTTTGCGCCAGCCGCCGACCTGCCTGCCTAGTTCATCGCCGATGCCCATCACGTATTCGTAGCCCTTGTTAGACAACGCGCCCAGGTCGCGAGAAAGCCGAAGCTGCATCCTTAGCTGGTCCAGCCGGACGTTGGCCTCGTTCAGAAGCTGCCCTTTGTTTTTTACGTAGGCGGCCTCGACGAGAATCTCAAGAACCGACAACATGTTACCCGCGATCCGGTCGCCCAAGGTGAACTTGTGGTCTCGGGGGAACTTCGCCACCCGCGTAAGGACCTCTTTCGCCAGGTCATAGGCTTTCTGAATCGCCGGAAGCTCTTTATTCATGGATAGCCTCCCCCCGAAAATTTTTCGACCAGGGCTTCGCCCTGGACCCAAGGGCAAAAGGACAAAAGAGCTCAAGGGCAATCATTCGCAGTCCCGGGAAAGTCGAAAACCGATGTGGTTGCCACGCCCGTCCGGACCGCTCCCGTACCGACCCGACGCGCGCACACGGCCTGCATTACTACCCCAGCCACCGCCGCGGACAACACGGATCGCCACACGTTCTTCACCAACCCACGCTCGGCCATCATTTGGGGCGCTCTTGTAGGAATCATGCCAGTCGTCCTCGCACCATTCCCAAACGTTGCCCAATGTATCGTACAAACCGAAAGCATTCGGCTTCTTCTGTCTAACCGGGTGACTTCGGCCTTCTGAATTGTCACCATACCAGGCAATCCTGTCCAAATCATCGTATCGGGGGCCTGTCGTCCCTGCCCGGCAGGCATACTCCCACTCGGCTTCGCTGGGCAGGCGGCACCCGGCCCATTCGGCAAAGCCTTTGGCATCAACCCAGTCTACACCAACAACAGGTTGATTTGGCTGGTTCCTCCTTTTATCTGCCCAGAATTTTGGCTCTTTCACTTTCGGATTGGCTTCGAGAAATTTACCGTATTCCTCGTTGGTCACCGGGTAGCGCCCCATGCAAAAGGGATTGACCTCAACCTTATGGCTGGGTCTCTGAAAATTCAGCCATCTCTCCCAATCATTTTTCTTAACTCCAGATGACGGCTTGTTTCTGATTTCCTCGAACTCTTCATCAGGCAGGCCCATCATGAAGGAGCCGCCGGGTATGCGAACCAGTTCGACGTTGCCGGGGCTCGTGTGGATAATGCCTTGGGTAGCCCGTTGCGTGTCTTCTTTTGTCTTCGACTTGAACCAGTTGCTGATCTGGTCGTAAGGATGGCTCTTCAGTTTCGGGGCGAGCGCTTCGATCATTTTGGGATCGAGGCGGTTCAGAACGCCCAGGGCGGCGAATTGCTTCTCCCAAAGGCCACGATCCTTATCGGCGGCTTTTACCAACAGCTCGCGGAACGGTGCGGTGGACACCTCGGCCGCGTCATCCAAGCACAACTCCACCAGGTGGGCGTTCCGTGCAAACGCAGGTAGCTTGACGACCTCCCGCATGAAGGGCTCGAACAGCGAAGGATCCTCCAGAGCCAGTAGTAGCAATGCAACCTCCTCCCACCAGCTCTCGCCGAAATGGGAAGCCAGTTCCTTGATCACCTCTGGATTCGAAAATGCCCGGCTGCGGATCTCCCGTGCGGCGAGGTACTCCTGGAAGCCCAGGTGCATGAAGCCGTAGTGTTCGGTATCCCAGCCCACGAGCAGGCCGCTCTCGTCGCGAACGGTGCGAAGGAATCCCTCTCGTACTGTCCCCCTTTTAGCAAGACAGAATTAGGCGGCTTTTAGGGAGAGGTGCGCCGCTTCGACCTCGCATGGCGTTCGGTAATCGAGCGCCGAGTGGATCCGTTGTTCGTTGTACCAATGCACGT
>Ga0209203_1002787_pt1 | contig 11254 bp, 11 predicted proteins | sample AD_UKC109_MetaG_FD_184423 | JGI IMG/M metagenome (GOLD analysis project Ga0209203, IMG submission 184423) | Active sludge microbial communities of municipal wastewater-treating anaerobic digesters from Hong Kong - AD_UKC109_MetaG (SPAdes)... | ecosystem: Engineered > Bioreactor > Anaerobic >...
TTATGCAGACAGAGAGATATCAGGAGTGCTGACTCAGGCGTTGAACGCAGGAGTGAACACAGCTCTTATCAGGGGAACTCTTGGGCACGATGCGCAGTACGGATCATCCCAGTTCCCGGGTCGTGCTGACATGGTAAGAGCCCTTGGAATGAATGTGATGCTCGGTGGATTCAAGGACATACTTGATGATGTTGCACATAACACAAAGGTTAAAGGGCTTATTGAAACCTATGCTGCAACTCCAGTTCCACCGGGTTGCGCACCCATCGTGGGTATTCACGGCTTTGATGAGCCCGATATCAAGTTTGACAACAGCGATCCACAACAACAGGACAATATTATCAACGCTTTAACGAGCTACCATTCCTGGAGCAATAACCTGGGTTATCCATTTGGAAGCTTCCTGGCAAAACCAGCTAAATACGTGCCGTCTTTAGCAGAACCGAACTCTGGTACATCTTCAAGTTCAACAATATACCAGATCTGTAGCCATCTTGATTTCCCGATGCTGGACTGGTATCCCTGCAGAACGTATAGCGAGACTGCAGAGGTCTATGTCCCGCAGGCGGATATCTGGGGAGCCACTGATCTCATTCCCACCTCGACAGCAAGCAACCACTACTATGCTTACAACAACCGGGATGAACTCTGGAGCATTGATCACAATGAAACAAGCGGCAGCACAAGTTTCATTGTGTATGAAGTCACCGATGAAGAAGAATACGGGTATCCGGGGTTTTCACAGGTTTTTTCCTCACAGCCAGGTCTTTCCTGGCCTTTTGAAGTAGCCTCCAGCGACTACAGGACAGCTGATGTTGGTGACAGGGCAGCAGCAGAACATGATCTGAACTCAGCTGTTGTGATGTACCATACAGGAGATCAGATCGAACAGGCTGAAATTGTGATGCCTAATGGAACAAGTCTTATAACCGTTAATCCGCCTGATCTGAATGAAACCGCATCAACAATTCTGTTTTGTGTGGGAGAGGATAACTATGAATCCTCCGATCGGGTTTCAGCCACACCACCCGTTAATTCCGGAGTGATAGGAAGCGCTGATCTGCGGATACTCTGGTGCGGAGACGGCGTGTCAGGTATGCAGCTTCAGAAGAGAGTATGGATACTCGGGAAGAATTCGGCTGGAACCGGGTTAACGAATGTGATCTCTTCGCCGCTGATCCTTCCAGGCAATTTCATGCCCAGCGGCGCAATCTGGGGATACTTCTGGTCTGATACTTTCCCTTACAGACAAAGCGGGTTCATCCTGTACAACGATCAGGGAAACTATGTTGTGGTGTACACGAAAGATCAAGATGATTGGGAGGTTTCCAGCAGCATTGAGTCTGGTCTTTTCGGAAACGGGGTTAATCCAGGAGCTGTAATTGCCTATAGAAGAGCTGATTGGCCTGTCACTTCATATTCAACAGCTGGGGATTATCTATGTGCTCTTATAGATGGTAATCAGCCGATCTTTGATATGTATCTGCATTGGTGTTCGGGATCAGAAGCAACCATGCAAATGTCCGAGAATCATGATCGTGTCAGTTTGGGATGGAAGAATTCTCTAAATTACAACCATTTATCATTTCGCCATGTCTGGCATGGTGGAGATGTACGGTTCTTTTTGGGAGGTGATGGAGTAAGTACATATTACACAGCAGATTTTACAACATTCCCCGATGGGTGGGCAGAAATATCCAATCCAACTCTTTATGGTACATCTACATGGGGTGTTGTTAATAACCCAATGCGTGTTCGGCATACCCGTAGAGCATATGCGAATGCGCTGATGAACAATCTTGGTCAGAACACTATGTCTATTAGAGGTGGAGAGATTCGACTGGATAATGATATGTCCCCAGGAACAGATGAGTATGCATCGATAGAAACCTACTTCAACAACATGTGTCGAGCTGGGGAGGATGAATACGGGGCATTTGATCTTGAGTTTGACTGGGGAATAGATGAAACCACAGAAGACAACTGCCTTTTCGCAAATGTTCAGGCTTTCGGCAAGTTCCCAATGTCTTCAGCTTCATTTTGCCCTCCCCATGATGAGAATGACGAAAGCGATACCCTGCTGTACATGACGGTAGCTCCCATCGTTCACGGAGCCCGTGGTCTTTCTTTCTATGCACTGGATATGGCCTTGATGGCCGGCCCTTCCTCAAGCGGAAGCATGGCGCCACTGTACAGAGCTGCCAACACATTATTGAACTGGGGTCCTTCCAGGAACTGTGCAGAGAATGCAGATATGGTCAGCAGGGTGCATGATGTGGTGAAAATGCTGACTGGGAAGAAAGGCGGCCCGGACTATCTTTCTGCCCTGGTTGATCATTCAGGATACTCAGTTATCGGAAGTGCAGATAATGCACATTACAGTTCTGATGCTGGTTGGGTACTCTGCTCTGATGACTACGACTGTCTTAACTTCATAGCGCTGGAAGAACAAAGCACCGGTGATATCCTTCTTCTGGTATCAAAAGACTACGATGACAACTATGCTGAAGGGATTATGTTCCTCGGTTATGAGGCGGGCGACTTCGGTCAGATCCAATGCTGGGGAGGATATAGTCCTTTGTATGCAAACACCACTTCACCATATTGCACATTGCCATCTCATTCGGTAGCTACTGAGGTAGGCGTTGAAAGGTCCTCTCCCAGAAGTGCGCTTGTTGTGTCACTGTACGGTATGCCTGCACACTCAGTCAGCCTGCTTCGTCTTCCCAGCAACAGAAGGCAGAACGATGTAATAGAGAGTGAAACTGTTCCGCTAATCACGGTTACTCGCTCTTCAGGCGGGAGTGTTTCTCTGCACTTATCTGAATCAGCATGCGGGAATGATTTCGAGGTATACAATCTTATGGGCAGACGGGTAGTCAAGATGAACCTTTCTGATACTGTAAACGGATATCATGACATCATTCTTGACAATAATGACTTTTCCGCAGGGATGTATTTTGCTGTGGTTAAATCTGATACTGAGATACTGCAAACAGAGAAGGTTTTTGTTTTCTGATACCTGCTGCCTGGGTATTCCGTCCTTCCTGCAATGAACCTGGTGGAGGTTTCCATGAGGGTTTCCACCTCTATGAGGCGATTGGTCCTGAGTGTGTCCCCGGATGAAACCACATCAACTATTCCGTCGGCGTCGTCCGGGGGCAGGGCTTCCGTGGCGCCCCAGCTTCTTATTACCCTTGCTTCCGGGAATCTCTTCTTAAGAAAGGCCCTGGTGAGGCCGGGGTATTCGCTGGCCACGATCTTCGTTGCTGTTCTGTTCTCCGGAACGGCGAAGACTATCCTTGCCCTGTCCATTCCCAGGTCCAGCAGCTCCGTTACATCCGCTTTTCGCTCCTCTATCCAGTCCTTCCCCGTGAAGCCGCAGTGGTGCCTGCCCAGGCCCACCAGGGCCGGGATGTTCTGGGGCTTCAGAAGCTTTGCCTCGATGTCATCCCTCGAGCAGGCCGGGCGGTACGACCTCTCTCCGCCGGTGAAGGTTACTCCGCAGCTTACAAGCAGTGTTGTAACCCCCTCACGTATCCTGCCCTTGGGGATCAGCATTCTCAGTTTCATCGTTCCTCCCTAACAAAAAACCCGCCAAAAGGCGGGTGCTTAACAGTTATGTAACCTTCCTCAGGGTGCACCCCGCCCCTTGCATCTGCTGCTTCCGTGATGGTGATGGTTACTGTTTCTCATTTTTTCTCCTTTAACGAAAAAACCCGCCTCTCCGGGCGGGTAACGGTTCTGCGTTTTTGTTTCGGTTTTTAGAACGCACCCCCGCCCCGCGTGTTTTTGCACACAGCATGGTGGTGATGCATGAAAACCGGGGCGAGCTTGTTCATTCTTTCCACCTTTGGGGGGCGGACTATAGTGCCATGTGTTTTTCCCCGTCAAGCTTCGGTGGTCTTCTGAAGGCGTGATTTGCGTTCTGGCCTGCTTTTACTCTCATGATCTGACCAGGATCTGTTCGGGGACGATCAGGTTCCACTTCTTCAACACCCCGAACTGATAGTAAGCCGGCAAATGAGCCATTCGATGGAAACCTTTGAGGTTGTCATGGCCTCTGTATTTATGTAAATCTCAAGTTGAACTTGACATTTGCATAGGCATTGCTGATTATTGATCCATGATGATAGAAAGACAACTTGGAAAGGAACTTAAGGAATGCGCTGCCGAGTTCCCTGTGGTAACCCTCCTGGGTCCCAGGCAATCCGGCAAGACCACACTGGCCAGGGCATCGTTCCCTGACTATCAGTACAGACTTCTCGAAGCTCCGGATGTTCGCAGACTGGCGGTTGAGGATCCCAGGGGTTTTCTTGCGGGGTGTGGAGTCGGGGCGGTGATAGATGAAATTCAAAGGGTGCCGGAACTGCTATCCTACATTCAGGAGATCGTAGACAGGGATCACCGCCCGGGTCGTTTCATTCTTACAGGAAGCCATCAACCTGAACTGAGTCATGCTGTATCCCAGACACTTACCGGAAGAACCGCTGTACTAACTCTGCTGCCGCTGTCTCTCGAGGAACTCCGCGCAGCCGGAAAAAAGATCAAAGCGTTTGAGGTATGTATGAGCGGTTTCTATCCAGTGCTGCATACAGGCAAAGCCAGTGCGGAAAGGTTCTTCCCGGGATACATGCAGACATATCTGGAGAGGGATGTCCGCTCACTTGTCAATCTCAGGGATCTTGGCGCGTTTCAGAAGTTTCTCAGGCTGCTGGCCGGTCGTACGGGTCAGCTGGTAAACTATTCAGCCCTGAGCAGCGACATAGGAGTGTCCGGGACTACATTGAAGAACTGGATAGAAGTGTTGAAGGCATCCTTTGTAGTGTTTGAGCTGCAGCCATTTTCAGCAGGGATCAGAAAACGACTGGTGAAGTCCCCAAAGCTTTTTTTTACCGATGTGGGTCTGGTATCCTATCTCCTTGGAATACGCTCCGCGGATCAACTGGAAAGGGATCCTCTCCGGGGAAGCATCTATGAGAATCTGGTGGTGGCGGAGTTTCTCAAGCAGGGACTGAACAGGGGTATTCAGCCTGAGCTGTATTTCTACAGGGATTCCAACGGCAACGAAGTGGATCTGATCATAAAGGAAAGGCATACGCTATTCCCTGTGGAGGTTAAATCGGCGGCTACATTCACTCCCGGTTTCATCAGAGGTATTAGCAGTTTCAAAAGCACCGTAGGGGATAGAAGCGGAAAGGGCATTCTGCTCTACAACGGAGATAGACAGTTCACTTTCAAGGATGTAAAGGTTATGAATCCGGTTACACACGGTCTGCCGGGGCCGGGTAATGAAAACGGTTCCTGTTTCCCTTTTGAATGATACCATAATCGGGATGGGGTAACCCCGCACTTTTCGGAAGTGTGGTTACCCCTCCCGTATCATTCCCTTGGGTATAAGTATTCTCAGTTGCATCTCTTTTTTCCCTGGCAAAAGAACCCGCCTCTCTGGGCGGGTAACGGTTCTGCGTTTTCTGTCTCGGTTTTAGAACGCACCTCCGCCCCGCGTGTTTATGCACACAACATGATGGTGATGCATGGAAACCGGGGCGAGCTTGTTCATTCTTTCCACCTTTGGGGGGCGGCTATAGTGCCATGTGCTTTTCCCCTTCAAGCTTCGGTGTGGTTTTCTTCGTGAATCGGCAGAAGATTCAATCCGTTGCGGGATTTTCAGCGCATTATCTGGTCAGGATTGGATAATCCTCACCTTAACTGATGGAGCTTAACATTCAGGGCTTTCCATCGCAACAGCGGATGATCCTGGATGCGAGCAGCCATTTCAGCATCACTGGTCAGCAGCCCCGGGACGATCTCTCCATGATCCAGCAATCGAGTCAGGAACTCTTCTTCGCAGGGGGCGAAATCTACCATACTGATTAAGTGTTCCTGGCAGGTATGTACCATTTCCTTTGCCCAGTCAGGTGGAAACGATTCTCGAATCTTGCTGCTTAACACCGGCAGGAGCTGGTTTTCCAGTTCGCGAGGATCGCATCCCACATCGTCCAGTGAAATGGTCCTCCAGTCCCGGCGGTTCATTGCTCCATACAGGATAAAGGCAAGCCTCAAACGCTTCTGGTCAAGTTTTCCGGTGGTCAGCAGCTGATGAACATCGAAAAGATCACGGCTGGCCTGACGGGCGAAAAGCGCAGCCAGCTTTCCCGCTGCCAGTTCGTGAATGTCCATAACGGATATACCTTTTGCCGAATAAGTACCCACATCCACCGAATCCATCAGAGTCGCTGGCCATAACAGAATGCGGAACATAAAGTTAAGATCAATTTCCAGGTTTCCGCCACCACCAAGAGCACTGCCGTAGCGCAAGCGCCATTTGCCACCCGCGTGTTCACCGGGGACTCGTGTAACCGCCAGATCCTCCCGCTGGCAGACGGCCTGCACGGCATGTTCGACCTTCTCCCGGTCTGATAGCATCTCCGCCCGGCAAGCCTCTCCAATGTAGTTCAGATCAATATCCACGGACAGGCGCGGAAGGTTGAAGCAGAAGAGGTTGAGTGCGGTGCCTCCTTTCAGTACGAGGCTATTGCCAAGCACCGGATGCCGCTGGAATACTGTCAGGAGATTGAGCAGGTGAAAGACCTTCTCAAGAATCTCCGGCCTGAAGCCGGTTGTCTCTGATTCAGCCATTAGCCGTTCTCGCGAGATCATCATGCCTCAACCTCCCATGATCTGGCCAGGATCTGTTCGGGGACGATCAGGTTCCAGTTCTTCACCATCTTTCCCGAACTTCCTTTATCCATGTAATGGGGTTGACTGGAGCGGGTTTCCCTCAGTCTGTTCAGCTGCCTGTCATCCACCTGAAGCTTTTCTCCATGCTGTTCGAGGAAGAAGCCAACCTTCGCTGCGGTGGTGGCATTGTGCAGCAGCAGAGCATACTTCACCACCTGCTGAATGTCGTAGTATTCAACGGATTCTGCGGAACGCCAGATCTCTTCCCAGCCACCGCTGAGATCGGGCCGGTGAAGCATATCCACCAGCGAACGTTCCAGAGATGCGACAAGGATGTCCTGACTGAAGCGGTCAACCTTCTCTACCCCGAACAGCTCTTTCCCTTGCCCCACCAGGGCTTTCTGTGGAGAAACACTGCGGAAGCGGCAGCCTCGGAAAACGAAGGGCCGCATCCTTCGTTTGCTGACGAAGAGATACTCGTTCCAGACAGTGTATGCTCTTCCGTGAAACTGGAAAGCCGAGTGAAAAGCTATCACCGCATCTTCAGCCAGCTTCGAGGCTATCAGCCAGGGGTCGGGGGTGAAGGACTCCGGATCCGCCCCGACTGGTACTCCGGCGTATAGGCCACGCCGGATCTGGATGACATGCCCTGCGCGAACATGGTGTGCCAGCCGCGAGTTGGAGGTATTCCTGTTGCTGGAGTTGTTCGCCTGCAGCGATTCCTCCAGTTCTTTTCGAGTAAAGACCGGTGTGCTTGCCCAGAATGTTCTCATACTCATTCTCCGCCTCCACTTGATGCCGTGTGCATTAAGTATTAAAAATATTAGCACTTATAGCACGCAACGTCAAGTGAAGGATTATCAGTCAGCGTTAGCTAAATCGAAGGCAGTAATGCACTTTCCTGCTTAATATATTAACTATGATAATAACAATCTGCACGAGTAGTCGCCGAGACAGGGGAGAAGCTGTTATTAACAGCTGACGGATCTTCGGCTCTTACTGAGCCCTTTCCCAGAAGCTTTTACGGAAATGACATGCAAAGCAAAAAGCAGTATTATCATAAGATGAAACAGTCAAGGCATTTCAGGGATATGATTACAGAGCGGGGCATCAAGCAGGAGTGGATAAGCCAAACGATTGAGACTCATGATGTAAAGAAAGAGTTCGATGACGGAACATGCCACTATATCAGGCAAATCCCTGAGTTTGATAATCGCTGGCTTCGTGTAATCGTGAATGTTGCCGTGATGTCCGCTGTTCTGGTAACAGCCTTTTTCGATCTGAGATTGAGGTGACTCAATGAGGATAAAGATCGACAGGGAAAGTGACGCACTGTACTTCCGTCTGGATGACGGCAGGATCGTCGAGTCTGAGGAGGTTCGACCGGGGGTGATCCTGGATTTCGACGAAAACCGGAATGTCGTGGGTATTGAATTCCTCAGAATATCTGAACGGGCCACAGAGGAAGAGCTTTCCAGCCTGCAGTTTCAGACTTCCTGAGAAGTCTTTTCCTCCATTCGCTGAAGAGCCTTGAAGCTCTGATTTCCGTGCAAATCTCAAGTGCAACTTGAAAATTGCACGGATTTGTGTCGTAAGTTCCCACCGCCGTTCCCGGGTATATTCGATTCCAGAGGAGGTATCGGCATGACACTTCTCGCACTGATAGCGGCGCTGGTCGCCGCAATACCCGGCCAGGAGGCGAACATGGACTACGATGGTGTTACCCGGGTGGAATACATATTCACCGATTCTTCAGTGCCGCCGCAGTACCACCGCAGCTTCGTGATAGAGGTTACCCGGGACTCCGCGCTGGTGGTGGTGGACAGCTACGGAGAGGTGCTGGCCCGGGAGACAAGGGCCCTGGCCCCGGATGAGTTTCAGTCTCTGCTGGAGACCCTGGAGGAGGCGGGGCTCGCAATAGTGCTGGAGAAGGAGAACGAAGGCTGCACCGGAGGTACCACGGAGGCGGTGGTGTTGTACGAAGGGGAGAGCGAGGTCTTCCGGGGGTGGGTTTACCACTGCGCCGGGGAGGATTACGGTACACTGGAGGGCGACGTGGAGGCTGTGGCACGCAGGATACGCGCCCTGATACCCGATCTGGACCGTTTGCGGGAATAGAGAAGCCCGAAGAAATAACTTCCTGGACAAATTGCATCTCGGAAATGCAATTTGTCCAATACGGGAAAAGCGTTCTGTCTTCTGGTTTTCAGTGTGATGCCCGTTTCTTCCATTGGTGTTTATTGAGGTCAATTCCCCCGTGAGTTGCGGTCGTTGATTACAGTTACCTCTGTTTCTGATTGACGCCAGCTTTTAGAGCGGGTACAATCACTGTATGAACATGAATAGACCGAATCTGAGACGAACGCTGTTCTGGGATATCGATCCTGATAAGATCGATTACCAGAAACATGCCCGTTTTGTCATCGGAAGAGTGCTGACCAGGGGCAACCTCAGTGACTGGCTTGAAATGAGGGATTTCTACGGCCTGGACAGGATAAGGGACGAAGCCATTCAGATCCGCTACCTGGACAGGGTCACCCTGAGTTTTTGTGAAGTCGTTCTGAAAACACCGAGAGAGAAGTTCAGATGCTGGAGCGCCGAACCATCGATCCGAAAACTCTGGAACTACTGAGGTGGCCCTGCTGAAGTACTCATATCCTCTCCTCAAACCTGTTATTAAGGAGGGGAACATTAGAATGCTGGCCATGGAGGACATCGCCGCGATGAAGCTCTCCGCCATAGCTGGTAGAGGATCGAAGAAGGATTTCTACAATATCTTTAATCTGCTCCGGAAATTCGATCTGGAAGAGCTTTTCGGCTTTTTTACCGGTAAGTTCCCATACACGAATTCCTTTCAGATAATCAAAAGTCTCTCCTATTTCGATGACGCCGATGTAGAACCTGATCCCATAGCATTCGAGCCTGTTGAGTGGGAATTCGTTAAGAGAACCATCACTGAAAAGCTTGAGAAGTACATTCATTCCGCCGGTGAATGACTGCGGGAAGGGTGCGCTTGGGAAACTACTGACTTGGCGGAAGCATCTTGAGTTTGCCCGGGGAATGACTGGTTTTCGGGAGTTCAGCTTCTGACGAACTGACGCAGCTCATCAAAGAAGCCTTTGTCAGCCCGTCGCAGAGCGCTGATGTACCTTGACCTGACATCACCATTTCTCGCCAGATTATCGCTTCCCCAGGTAAATGGCGGCTTCTCCAGGAGATTCACAAGGAGTGTATCCGTCATCAGCCTTGCATGACGGCCATTTCCATTGGGGAAGGGATGGATCCAGGACAAGCCGTGATGGAATTGAAGAGCGATTTCATCAGGGGGTTCCGAATGTTGAACGATCTTGTATTGAGCGTTGTCACAAAGCTTTCTGAGGGCAGTTCCTATCTCTACCCAGGGTCCGCCAACGGTTTTGTCACTCTGCCGGAACTGCCCCGCCCATCTCCATACATTCCCGAACATTTTGCGATGAAGTGTTTTCGCGAAATACTCGTTCAGAATGTCTTTTGGCTTCGTTCTGTCCAGCCAGGAGAGTGCCTCGGCAATGTTTTCGTATTCCCAGCGATAAAGCTGAGATCTTGTGGCGAGATGGGTGGGTATCAAACCGGCCGTCTCGTTATCGTCCAGTGGCGTGGCACCTTCTGGATAAGCTGTCCGGCTCATTTCATATTCCATATACAGGAAGACGGCTTTTCCAGGTACTCCTCGACCAGTTGTCTCCGTACTTTTTCAAGTTCATTATCACTCAGGTCCTGATTTTCCAGCGACATTGTGTGTGATACTTCTTTGAGACGCTGGTTTACAAGCAGATCAACCTGCTTTTCCAAAGTATTCTTCAGGGTTGAGTTCGGCACAAGGGCATACACGAAAGTGCAATCGAGAACCTGCGCGATGCGCTTCATGGTTTTCATGGTTACGGCCCCTGTCAGTTCATCCCGCTCTATCCGAGCCACATTCTGCTGAGTTGAGCCGAGTCTTTCCGCCAGCTGCCTTGCGGTCATGCTAAGGCCATCCCTGATGGCACGGATCCAGCCTTTGACGGGAATGCTCGCATGACGTAAAGCAGCATAATTCTTAAGGAATGAATCCAGCTGTTCAAGTACCAGTTTCTGCCTGTTCATTTTTTCATCACCTCCAGCAGAGTATACGATATCCGGCGAGCATTCACAATACACATATTGTACATGAATCAGCTCTGTACAATACAAATAGTGTGAAGTCCAGAGGGTGCACAAAATATGTATTGTACTGCGACTCTGAAAAGTCCCTTCAATCAGTTTAGAGAACTCTCCTGGGTGCATTTTGCTCTCCATCTGTGGTTTTGGTTACTCGATGAACGGCTGCGGAGCAAGATCAGGTAAACTGGTTGCGTCAAGGGCGGTACAACCGGAAAACATGAGCCGGAGCCTATGTGGTTCAGGGCTTGATTGCTGTATTCATATGTGATCGGAAGTCATGGACATTTCTCAGTGTAGATACTATAGTACACAAAAGGATACACAAGTATCTTATTGAGAAGATCAGTATCACATATCATATGATTGGGCAGCTCTGAGCGATCCAAGG
>Ga0209203_1002792_pt1 | contig 11234 bp, 9 predicted proteins | sample AD_UKC109_MetaG_FD_184423 | JGI IMG/M metagenome (GOLD analysis project Ga0209203, IMG submission 184423) | Active sludge microbial communities of municipal wastewater-treating anaerobic digesters from Hong Kong - AD_UKC109_MetaG (SPAdes)... | ecosystem: Engineered > Bioreactor > Anaerobic >...
CTCCATCCCGGCGATCTCGAAGGGCTTGCCCACCTCGACGACGTTTCGCCTCGGCCTCATGAAGTAGAGGTAGTTCAGGATGTAGTCCATCGTCTCCTTCAGGGCGTAGGCAGGAACCCTGTTCTGCACCCGGTGAAAGTCGCCGAAGCCCGCGTAGTGGTCGTAATGGGCGTGGGTCCAGATCACCCCGTCGACCCGGCTTATCCCGGTCTTTATCAGCTGCCATCGGAGGTCGGGGCTCGTGTCGATCAGGACCTTTCCCTTGTCGTTTTCCACCAGGATCGAAAACCTCAGCCTCCTGCTCCTCCCGCCGCAGAGGGCGTCGACGCAGGCGGGACACTTGCATCCGATCTTCGGCGTTCCTATGGCGTCTCCGGTCCCAAGAAGGGTCACTCTCATTGGGCGGCGCTCCCTCGATGATCTGTGATCCTCCGGTCGAAGTCCGCGATCGCCCGGAGCATCTCCTCCTGGTCGATGGACCTTCTGTCCTCCAGGAGGGCGTTTAAGACCGCCTCCCTCACTACCAGCCTGATGTCGGAGCCGGAGTAGCCCTCGGTCCTCTCGGCCAGGACCTCAGAGTCCGCCTCGACGTCGATCTTCGAGAGGACCTTCTCGAAGATCTTCCGCCTCATCTCGTGGTCGGGGAGGGGGAAGCTGACGACCTTGTCAAACCGCCTCCAGGCCGCGTAATCGAGGAGCTGGGGATGGTTTGTAGCCGCGATGAGCAAAACTCCGTCCTCGACGAGGCTGACGTCGTCGATGGCCTTGAGGAGGGTGTTGACGGCCCTCTTGATGGCCCCGTGCTCGTCGGATGTCCTGGTCTTGGCCACGAAGTCGAACTCGTCGATGAAGAGGATGCAGGGGCTGAGGGTTTTGGCGAGGTCGAAGACCTTGTCGATGTTCTTGCTGGTTTCGCCCAGGTACTGGCTCGTCACCATCGAGAGCCTCACCTCGACGAGGGGGAGGCCGAACTTTCCCGATAGAGCCATGGCGGTGGAGGTCTTGCCGGTTCCGGGCGGGCCGACGAAGAGGAGCTTTCCGATGTCGTAGAGCCCCACCTCTTTCAGATACGTTCGGTGCTCCAGGGCTTTCGCGGCCTTCTCGATCTCCGTCACCTGTTCCTTCGTCAGGACGAGATCCTCTATCCGGTCGCGGACGTCCTCGGGGGCCTTGATCCGGACGAGCTTCAGGATGTCGTCGGCCTCTTCCACCTTTGCGGTCATCTCTCGGATCTTGGACTGGATCCATTCCCGATCAGTCAGTAACGGCTGATTTCTCTTCTTCGCCTCGGCGTAGCTGACGTCGAGGGAGTCGTAGCTCTCGTAGAAGTAGGCCAGGGTGGGGTTGGACCTGATCTTCTCCAGGGTCTCGTGTTTTACAAACCACTTCGCACCCACGTCGAAGACCGTGAGCCTCAGTTGGTCTCGGAGCCCTTCGCGGTCGACGAAGGGAAGGCCCCTCGCCGCCTCCCGGACGGAAGAAAGGCCGTAGATCTCCCGGACGTCCCCTTCGGTGACGTATACGGGCCTCTTCACCTTCCTCGTCACAGGATCGAAGTAGTGTTTTCTGATCTTCGGCGGGAGGTCGTCCTCGGTCAGGTTCTCGGATCGGTTGTAGATCTCCGCCGTGAGAAGCAGCTCTGCTACCTCCAGCTCCCCCGACGTTCCCGCACCGCTCAGCTCAGCATCTGATCCCGTCTTTGCGCTTGACCCCATTTTTGCACCTGACCCCTATCTTTGAAGCACGACCTTTCAGGCAGCCCTTTTGGGCTGAAGGCGAGTAATGACTCCCAGAGAGTGATAAATCTTTCCTTTATTCGGGAGGATCTGGTTTGGTGGGAACCCGGCAACGGTCGTCGGTTCCGTCGTCAACTTTATCAACGATAAAAGACCTCGTCGTTGGAGATCGGCCATAATTCGTATGGCATCTATTTGGTGATCTAAGATGAATGCGTGGGATCGCTTTATTTGGTAGAGTCCACTTACTGGACACAACGCTTCGCGACGGTGAACAGACGCCAGGGGTCTCGCTGACCAAAGACGAGAAGCTCGAGATCGCCCGGCAGCTGGACGCCCTCGGCGTCGACGTGATAGAGGCGGGCTCGGCCGTCACCTCCGAAGGCGAGAGGGCCGCCATGAAGGCGGTAGCCGACGAGGGGCTGCGGGCCGAGATCGCAAGCTACGTTCGAGCGAGAACTGATGATGTTGACCTCGCTCTCGATTGTGACGTCGATTCCATCCACCTGGTGGTGCCGGTCTCAGACCTTCACATCAAAAGCAAGCTCCGGTCCGACAGGGACTCGGTTTTGAGGTCGGCGGTGGTGGTGACCGAGTACGCCAAAGACCACGGCCTCTTGGTGGAGCTCTCCGGCGAGGACGCGAGCCGCGCCGATGAGGAGTACCTGAAGACCCTCTATCGGGCGGGGATCGATGCCGGAGCCGATAGGCTCTGCTACTGCGATACCGTCGGGGTCCTGGTGCCGGAGAAGGCCTTCGAGATCTTCTCTCGCCTCTCTGACCTTCCGGTCCCGGTGAGCGTCCACTGTCACGACGACTTCGGCCAGGCCACGGCCAACACCGTCGCGGCCCTCCGGGGCGGGGCCTCTCAGGCCCACGTCACAGTCAACGGTATCGGCGAGCGAGGAGGAAACACCTGTCTCGAAGAGGTGGTGATGAGCCTTGAGTCCCTCTACGGGATCAAAACGGCGATCCGCTCTTCGGAGCTGTACGCCATCTCCCGGCTCGTCAGCAGGCTGACGAGCATACCCGTCGCCCCCAACAAGGCGATCGTGGGAGAGAACGCCTTCACCCACGAGGCCGGGATCCACGTCCACGGCCTCCTCGCCGACACCTCGACCTACGAGCCGATCCATCCCGAGACGGTCGGGAGGAAGAGGAGGATCGTCCTCGGAAAGCACGCTGGACGTAGCTCCGTCGAGCTGGCCTTAAGAGAGCTTGGGATCGAGTGCACGAAAGACGAGCTGGCCGAGATCCTCGCCCGGGTCAAGGAGCTGGGTGACAAGGGAAAGAGAGTCACCGACGCCGACCTTCAGACGATCGCGGAGATCGTCTTATCGATCCAGAAGGAGCCGAAGGTGAAGCTCAACGAGTTCACGATCGTGAGCGGAAACCACGCCATCCCCACCGCCAGCGTCAGGATAACCGTCAACGGGACGGAGATGCTGGAAGCGGGAACGGGCGTCGGTCCCGTCGACGCGGCGATCAACGCCGTCCGGCGGGCGATCTCCGGGGTGAGGGACGTGAGGCTCGAAGAGTACCACGTCGACGCCATCACCGGCGGGACGAACGCCGTCGTCGAGGTCTGGGTGACGATGGCGATGGGCGACCGGAGCATCTCCGCCCGAGGAGCGGGTGGGGACATCATCATGGCCTCTGTGGAGGCCGTTTTGGAAGGGATCAACAGGCTGATGCAACTTGAGGAGGACGGATAGATGGGTAAGATGAGCGGGGCTCGCGCCATCCTGGAGTGCCTGAAGCTCGAAGGGGTCGAGATAATCTTCGGGCTTCCGGGCGGGGTGCTGTTGCCTCTCTATGACGCCATTTACGATTCGGATATTAGGCACATCCTTGTGAGGCATGAACAGGCGGCAGCGCACGCTGCAGACGGATACGCGAGGGCCACGGGGCGCGTAGGGGTATGCTTAGCGACCTCGGGACCCGGCGCCACGAACCTGGTAACCGGGATCGCCACCGCCTACATGGACTCTGTGCCTCTGGTGGCGATGACCGGCCAGGTCCCCACCAGCCTGATCGGAAAGGACGCCTTCCAGGAGGCCGACATCACGGGGATAACGATGCCCGTGACCAAGCACAGCTACCTCGTAAGAGACGCGAAAGATATCCCCCGCGTCTTCAGGGAGGCCTTCTACATCGCGAGGACCGGAAGGCCCGGCCCCGTTCTGATCGATCTTCCAAAAGACGTCACCGTCAACGAGCTGGACTTCAAGTATCCTGAGATCAGCCTTCCGGGCTACAATCCCAACCTCAAGGTTCACGGCCTCCAGATCAAGAGGGCGGCTCAGGCTCTGATGGAGGCGGAACGGCCCGTCATCTACGTCGGAGGGGGCGTCAAGTACTCCGACGGCCATCGGGAGCTCCTGGAGCTCGCGGAGAAGATCAAGGCTCCCGTGACGACGACTCTGATGGGGATCGGGTGCTTCCCCGAAGACCATCCGCTATCTCTCGGGATGCTGGGGATGCACGGGACGAAGTACGCAAACTACGCCATCCAGGAGGCGGACCTTATTTTGGGCGTGGGTGCCAGGTTTGACGACCGTGTGACGGGAAAGATAGCGAGCTTTGCGCCCCAGGCTCGAATCGTCCACGTCGACGTCGACCCCGCCGAGATCGGAAAGAACGTGCGAGTCGATATACCGGTCGTCGGGGACGCGAAGTCGGCCCTGGCGGAGCTGGCCAAGGCCGTCGAGCCGAAGGCCTGGAGCCCCTGGAACGACAAGGTCGCAGGCTGGAAGAGCGACCACCCCCTCGACTATGCGAAGGGCGGGGATACCATCAGGCCTCAGGTGGTCCTGGAGACGATCTGCAGGCTCTGCCCTGATGCGGTCATCGTGACGGAGGTCGGCCAGAACCAGATGTGGGCTGCTCAGTTCTTCACCCACAAGGACCCGAAACACTTCATATCCTCGGGAGGCCTCGGGACGATGGGGTACGGCTTTCCGGCGGCCATCGGGGCGAAGCTCGGCTGCCCTGAGAAAGAGGTCTTCGACATAGCCGGAGACGGAAGCTTCCAGATGAACATCCAGGAGCTGGCCACCGCCGTCATAAACGAGGTCGCCGTCAAGGTGATCGTCCTGAACAACGGGGTCCTGGGGATGGTCCGGCAGTGGCAGGACCTCTTTTACGAGAAGAGGTTCTCGGGCACCACCTTGACCCGCATCCCTGACTTCGTGAAGGTGGCCGAGGCCTACGGGGCTCTCGGCCTGCGGGCGACGAAGCCCTCGGAGCTCGAAGGGGTCCTGGCTGAGGCGATCGCGTCGGATGGGCCGACGGTCGTCGACATAATCATATCTCCTGACGAGAAGGTATCGCCGATGGTTCCTGCAGGAGCTTCCCTGAGCGAGATTATGGAGCTGGTGGGGTCTTCTTCTGATGAGGAGGCTTCGCCGATGGTCTCTCTGGGAGCATCCAAAAGCGAGATTTTTGAGCTGGAGGGGTGAGAAGTGAAGCATACCATAGCCCTCATCGTCGAGAACAGGCCCGGCGTCCTGGTCAGGATAGCGGGGCTCTTCAGCCGGCGCAGCTTCAACATCGACAGCCTCACCGTCGGGGCGACCGACAAGCCCGACTACTCGAGGATGACTATCACCGTCGAGGGGGACGAGGAGGTCCTCGAACAGGTGACAAAGCAGCTGAACAAGCTGATCAACGTCATCCGGGTCAGCGAGCTCGCCCCCGAAGAGTCGGTCGAGCGGGAGCTGGCGATAATCAAGGTCGCGGCGAAGAAGGAGGACCGAAGCGAGATCATGCAGATCGTCAGCGTCTTCCGGGCAAAGATCATCGACGTATCTCCGAGGTCGATTATAGTCGAGGTGACCGGTAGCGAAGACAAGGTCGAGGCGATGGTCCGCCTCCTCCGCCAGTTCGGGATCAAGGAGATGGCGCGGACCGGAAAGGTATCGATGGTCAGGGGCTCAAGGGCGGTGGGCCCCTGATCCTGATCCCGTCGACGGGCGCGGTCGTATGACCCACTCGCTCGGATCGAGCCGATCCGGGTCGATTCATATCGATCCGGATCGGCCAATTACAGATCAAGTTTATATAAAATGCGTGAGGGTTTCACTGAAGGATTTCAATTCAGAGGGAGGAGATAGGAAATGGCAAAGATATACCATGACGAGGACGCCGACCTCGGCGTTCTGAAGGGCAAGACTATCGCCATCATCGGGTACGGGAGCCAGGGGCACGCCCAGGCTCAGAACCTGCAGGACTCGGGGCTCGACGTGGTGGCGGCGGACGTCCCCGGATCGAGGGCCTGGAAGAGGGCCGAGGCCGACGGCGTGAGGGTGACCACCGCGGCAGAGGCGGCGAAGGAGGCGGACATGATCCACATCCTCCTCCCCGACGAGATTCACCCGATAGTTTACAAGAAGGACATCGAGCCGAACCTCGAAGAGGGGAACGCCCTCGGGTTCTCTCACGGCTTCAACATTCACTTCTCGCAGATCATACCCCCGGAGAACGTCGACGTCTACATGGTGGCTCCGAAGGGGCCCGGCGACCTCGTCCGGAGGACCTACGTCGAGGGGATAGGAACGCCCTGTCTCGTCGCCATCCAGCAGGACTTTTCCGGCACCGCCTTCGAGAAGGCGATGGCCTACGCTCGGGGTATCGGCGGAACGAGGGCCGGGGTCCTGGAGACGACCTTCGAGGAGGAGACTGAGACCGACCTATTCGGCGAGCAGGTGGACCTCTGCGGCGGCGTCACCGAACTCATAAAGGCCTCTTTCGAGACGCTGCTTATGGCCGGATACCAGCCGGAGATCGCATACTTTGAGACCTGTCACGAGCTGAAGCTGATCGTCGACCTGATCCACGAGGGCGGCCTGATGAGGATGTGGGAGAACGTCTCCAACACCGCCGAGTACGGCGGCCTCACCCGGGGCGACCGGATCATCAACGAGCAGTCGAGAGAGGCGATGGTCGAGATCCTCGAAGATATCCAGACCGGCAAGTTCGCCCGGGAGTGGATCCTGGAGAGCCAGGCGGGCCTACCCGTCAAGAGGGCTCTTGAGAGGCAGGAGGCTGGCCACCCCATCGAGATCGTCGGCGAGGAGCTTCGGGCGATGATGCCCTGGCTCAAGAAAGATTGAAGATCATCTCTTAAAGGAGGGATGCTAAGCCATCGGGAGGGCGGGCGCTGCCAAGCGGCGTTCGCCCGTCCTTCGGTAAGCGGCAGGTAATTTTTATGAACCGCGTTACAGATGAACGAAAGTATTATTTATTCGATTTTATCTAGCTATTAACACCCAACAAAGGAATCTAATTCCAGGAGGGACACCACGGCTGAAAACGCATCCGACTTCGTCGAACATGATGTGTTTCTGAGCTATTCACATCTATATTCTGAAAAGGTGGAAGAGCTTGCAAGCCGTCTCGAAGATGAAGAAGGATTTAATGTTTGGCTAGATAAGTGGAAGCTGATACCTGGTGATCGGTCTTGGCAGCACGAAATGGCTCGTGGTTTGGATCAATCTAAATGTTGTGTGGTGTGTATTGGGGAATTCACGCTAACTGGTTGGTTTAAAGAAGAAATACAAAGAGCTTTAAATCGACAAGTCACTAAAAATTCTTCATACAGGGTTATACCGCTACTTCTTCCTGGATCGAATATTGAGAACGTTGACGACTTTTTAGAAAATAGGACCTGGGTGGACTTCAGAGACGGCTCAAATCTCGATTATGAATTTCATAGGCTGGTTTGTGGTATAAAGGGGGTATCACCAGGCAGATTTACTCTGCCGAAATCATCAGATGCAAGTTCGGGCAATCCTACAGAATCTAAACTCAAAAAACTTCGTTATTTTAGAGAAAAAGGCCTGATAGATGAAGAAGTGCATTGTGAATACCAACGTAAATGTTTAGATCAATATTTTAGTAGTTGTAGTGAAAAATCCGGGGCAGTCAAATGAGTGAGAATAGCTACGATCTATTTGTCAGCTACAATCAACAAGACCGTAAAATTGTCGAACAACTAGCTTCGGAACTCGTTGACGCTAGATTGCGGATATGGTTTGACAAATGGGAACTTGTTCCAGGTAGTGCATGGCACTCTCGATTTGAACAAGCAATCACACAGTCTACAGCAATAGGTATCTGTATAGGGCCTGAAGGTCTTGGAGACTTTGACGTTTGGGCATTATTGATTAAACAAAATCCATCTCACCTTATTATCCCAATTCTACTTCCTGGATCAGATATCAAGGATATACCAACCGCATTGAATGAGATAGAGTTTGTCGATTTTCGAGGAGGCATTAAGAACATCGAAGAAATTAAAAAACTCAAAGTCGCGATTATTAAGTCAAAACCAATAGACCAAAATATTCCGTTTGTAAAAGGCGCTGGCAATATTGAGGTGCAAGAATTTTCGCAAGAAACATTAGATGTTTATAGAGATTATATAGCATCCTTTCAACAGGCCATAGAGTCAAATCAACTAGATTTAGATGCATGGCGCAACATAGGCATCGCCCTCGGTAACTTGGGTAAGCACAAAGAAGCCCTCGAATGTTTTGACAGGCTGATCGAACTGAACCCACAAGATGTAGATGCATGGCGAAATAAAGGCATTGCTCTTGGTAACTTGGGCAAGCTCGAAGAAGCACTGGTATGCTACGAGAAGGTTCTGACGCTAGACTCAAACGAAGCGTACGCCTGGTACAATAAAGGCATTGCTCTTGGTAACCTGGGCAAGAACGAAGAGGCATTGGCAAGTTTCGAGAAGGCGCTGGAGCTAGATCCTGAATACGTTCAAGCTTGGAGTGCCAAAGGCGAAGCTCTAAGGCGGTTAAGTAAGCACGAAGAGGCACTGGCAAGTTTCGAGAAGGCGCTGGAGCTAGATCCTGAATACGTTCAAGCTTGGAGAGCTAAAGGCGAAGCTCTAAGGCGGTTAAGTAAGCACGAAGAGGCACTGGCGTGTTACGAGAAGGCGTTGGAGCTAGATCCTGAATACCTTCAAGCTTGGAGTGCCAAAGGCGAAGCTCTCAGCGACTTGGGCAAGCACGAAGAGGCACTGGCAAATTTCGAGAAGGCTCTAGCGCTAGACCTGAACGAAGCGTACGCCTGGTACAATAAAGGCTATGTTCTCAGCGACTTGGGCAATCATGAAGAAGCACTGGAGTGTTACGAGAAGGTGTTGGAGCTAGATCCAAAATACGAGTCTGCCTGGAACAACAAAGGCAATACTCTAAGCGACTTGGGCAATCATGAAGAAGCACTGGCGTGTTATGAGAAAGCGTTGGAGCTAGATCCGAAAGACGAGTCAGCCTGGAATAACAAAGGAAATGCTCTAAGCGACTTGGGCAATCATGAAGAAGCACTGACGTGTTACGATAAGGCGTTGGAGCTAGACCCAAAATACGAGGATGCCTGGTACAACAAAGGCTATGTTCTCAGTGACTTGGGCAATCATGAAGAAGCACTGGCGTGTTACGATAAGGCGTTGGAGCTAGATCCGAAAGACAAGTCAGCCTGGTACAACAAAGGCTATGTTCTTAGTGACTTGGGCAATCATGAAGAAGCACTGGCGTGTTACGATAAGGCGTTGGAGCTAGATCCGAAAGACGAGTCGGCCTGGTGTAACAAAGGCGATATTCTTAGAGACTTGGGCGAGCACGAAGAAGCACTGGTATGTTACGAGAAGGCGCTGGAGCTAGATCCGAAAGACGAGTCTGCTTGGAACAACAGAGGCATTACTCTAAGTGACTTGGGCAAGCATGGAGAGGCACTGGCGTGTTACGATAAGGCGTTGGAGCTAGATCCAAAATACGAGGATGCCTGGTACAACAAAGGTTATGTTCTCAGTGACGTGGGCAATCAAGAAGAAGCACTGGCGTGTTATGAGAAGGCGCTTGAGCTAGATCCTAAATACGCACCAGCTCACATATCTCTAGCTGGATTATATCGAAAGTTGGGACGATATGTCGAGTGCACTGAACAATGTAAAATTAGCTGTGAATTAGTTCCGAATGAAAACGAGTACAACCGCGCCTGCTTTCACGCAGTTTGTGGTAGCGCTGATGAGGCATTCTCCCTCCTCAGATTAGCCCTGGAGAAGATGCAAGAGACTCCGGAATGGGTCCTACGCGATCACGACTTTGATTTTATTCGCGACGACCCCCGCTTCGAGGCTTTGCTGAAGGGATTCTCATCGAAAAAAGAATCCTCGCTGCGCTGACTTTTATGATTTTGGTACCAGCCACAAAATTCTAAGCTCTGCGAGGTGTAGCAATCCAACGGATAGACCGCACATCTCATCCTACCCCACCGCCTCCGGCAGCAGCCTCCCCCCTCCCGGCGCCGCCCGAGCGTCCTTCGCCGAAATGGCTCCATCTCCGAAAAGAGCGCAGCGGAAAAGGTGATATCGTATCAACGCCCTTTTATCAAAAATAACCGAAAGAGGGATTCGAGGCGGAAGATATGACCGACCAGATCGAAGAGCTGCGTGAAAAGGTCCTCGCCGTCCTGCGGAGAAATGACGTGAAGAGGGCCGCCTTCTTCGGGTCGATCGTCCGGGGCGAGATGACCGACGAAAGCGACGTGGACATCCTGGTGGAGTTTGCGGGTCGAAAGAGCCTGATGGACCTCTCGGGCCTGAAGATCGAGCTGGAGGAGGCGATCGACCGGGAGGTGGACGTCCTCACCTACGCATCTCTTCACCCGCTGCTGAAAGAAAGAATCCTGGCGGAGCAGGTTCCGATACTATGAGGAAAGATCCCGAGGTATTTCTCGCCCACATCCTGGAGTCGATAGATCTGATCGAGGGCTATTCAGAGGGCAAAACTCGAGAGGAGTTTGTAGAATCGCTCCAGCTCCAGGACGCCATAATTCGCAGGATCGAGATCATCGGCGAGGCCGTCAAAAACCTGCCCGAAGATTTCAAGAGGGATCATCCCGAGATCGCATGGCAGAAGATCGCCGGCATGAGGGACGTGCTGATTCATCAGTACTTCGGAGTCGATCTCGCACTCACCTGGGACGTCATCCAGAGCGACATACCAGATCTGAAGCTGAACATTTCCAGGATCAAAGAGGAAATGAAATAGGAGATCATCTATTTACCGCCGGAGGGCGCCCAAGTCCCTCCTCGACCCCAGCGGTTCTCTGCATAACGCAAAAGCTTCCTGCAGGAGGTCTTGCATATCCTCAAGATAGAGCCTGTAGTCCCTGGACATATCGGGCCTCGCTCTCTATCCGCTCCTTCAGCCTCGGCCGAATCGACTTCTTGGTGACCAGATCCACAGGACGACCCAGAAGGTCCTCCAAAAAGAACTTCAGATCCATGTAGCCGTTGAAGGTGGCAGGCCCCCGAAACTCCACCAGGACGTCCACGTCGCTGTCTGGTCGGGCTTCGTCCCTGGCGGCGGACCCGAAGATGGCGAGGCTCTTAACCCCCATCCCGACCAGCTCATCCTTGCGGGCTTCCAGCGTCTGGAGGATTTCGGACCTTCTCATCGTTACTCGAAGATTATTAAG
>Ga0209203_1002805_pt1 | contig 11196 bp, 5 predicted proteins | sample AD_UKC109_MetaG_FD_184423 | JGI IMG/M metagenome (GOLD analysis project Ga0209203, IMG submission 184423) | Active sludge microbial communities of municipal wastewater-treating anaerobic digesters from Hong Kong - AD_UKC109_MetaG (SPAdes)... | ecosystem: Engineered > Bioreactor > Anaerobic >...
AAGGACTGGCAGATCTACCTGGAGTCGGCCAAGCCGAGCCCGGACTCCAGGCACATCGCAGCCGTGGCTAAAAAGGGCAAGAAGTTCGCCGTCATCTATGACGGGAAGCTGCAGGCAGAGTATGATCTGATCAGCAAGGAGACCCCGATCTTCAGCCCGGATTCCAAACGCCTTGCCTATAATGCAAAGAAGGGGAAGAAGTGGATGGTGGTCGTTGACGCCAGGGAAGGCAAGGCCTACGACAACGTATCGATCCCCGTCTTCAGCCCGAACTCGCAGCATTTCGCCTATATCGCGGAAAAGGGGACGAAGATGGCAATGGTCATGGACGGCAAGGAGATCGGGGAATACGATGGGATTTCCCCGCAGCACAACCTGATCTTCAGCGAAGACTCAAAGAGGTTCGCCTTCCATGCCATAAGGAACAAGAAGATGGTGATGGTCGTGGACGGGCAGGAGGACAGGGCCTATGACCGGGTCTCCTACCCCGTGTTCAGCCCCGACTCCAGGCATGTCGTGTACCCCGCGATCGTGAAAAAGGGCGGAAAGGACGAGGGGTTCATGGTCTACGACGAGAAGGAGGGAACCCACTACGACAAGACGGGCGCATTTGCGTTCAGCCCTGACTCGTCACACTTCGCCTACTCCGTCAAGGTGAACAACCAGGCCATCATGATTTTTGACGGGAAGGAGAGCGAAAAATATACGGATGTCGCCATCCCCATGTTCAGCCCTGACTCCAAGACCATGGCCTATTTCGCCATAGAGGGCAAGGAGACCTACATGGTCATCAACGGGAAGAAGGGTGATGCCTACGACGAGGTGAAGGACATGTCCTACAGCCCCGATTCCAGCCAGTACACCATCACGGTGAGGAAGAATGACAAGTGGTATGCCATCACCAAGGATGGACGGAAAGGACCTGCGTACGAAAATATGTACATACCCGTCTACAGCCCCGACTCCAAACGGTCCGCCTATATCGCCATCAAGGACAAGAAGTGGGTTATGGTGTGTGATGGAAAGGAGAGCCCGAAGTACGAATACGTCTCCGTAGCCCAGTTCAGCCCCGACTCGAAGCACGTCATGTACATGGTCAAGAAGGGTGAAAAGTGGGGGATCTCCTTAGACGGCAAGGAGTATGCGACTTACGACGGCGTGGCCCTGCCCATGTTCAGCCCGGATTCAGCTCATAACGCATACATAGCGTATGAAAAGCATGCGTGGTTCATGGTGGTGGACGGCGTGAAGAGCAAGGAAGGGTACGTCGGATTCATAAAGGGGTCCCAGATCGAGTTCGACGGCAACAAGGGGCTGCATGCCCTGGCGATTCACCTGCCGCCCGTGGCACCCCTCGGCCCGAACATGGTGAGGGTGAGTGTGGAGTTTGACAAATAGCTTCCGGAAAAGAATATTCTGAACGGCATATCAACATGAGAAGGGCGGGGGACCCATCAGAGTCCCCCGCCCTTTCTTTTCTGATGTCAGCAGACGGTCATTGCCCGAGGGACACGGTGATCAAGACAGCTGAACCCTGCGCCACGGACTTACCTGCCAACGGGAACTGCGCCATGACTCTCCCCGCAGGCACCGTGGAGCTGTTGGCAGAAAGGGTCAACCCAACGGTGAGGCCGGCCGCCTTGATAGCGATCTTGGCATTGGTCTTGGTCATGCCCACCACGTTGGGTACCGTGACCATGGTGACGGGCGCAGGACCAAGGGACACGGTGAGTGAAACAGTGGAACCCTCGGCCACGGACGAACCGGTAGCGGGTGACTGGCTGATGACATTCCCGGCAGCTACCGTAGAGCTGTATGCCTGGCTGATGGTCCCCACGGTAAGGTCTGCGGCCACGATGGCGGCTTCGGCTTCGGCCTGGGCCAGTCCCACAACAATGGGCACGGTCGTCATCTCCGGGCCCAGGGAGACGGTCAGAAGCACTTCATACCCCTCGGGAACGGATGCACCACCTAGCGGGTACTGTGCCATGACGCTCCCAGCCGGTACGGTGGAGCTGTAATCGGTGAAGATCAGACCCGTGACGAGGCTGGCATCACTGATGGCGCTCTTGGCACTGGTCTTGGTCATGCCCACCACATTGGGTACGGTGACCATGGTGACGGGCTCGGGCCCGAGGGAAACGGTCAATGATACGGCTGAGTCCTTGGCCGCTGAAGAACCGGCTGCAGGTGACTGGTTGATGACATATCCGGCAGAGACGGAATCACTGTATTCCTGCGTTATGGTCCCCACACTGAGCTCTGCAGAGATAATGGCGTTTTCGGCATCGGCCTGTGCCATGCCCACCACATCAGGCACGGTCTTCATCTCAGGACCCAGGGAAACCGTCAGGAAGGCCTCTGAACCTGCTGCCACCGAAGCGCCCGCTAACGGGAACTGCGCCATGACACTCCCCGCAGGTACGGTGGAGCTGTAATCGGTCAAGATAAGGTTTACAACAAGGCCTGCATTGCTCAGAGCACTCTTGGCATTGATCTTGGTCATGCCCACCACGTCGGGTACGGTGACCATGACCGGTTCAGGGCCGAGGGAGATGACAAGGCTGACGGCGGATCCCGATTCCATGGATGTGCCCGCTGCAGGGCTCTGGCCGATCACATATCCCGCAGCGACCGTATCGCTATATGACTGCGTTATGGTCCCCACGGTCAGGCCGACCGATGCAAGGGCTGACTGCGCTGCAGCCTGGATCATGTTCGTCACATCCGGGACAGTCACATAGGAAGGCTCCGGGCCGAGAGAAACAGTCAGATCCACCGCCGAGTACGTGGTTACTTCCGTCCCCGCTGCAGGGCTCTGGCTGATCACATATCCGGCAGCGACCGTTGAACTGTATGCTTGGCTGATTGTCCCCGTGGTGAGCAATGCCACGGAGGAGAGGTATGCCTGGGCAGCGGCCTGCTCCATGCCCACGACATCCGGCACGATCATGGTCGGTGGCACCGGCCCGAGGGACACCGTGAAGTCGACGGTGGACCCTATGGGGACCAGGGTCCCGGACGGGGGATCCACGCTGACGACATAGTTGACAGGGATTGTTCCGTCATACACTGAATCGTACACGCCCACGGAAAGCCCCGCTGCAATGACAGCCGCCTCCGCATCGGCATCCAGCGAGCCCACCAGTCCCGCCGGTACGGTGACCATGGGAACCGGCTCGGGACCGTCGGATATCACCAGGCCGATGGCCGTGTCGAGGTCGATGAGGGTGCCGGCCCGGCTGGACTGGGCCATGACACTGCCTGCCGGATAGACATCGCTGTAGTCGTGGGAGATGCCGCCCACCTGGAACCCATGGGTCTCGATGATGTCCTCCGCACCCGCCTGGCTCAGGCCCAGGAGCCTGGGTGCGATGTCGGTGGTGGGCGTGTTCACATACACATACGAATAGACGGGACCATGATTGTCCGTGTAGAGGTCGGATTGCATGAACCCCACATAGTGGCCTACATTGAACTCGGGGAGATAGAAGTAGGTGCCCGTGAAGGTCTGGGTATCGCTTATGCAGCCTGCGTGGGAGCCCAGCGCCACGTTGTCGCCGGACTGGATCAAGATGCCGGAGTGTACTACGGATGATTCATAAATGGTCGGAGTGATCGGGTCAGTAGGTGCGAGGTACAGGATGCCATTGTTCTGGACGCCACCCATGCTGGTCATGACGATATCAAGCAAATAACTGCCCGACGAAGTGGTTCCGCCGAAGAGGAGCGTGCCGTTGATATCACCCTCAACCCGTCCTCCCCAGTAGGGGCCTGCCGATCCTTCAGAACCACAGGCATACCAGTAGGCAGTCCCGGTGTACCCGTTCAACTCCCAGTCGCTTCTGACCACCGTCATTCCTATGAACAACCCGCTCTGTACGGTATAGCGGACAGAGCTGCTGACAAGGTCGCCCTCAAGGGCACCGGTCACGGTATGCACCGAGGAGAATCGTTCCTCCAGCACCTCGGCGTAATCATCATCATACTCGGTCACATCGGTGAACTGGCCGGTGAAGGTCGTTGAGTAGCATGACGGGAATCCCGGGTAGAACTCGTTCACGTGGTCATTGAGAGACGTGCCGACAGTGAACGGGTAATCGTGCTTCTGGCTCCATATGCAGAACGACCAGAATGAATCCGGGATGTCGTTGATAACCGAACCTTTGTGTATGAAGTTATCTGCAGACGCAAGACGAGGATCGAACAGGAACAGGAACGACAGTACACCGAAGAGTAGACACAGTTTTGCCCTCATGGTACCCCCCCCATATATGAAAAGTGATAAGGCAGATGATCAGATGTTCCTGGTGAAACTCATGAATATGCCCTGACTTCTGCCCATGATGCCCATATGATGTAAAAAAATCGATGGAACATTGCATGTTGTGCATTGGTCTGCACATCTAATAACAACAATTATATTCCTAAATTAAGCAAGAATTATACTAATATAATTATAAATGATCAAGACAATAAATACAATATATTAATTAAAGCCATCATTATTATGATAGAAAAATAGTGGAATAGATTGCATAATAATGGAAAAACTGTTCACTAAGATAGAACAAGGGTATTATTAACCTGCAAGGGCTGTGTTCTCAGGGGATAAGTAAAACTGTCACAGAGAACACGCTATGGGGCAGGGCTTTCTGTCCCCCGCAACGCACGATCTCCCAACGATGAACGGCATGACGAGGTAATGTGTTGAATTATCATCTTTCTTCCCAGGTGAGGTATCGGAAAACACCATATGATTCCGGTTCGTTCAGCGGCCCCTTACCAGTACCCGGTATGCTTCCGTACCACGGACAGCGGCAAGGTCGGGGTCCCGCTTCAGCAGCGGCCAGTCGTCGAATCCCTTGCGGATGGCCCGTTCAAGCCACGCAAGGGATTCGGAAGCGTTGTCCATCCTGGAATACATGCAGGCGATATTGTAGTAGACCACGGGGTCCTCAGGTGTTCTGCGAACGATCTCCATGAGCCCGGCCAGGGCCTTGTCGTAGGCCCCCTTCTTTGCATAGAGCACGGACAGGGTGCGCGTGAGGGCAAGATCTCCCGGATTTCTCTCCAGTCGCTCCCGGACCTGGGCGATACCCGCATCGAGCTTCCTGCATTCCTCTGCCATGCTCCGGTTCTTCAGGGCGGCTGCATTGCCCGGGTTGATCCTCAACGCCTCGGAATAACATGCGAGGGCGTCCTCCGGTTTATCCAGGAGCATGTAGGCATTGCCGAGGCTGTTGTGGGCCATGTCGAGGTCGGGATCCAGGGCCAGCGCCTTTCTGAAGGTGATCATGGCCTCGGGGATGCGCTTCATCTGTATCTCCGCATTGCCCTTCTTGAGGTACGCATCCGCCGCATGCGGTGAGATCCGTATGGCTGACGCAAAGAGGTCCACGGCGTCACTGAAGCGTTGCCGGTTGGAGAACTCGTCGCCGAGGGACACCATGCTTCCATAAGCAAGCCCCTTCTGCCCCGGGCAGAGGGGGCAGGGGGTCAGGTTCATGACCAGCTTCTTCGCTGCGGGGTATTCCCCTGCCAGAAAGGCGAAGTGAGATGCCCGGATGGTCTCGTACAGGGATGACGGGGAGCCGATGTCTGCGACGACACGGTCTTCGGCGGGTTTCGCTCGCCGGGAGAGGAAGACGCATCCCGACGTGCTGTAGTGAACAAGCCTCCAGTCCTCTGAATCCAGGAAATACCGAACGAGGTCGAGATCGTTGTAGGAAAGGCACCACAGGTCGCACGGGTATTTCTCGAGGAAGAGGTCCCTCCGGTTCCCGTCGGTCGTGTCGGCGAAGGCAGTGTATTCCCCATACCATTGGCTGAAAGGGAAGTACCGGGCATCGAGGAAGACCTTCTTTTCCGGCCACAGCGACCAGAGGAGGTAGGTGCCGCTGTCGTAGTCGTTCCCCATGCGCAGGGACGGGTAGTGGGTCCTGATGTACTCCGCTTCCGCTGCCGGGGGGTGATAGGCGGCATTGTATCCGATGTTCGGCGAGCACAAGGATTCATAGGTCGCCCGGAAGGAATAGAAGAGCACGAGGCACACCACGATCGCCTGAAGGCCTGCCCGTACTGGCTTATTCACCATGATGCCGGGTCCGTCCGCCGCCTGCCTTCTCAGCAGGTATGCGGCAGAGAACACGAACACGATGGCCCAGTAATAGGTCAGGCGCAGGTATTTCATGTAGAGCACCAGGAAGGCGGCGTTCACCAGCAGCACTGTCCAGTCCGTGCGGCGGTTCTTTACCTGAAGGAAGACAAGGGCCGCGAGTATGCAGGAGGAGACCACGAGATGGTCGATGAAGTGGAGGGGAGATGCATCCGGGTAGAAGATAGACTGGTACTCCATGAGTGACCGGATGTCCCGGTAGAACCTCTCGGAGCTGAAGACAAGCTCATCGAGCAGGTGGAACGGGTAGGTCCAGCCATAGGGGGTGATGAAGACCGCTGCCGCGCTCAGCACGCATGCGAGAAAGAGGTAAGACAGGGTCCTGGAATCGAGCTTTTCCGGGGAGCCCGAGAGCTGGTTGATGGCTTCTCCTATAAAGACAAGAGCGAGGAAGACGGCGCCGAAGATGAAGCCCGGGTGTGCGTTCACCCAGAGCAGGAACAGCACCGGAATGACCAGGAGCAGGCCACGGCGGGAAGCCGGATCGCTACGGAACCTGAACCACAGGAACACCAGACAGGTCATGAAGAGGAAGGAGAACAGATCCGCCTTGATGCGCAGGCCCGCCTGGGCCATGAGCAGGCCTCCCAGGCACACGAGCAGCATCGTGGGAACATAGGCCGCCTTCTTCGGGGCCATGGCAAGCACGAATACGAGGAACAGGATGATGAACGCGAACCGGAGTGCATAGAGACCCATGAAGCCCCAGGCCTCATGGAGCAGGTAAAGGATGGACTGGGAAATCCACGCACAGTATATCCAGACTCCGTGGGCAGGGGTCCAGCTGAAGATGGAGTGGTCCACTGTCAGGGTGTGGTTTTCTACAAAGTACCTGCCGTAGGCCAGGTGGAACCAGATGTCTCCGTCAGTCACCGGCTCCGCGTACCTGACCGCCAGGGCGGCCAGGGTCGTAACGGTCAGGAGGAAAAGCAGCACGAGGAGAAGGGGGCGGTATCTGGCGTTGGTATGGGTCATAGGGTTCTGCCGTTGTGGGCTCTCTTCTTTCTAGATGAATATCTTGGGTTACGCAATCTGCTGTCACCTGCCATATCAGTTTTTCATTGTTGTAATAAGACGGAGATTATGATTCTATCCTATTATTGCTTTTAATATATACAATTGGATATGATTGAAAAGTGAAATGTAATGAAAGATAGGCATATCACATTCAATATCTTACCCCTCATAGCTCTCTTGATATCATCGCTGCCGCTTCTTATGCTGGGCTATCCTCAAGGGCATGACTGGTTGTTTGAGCTGATAAGAGTCGCCGAGTACAAGAATGCCCTTTTCGTTGACAAGCAGTTCCCGCCGTACTGGGGCAGTAACCTCTACGGCGGATACGGCTCTCCCATCTTTATTTTTTATGCCCCGCTGTACGCTTTTGTTTCCAGCTGCTGTTCATGGGTGATGGGTTCGATCACGAGTGGAAGCATGGGGGCTCTGATCATTTTTTCTATAATAGCCGTTATTTCCATGCAGCTTCTCCTCAAAGCTGCATTGGGTAATAACACTTTTGTCAATGATGCAGCATCCCGTATTGCAGGTTACTTTTTTATCTTAAACCCTTATCTGCTGTGCAATAAACTGCTCAGAAACGCAAATGCGGAATACGCGGCATTGTGCATATCGCCACTTGCGCTTTACGGCCTTCTGATCATCGATCGAAGACCGAAGATGGGAACATCGATTCTCGCAATCGGTCTGGCGCTCACGATTCTGGCCCACAACCTCACTGCCCTGGTCATGATGGCATTCATCCTAGTAGCGGCTGTGGTTCTGTACGTTTCATCCAAACGTATCCTGATGGCCTTGGGAGGCGTTGTCCTAGCCCTTGGTCTCAGTGCATTCTTCTGGGTGCCGGCAATGTACTATCAGCCATTCGTTCGTATCGACCGGATGATCCAGGGGAAATTCGATTTTCACAACCAGTTCCAGCCGATGGCCTCTTTTTTCGGATATACCGAATTTTATTCCATAGGACTTCTTGTACCGCTTGTATTGATCTGTGCTGTGGGAATGTTCTGGATCGCTTGTAAACGTCGAGAATTGATGTCCCTCAAGTTTTGCTTGCTGCTGTTCCTTGCGAGCCTGTTCTTCTTGTTTCTTCAGACCAAGGCCAGTATATTCTTCTGGGAACAGATTCCCTATCTGTCACTGTTCCAGTTTCCCTGGAGGATGATGGGGCCCATTGCTATCGCATGCGCGATAATCATTGGATGCTCATTCGCTTATCTTTGCAGGGAACAATCCAGGAAGATTGTACTCTCGGCAGAGATTGTCATACTCGTCATATGCGTCATCAATGCTGTGCCGCACCTGAAAGATACCGAAGCACTGCCGGAATCCGTATCAAGGGTCTTGTCCGAGGTATTACGGGGAGATACCATCAAGAATGAGGCCCTGCCGGCAACTGTTCTGGATGAGTATCTGCCGAGGTTGGCCTATCCGGATATCTGGCTGATCAATAGACAGAGAAAATTCGGATCGGTCGTCAATGCCGGTCCTGCAGGCTGTGAGTTACGTGTCATCCTCGATTCAGGCACCAGCATCATGGTTGAAGCACGCACGGAATACCCCACGCGACTCCAGATCTTACGGTGGTTTTTCCCTGGATGGACATGCACGAATAATGGAATGCCACAGGATATCCATGCGAGCAGGACCGGCACCATTGATATTTCCATTCCAGCCGGCTCCAACTCGATAGATCTCACGTTGAAGCCGCCATCGTTGCGGCGGAACTGTCTCTGGATGAGCCTTGTTCTTTTCCTGTGCTGGATTGCTGCTCTTGCATTTCCCCCGGGCAAGCGTTACCTGATGTCCGGAAAACCACGGTAGAAGTTTCTCGAGTACCCGCTGATACCCGGCGGGGCATAGATGAACCAGCATATCTTCAGGAGTTCAAAGGGCGCTTTCAGAAAATCGGTGAATGCTAATTTTGACCCCCTGACGTCATTCCAAGCCTCCAAAGGATACTCGATAATATGATCTTCCATGTTGCCGGTTAACAGCTTATATCTTCCCAGGAGTTCAACATCAAAGATCCATTTGGTCCTGAAAGGATAAGAAAAGACACGTCGTAATATCAGGTCGTTCTTAAAGAGTTTGGCGCCGCACTGGGAGTCGTAAATGGGGATCGATAATATGATGCTGACAAGAGTTGCGAAAATCCTGCCGATGTAATGTCTTACGGCTCTCCTGTGGATATTTCGTCCCAGCAGTCTCACCCGTGATCCCATGACGATGAATATGTCTTCCGACGTGAAAAGCCGGCAGAGGCTGTTGATCGAACAGAGAGGCGTGGCGAGATCCGCGTCGAAATAGCCTATATAGTCATATTCTCGCTTGAAGGCCTCCTGAAAACCCCGTCTTACCGCCTCGGCTTTTCCACAGTTTTCCGATAGATTCAAGTTCATGATCTGATTTCTGTTCTTGTTCCTTAGGTCAGCAATGACAGTACCCGTACCGTCCGTGCTGCCGTCGTTTACAAACAGAAAATGAACGTCTGGATTCTTCTGTGCATATTCCGCATACCGGTATGCCTCAATCCGGTGCTCTTCGTTGTAACATGGGACAATGATCAGTGTTTTCGGCAAAGTATCCATGCAGATAACCCCGGTATGATAATTCCTGAGCATGATAGCTTCATCAGCATGTATGAATCCAATGTCAGGATGTTTCCTATGATAGATGATGCGAGCTTTCCGCCTCTCCAATTCCCCACCCCTGTGCCGGCCTTTGCTTTAGTCATGACATATCTCTCCCAAAGCACCTGCAGCATCCGTAGCGGGAGCAGTGAGAAAAACAGATATCCGCCTGAGATGCGGGCGAGACCGAGATCCTTTACTACTTCCGCCAATTCCCTCAGGGTATACCTGCGATAGTGTCCCAATAAGACATCATGCGAGCCATAGAGGGATTGGAAGGCAGGCACGGTTATCAGCACATACCCGTCGGGAACGAGGTATTTCCCAAGGATGGATGATAGAAAGCTTCTGTCATCCTCGATATGCTCGATGATGTCGGTTAACACAACGAGATCATAACGGCCAAGATCATCATATGTATTGTGTAATTGAACATGAGGGGTATCGTACGTAAAGGAAGTCAGCTGCTCTTGTGACAGGTTGATATCGATGCCGTCAACCTTTTCGATATTCATTCCCTTGAATAAACGAGTCGTAATGAAGGCATCACCGCAGCCCACATCGAGAATTCTCTTCACGGCGCCCTTGTCGGCTATGTGGTTCTTGACGATGTGTTCCAGGGCCTTCAGACGGGCCTTTTCCCAGGGATGTCTTGCTGCGTAATCTTTTTTTTCTCTAAGATCCATGAGTTCCTGCTTGAGGATCGAAATGATGAAACTCAAACAATGCACATACCCCAAAAGTGTATAATAAAAAGAATAACATATAATAAGATGTTCATGCCATCCAATGCAAGATGGTTTTCATTCGCAGTGCTGCCTTGTTGCTAGGAAATAGTCGTTTCGGTGGGGAGTGCTACAGGCAGGCTGGTCAGCCCTTGGCTGCCAGGGACGAAAGAATGATGTTCTCGAGGGCGGGTATCTGCAGTTTTTTTGAAAAGAGGGCCTGGACACGCTTCGACCCGTTTTCCGACAGGCGCATTGAGAGGTCACGGTCCCGGACGATGCCGGCCATGGCGTCCGCCAGGGCCCGGGAATCCCCGATATCCACGAGCAGGCCGCTCTCCCCCGGCACGATGATCTCCTCGGGGCCGTACTCCGCCCGCGTGGAGACCACCGGCACCCCGCAGGCCATGGCCTCGATGAGGGCCGTGGGCAGGCCTTCCCACAGGGAGGACATGACGTACACGTCCGCATCCCTGATGATGGGGAAGGGGTCGTTCACGAAACCGAGGAACTCCACGCAGTCAGATATATTGAGCGATGCGGCGAGGTCCTCGAGGTCTGACCGGAGGGGGCCTTCGCCGAGGATCCTGAGCCGCACCGGAGTATGTTTCCGGAGCAGGCCGATTGCCCTGAGCATGGTGGG
>Ga0209203_1002808_pt1 | contig 11194 bp, 8 predicted proteins | sample AD_UKC109_MetaG_FD_184423 | JGI IMG/M metagenome (GOLD analysis project Ga0209203, IMG submission 184423) | Active sludge microbial communities of municipal wastewater-treating anaerobic digesters from Hong Kong - AD_UKC109_MetaG (SPAdes)... | ecosystem: Engineered > Bioreactor > Anaerobic >...
GCCGGCAAAAGAGGAGCACAAGCCGAAGGAAGAACCGCAGAAGGAAGCGGAGAAGCCGGCCGAAAAACCGGCAGAAAAGCAGGCCGAAAAGCCGCAGCAAAAGCCGAGGACGGAGCACGCAAGGCAGACGACCGGCGGCTACGAAGCGCGGCCGATCACGCAGCGCGAAGACCGGCGCACTTCTCAGCAGACGTCCCGCGCACCCCGGCAGGACGGATATTCGCCGCGACCGCAGCAAAGGAGCGGCGGCCCGGCGGGAAACACGGCAAGGCCGCAGGGCGGAACGAACGCCCCGCGCGCGCCGCGCGCCGCAGGCACGAGCGGAGCCACGGGCCCGACCGCCTCGGCATCCGGAAGCAAGGAGCGCGTAAGCAATTACGATCCCAAGAAGAGCACGTATACGCGCACCTTCGACTACAATAACAACAACAACACGATCAAACGGAAAAATAAAAAAGCGATTGCGCGTGAAGCTGGACCCAGCGCGAAAAATTGGGAAGAGGACGGCAGCACGGGCCGCCGCAAGCCCAAGCGCGGGAGCAAACAGCAGATGACCCGCCGGCCGGAGCCCGTCGTGATCGAGAAAGCGGTGATCACAACGGAAACCATAACGGTAAAGGAACTCAGCGAAAAAATCGGCAAGCCCGCGGCGGAAATCATCAAGAAACTGTTTATGCTCGGCATCGTGACGACCATCAACCAGGACATCGATTTCGACACGTGCGAGCTCATCGCGTCCGACTTCGGCATCGAGCTCGAACAGAAGGTCGCAAAGACATATGAAGAGGTGCTTTCCGACAGCGCGGACGACGAAGCGGACGATCCCAAGCTGCTCGAGGAGCGGCCGCCGGTCGTCACCATCATGGGACACGTCGACCACGGCAAAACCTCGCTGCTCGACGCGATCCGCAACAGCAGCGTGACCGAAGGCGAAGCCGGCGGCATCACGCAGCACATCGGCGCGTACACCGTCGCCTGCAAGGGGCGGCAGATCACGTTTATCGACACGCCGGGCCACGAGGCGTTCACCTCGATGCGCGCGCGCGGCGCGCAGGTGACGGACATCGTCATCCTGGTCGTCGCGGCGGACGACGGCATCATGCCGCAGACCATCGAGGCGATCAACCACGCGAAGGCCGCGGGCGTACCGATCGTCGTGGCCATCAACAAGATGGACAAACCGGACGCGGACCCGGACCGCGTCAAACAGCAGCTCACCGAATACGAGCTGGTCTCGGAAGAATGGGGCGGCGACACGATCGTCGTGCCGGTATCCGCAAAGACGCAGATGGGCCTCGACAACCTGCTTGAGATGGTCCTCTTACAGGCGGACGTGCTCGAGCTCAAGGCGAACCCGAAGCGCCTCGCCAGGGGCACGATCATCGAAGCGAAACTCGACAAGGGGCGCGGCCCCGTCGCGACCGTCCTCGTGCAGAACGGCACGCTGCACCGCGGCGACACGATCGTCGCCGGCACGGCGTACGGCAAGGTGCGCGCCATGGTGGACGACCGCGGCCGCGCGGTCGACGACGCCGGCCCGTCCGTTCCGGTCGAGGTGCTCGGCTTCAGCGAAGTCCCGGCGGCGGGCGACATCCTCAACGTCGCCGAGGCGGACAAGCTCTCCCGCCAGGTCGCGGAGGAGCGCAGGGACAAGATCAAGGCCGCGCAGCTTAAAAACAAGAGCCGCGTCTCGCTCGACGAGCTCTTCACGCAGATGGCGGAGGACGAGCTCAAGGAGCTGAACATCATCGTCAAGGCGGACGTGCAGGGTTCCGTCGAGGCCGTCAAGCAGGCGCTTGAAAAGCTCAGCAACGAAGAAGTCCGCGTGCGCTGCATCCACGGCGGCGTCGGAGCGATCACCGGGACGGACATCATGTTCGCTTCGGCTTCCAACGCCATCGTCATCGGCTTCAACGTCCGCCCGGATTCCGGCGCAAGGACGCTGGCCGAAAAGGAAAACGTGGACGTGCGCACCTACCGCATCATCTACAACGCCATCGACGACGTGAAGAACGCCATGCAGGGCATGTTCAAGCCCGTCTTCCAGGAGACCGAGCTCGGCCGCGCGACCATCCGCGACATCTTCAAGGTCACCGGCGTCGGCACCATCGCGGGTTCCTACGTCAACGAGGGCAAGATCACGAGAAACGCACAGGTACGGATCGTACGCGACGGCGTCGTGATCCACGAAGGAAAGATCGCCTCGCTCAAGCGCTTTAAGGACGACGCGAAGGAAGTCCTCACCGGCTTCGAGTGCGGCATCGGCATCGAAAACTACAACGACTTGAACGTTGACGACGTGATCGAAGCGTACGTCGTCGAGGAAGTCAAGCGCGTATAACGAAGGAATCGCCGCGGACAGCCGCCAGGGCGCGCGCCGCGGCGGAGGAGGATAACGACCGTGGCAACGTTCCGCACGGACAGAATGAACGAAGAGGTCAAAAAGACGATCAGCGAGATCATCCGCGAGATGAAGGACCCCCGAATCTCGGAGATGACGGCGCTGACCGGCGTCGAAGTGACGAAAGACCTCAAATACGCGAAGATCAAGGTCTCCGTTTACGACAAGGACGAATCCCGGCGGCAGGCGAGCGTGGACGCGCTGAACCACGCCGCCGGATTTATCGCGCGCGAACTCGGCGCGCGGATGCGCATCCGCGCCGTGCCGAGCATGAAATTCACGCTCGACAACTCCATCGCGTACAGCGTGCGCATTTCGGAGATCCTCAAGGAATTGCACGACGAGGACGGGAAGGAGTGACGCGCAAATGCTGACGGACGCGGTTTCGTTCCTGCAATCGCACGACGACATCCTGCTGATCGCGCATGTTTCGCCGGACGGCGACACGCTCGGCAGCAGCTTTGCGCTTTTTGGCGCTTTGCGCGCCGCGAACAAGCGCGTCCAGGTCGTCTGCGAGGACGCGGTCCCGGCCCTTTACGCATTTCTGCCGTTTTCCGAAAATCTGGTCCCGCCGGAGCGGGCGCGCGCCGCCGGGGCGGTCGTCTGCGTCGACTGCGCGGACCTTGCGCGCACCGGCCGCTGCGAAACGCTGTTCCGCGCGGCGAAGGCGACCCTCAACATCGACCACCACGGCACGAACGAGGGCTATGCGGACGTTAACTATGTGAAGGCGTCTGCGGCGACCGGCGAGCTGATCTACCGGCTTTTAACGGAGCTGCGCCTTCCCGTCGGGCGGGACGTCGCGGCCTGCCTGTATGCGGCCATATCGACCGACACCGGCAATTTTTCCTACAGCAACACGACGCCGGACACGTTCCGCATCACGGCGGAACTGCTCGACGCGGGCATCGACCTCCCGGACCTCAGCAGGCGGCTGTTCCGGACGACGCCGTTCAAAAAACTCAGGCTCCAGGCGCTCGTAACGGAAAAGACGAAGCTCTATGAAGGCGGGCGCATCGGAGTCGCGTTCGTCACGCTGGACGAGATCGCCTCCTGCGGCGCAAAGGCCGAGGACACGGAGGGGATCATCGACCTGATCCGCGACATCGACACCGTCGAGATCGCCGTGTTCCTGCGCGAAAGCGAGGACGGGGCGGTCCGCGCAAGCCTCCGCGGCAAGACCTGCGGAAACGTCAGCAAGATCGCGACGCGCTACCAGGGCGGCGGGCACAGGCTCGCCGCGGGCTGCACGCTGAACATGCCGATCGCGGAAGCGGCGGAGACGATGCTTGCGGCGGCGAGACGGCAGCTCCAAGAGGACTGCCGCTGATATGGACGGCGTCGCAGTGCTGCTCAAACCGCCGGGCATGACATCCAGCAACGCGGTCTACGACGTGCGCAGGATCTTCGGCGAAAAACGCGCCGGGCACCTCGGCACGCTCGACCCCGCGGCGGCTGGCGTTCTGCCGGTGTGCATCGGGCGCGCGACGAAGCTCTTCGACCTGCTGGTCGACAAGGACAAGGAATACGTGTTCGAAATCGCGTTCGGCATCAGGACCGACACGCAGGACGCGTACGGCGCCGTGCTGAAAACGGACGCGCGCGTGGTTGAAACGGGCGAACTGCTGAACGTTTTGCCATCCCTGACCGGCGAACAGATGCAGACGGCGTCCGTCTATTCCGCGCTGAAGGTCAATGGCAAAAAGATGTACGACCTTGCGCGCGCGGGCGAAAAAGTGGAGCCGAAACGGCGGCTTGTTACGATCGAAACGCTGGAACTCATTACGCAGACCGGCGAGAACCGCTTTTTACTGAAGACCGTCTGCTCCCGGGGGACGTATGTGCGCGCGCTTTGCGAAAGCATTGCCGAAGCGCTCGGCACAATCGCGTACATGCCGTTTTTGCTCCGAACGCGCAGCGGGCCGTTCTCGATCGGCGCGGCGAAGACGGTGAACGAGCTGCAGGCGGAAAAGGACGCCGGCGCGCTGGGAAAAACGCTCGTGTCCTGTGAGGATGCGGTTTCGTATCTGCCGCGGCTGGACCTGCCGGAAGACCGGCTCGTCCCGGCGAAAAACGGACTGGAAACGCACGTGCCCGGTCAGAAGGACGGCCATGTCCGCCTGTACGCGGGCGGCGGGTTCCTCGGCGTCGGAACCGTCGCAAACGCGCAGGCGAAACTCGCGATTCATTTATATTGAGGTTGGCTATGACGAAACGAAATCCCGCCGTCGTCGCGCTCGGCATGTTCGACGGCGTTCACACGGGGCACCGGGCCCTGCTGGAAAAGACGGTCGAAACGGCAAACGCAATGCATGCGGTACCGGCGGCCTATACGTTTTCGAACCACCCGATGGAGGTGCTCGGCGGGGGCGTTCGGCTTTTATCCGACATCCGCGAGCGAAACGCGCTCATCCGGCGGCTCGGCATCGAGGAACTAATCAGCGAGCCGTTTACTTTGGAGGTCGCCTCACTTTCGCCGGAAGCGTATGTCGACGCGCTCATGGAGCGCTGGGACGTGCGCGGCCTCGTCGCCGGCTACAACTACACCTGCGGCGCGGGCGGAGCGGGCACGCCGGAAACCCTCGCCAAGATCGGGAAAGAGCGCGGCTTCGGCGTCAGCGTCGTAACCCCGGTGCTCTGCGAAGGCGAACCCGTCTCGAGCACGCGCATCCGCGCGGCCATCGAGCGCGGGGAGATGGAACAGGCCGCCGCGATGCTCGGGCGGCGGTATTCGTTCTCCGGCCGCGTCGTGAAAAACAGGCGTATCGGGCGGAGGATCGGTTTCCCGACGGCGAACATTGAAACGGACCCGATCCGCGTCATGCCGCCGGACGGCGTCTACGCGGCGTACGCCTATGTGGAGGGCGCGGCTTACCGCGCGGTCACCAACATCGGCTTTAACCCGACGGTCAACGGCGAAAAGCGCACGATCGAGACGCACATCGTCGACTTCGACGCGGACATCTACGGCCGCGAGCTCACCGTCGCGTTCCGTTTTCAGATCCGCGGCGAGATCACGTTTAAGGACGTTTCGGAGCTCAAAAAGCAGATCGAAAAGGACGTAATGATCGCGTCGGCAAGGCGCGGCCCGGCGGCCGACTGAGCGGGGGAGCTATTATAAATAAGAGAAAGTCACCGTCTCTGTTTACAAGATCGTTGAGATGTGGTATAGTATAACAGTATTTGGCCCGTTTACTGGGGGAAGCGACACTCCGACGTTCTATCTCAGTTTACGGCGAAAAGAGAAAAGGAGAATATTTTAAAATGGACAAGCAGGACACAATTCAAAAGTACGCGTTGCACGAAGGCGATACCGGGTCTCCGGAAGTTCAGATCGCGCTTTTGACGGAGCGCATCAACCACCTGAACGAGCACCTGAAGCTGCACCCGAAGGATCACCATTCCCGCCGCGGCCTGCTCAAGATGGTCGGCCAGCGCAGAGGGCTTCTCAACTACCTCAAGGAGAAGGACATCGAGCGTTACAGAACGATCGCTGCAAGCCTGAACATCCGTATCAAATAACAATAAGGAGGCGGGGCTGTTCCCGCCTTTCTTTTTATGCGGCGAATATCCTTGCTTTCGCCGCGCCGCCGCGCTGAAAACGGCCGGCCGCAGCGCCCCGCGTTTTTTATAAAGGGGCCTTGCGGCGCCACATGCGGCGGCGAATGAAAACGGTTATAATAAAAAAGAGATAAAAGAAAAAAGGAGCAAACAAAAAACATGGAAAGAATCTTCCAAATGGAGCTTGGCGGCCGGACGCTGATCGTCGAAACCGGCAAGTACGCCGAACAGGCGGGCGGAAGCTGCCTCGTCCGCATGGGCGACACGGCGGTGCTGGTATGCGCGACGGTCGCAAAATCCCCGCGCGACGGCGTTGACTTTCTGCCGCTGTCGGTGGAATTTCAGGAAAAACTGTACTCGGTCGGCAAGATCCCCGGCGGGTTCATCAAGCGGGAAGGCCGCCCGAGCGACCGCTCGATTTTGACCTCGCGCCTGATCGACCGTCCGCTACGCCCGCTGTTCCCGAAAGGGTTTTACAACGACGTGCAGGTGGTCGCGACCGTCCTCTCGGTCGAGCAGGACGTCCAGCCGGAGGTGCTGGGCATGATCGGCTCGTCCATCGCGCTGTCCATCAGCAACGCACCGTTCGCGGGCCCGACGGGCTCCGTTGCGGTTGGGCTTGTGGACGGCGAATACGTGCTCAACCCCGACTGCGCACAGCGCGACGCGAGCAGCCTTTCGCTGACGGTCGCCGGGACCAAGGACGCGGTCATGATGGTGGAAGCCGGCGCGAACGAGATCTCCGAAGAAGAAATGCTCGGCGCGATCCTCTTTGCGCACGAGGAGATCAAGAAGATCGTTTCGTTCATCTCCGAAATCCAGGCCGAAATCGGCAAGGAAAAGATGGAGGTCAACATCTATAAGCCGGACGAGACGCTCACCGAAAAGGTGCGCGCGTTCGCGTTCGACAAGGTCGCCTGGTCGCTCGACACGTTTGAGCGCAAGGAGCGCGAAGTCCGCAGCGAGCAGGTCAAAAACGAGACCGTCGAAGCGTTTGCGGAAGAATACCCCGATTCCGGCAAGGACATCGGCGCGATCCTGTACGCGATCACGAAAGAGATCGTGCGCGACAAGATCATCAACAAGAAGATCCGTCCGGACGGACGCGCGCAGGACGAAATCCGTCCCATCTGGTGCGAAGCGGGCATCCTGCCGCGCACGCACGGCAGCGCGGTCTTCACCCGCGGACAGACGCAGGTCATGACCATCGCGACGCTGGGCACGATCTCCGAATCGCAGACGCTCGACGGGCTGACGCTCGACGAGAGCAAGCGCTATATGCATCAGTACAACATGCCGCCGTACAGCGTCGGCGAAACCCGCCCGATCCGCAGCCCGGGCCGCCGCGAAATCGGCCACGGCGCACTCGCGGAGCGCGCCCTGGAGCCGGTGCTGCCGAGCGAAGCGGACTTCCCGTACTGCATGCGCCTGGTCAGCGAAGTCATCAGCTCCAACGGCTCGACCTCGCAGGCGTCCATCTGCGCGAGCACGCTTGCGCTGCTTGACGCGGGCGTACCGATCAAGAAATCCGTCGCGGGCGTGGCCATGGGCCTCATCAAGGACGACGAAACCGGCAACATCGCGATCCTCACCGACATCCAGGGCCTCGAGGACTTCCTCGGCGACATGGACTTTAAGGTAGCGGGCACGCGGGACGGCATCACCGCCATTCAGATGGACATCAAGATCAAGGGCATCAACCGCGAGATCCTGACCCGTGCGCTGGAGCAGGCGAACAAAGGCCGCATGTTCATCCTCGACAAGATGGCCGAGACGTTGCGCGAACCCCGCGCCGAGCTCTCGCCCTATGCGCCGCGCATCATCAGCTTTACGATCAACCCGGACAAGATCCGCGAGGTCATCGGCAGCGGCGGCAAGACCATCAACAAGATCATCGCCGACACCGGCGTAAAGATCGACATCGAGGACGACGGCACGGTGTTCATCGCGTCGCCCGACTCGGCGGCCGCGGCGGAAGCCAAGAAGATCATCGACGGCATCGTCAAGGAGATCGAGATCGGCGACGTATACCTCGGCACCGTCGTGGGCATCAAGGACTTCGGCGCGTTCATCAACCTCAAGCCCGGCACGGACGGCCTTCTGCACATTTCGCGCATCGCCAACAAGCGCGTCGAGAAGGTCGAGGACGTCCTCTCCATGGGCGAACAGGTGCTCGTCCGCGTCATCGACATCGACCCGAAATCCGGCAAGATCAGCCTGACCCGCAAGGACATGCTGCCTCCGGAAAAATAAGGGACGGACAACGGATAACAAAACGGGAGGGCGCAGCGGAGACGCTGCGCCCCCGGTTCGTAAAACGGCCGACCGTTTGCAAAAGAAAGAACAACGATATAGACAGCCTGTCAGAAAATATGTTTTTTGACGGTCGCATTACGATTTTGTAATCGCTTGTTTCGGCGGCTTGTGGTACAATAAGGAACTGGCAAACAACCGGCAATATGCCGGAGATGATTTTTAACCCGAAGGGGAAACAGAGGACGCATGATTCGACAGAAAATTCTTCCGAACGGGATTCGGCTGATCTACGAACAGATGGAGCACGTACGCTCCTTTTCCATGGGCGTCTGGGTGGACACCGGCTCCGTACGCGAAACGAAGGAGACGGCGGGCGCCTCGCACCTGATCGAGCACATGCTCTTCAAGGGCACAGATCGCAGGAGCGCGGAGGACATCGCCGTGGAGATGGACGCGGTCGGCGGCAACCTCAACGCGTTCACGAGCAAGGAATGCACCTGCTTTTACGCGAAGGTGCTCGACGAGCACATGGGCTTGGCTGCGGACATCCTCTCGGACATCGTGTTCCACAGCACGCTCGATAAAGAGGAGCTGAAAAAGGAGCAGGGCGTCGTCGTCGAGGAAATCCTCATGAACGAGGACAATCCGGAGGACGTCTCGGCCGAAGCGTCCAACATGTCGTTTTTCGGCGACGAGCCGCTGGCCGGGCCGATCCTCGGGACGCAGGAGAGCGTACGCGCGTTCACGCGCGAATCGCTTTTAAATTTCAAAAACGAACACTACCTGCCGGGCGACATCGTCGTCGCCTGCGCGGGACATTTTAACGAGGACGAACTCGTTTCGACGGTGGCGGACTATTTCGACATCCCCGCGCAGGATGGCGCGCTGCAGCGGCCGGACGTGTCGTATCCCGGCGGACGGCGGACTGTTTTCGTCGAAAAGGACGTCGAACAGGTGCATCTTTCCATCACGCTGCCCGGCTTTGCGCGCGACACGGAGGGACAGTTCCCGCTCGCGGTGCTTTCCAACGTCATCGGCGGGAGCATGAGCTCGCGGCTGTTCCAGACGATCCGCGAAAAGCTCGGCCTGGCGTACTCCGTGTACTCGTTTCCGACGAGTTTTACGACCACGGGGACGTTCACGCTCTATGCCGGCACCGGTGAAAAACAGGCGGAAGAAGTGCTCGGCCGTATGATGGACGAGATCGAATCCGTGCGCAAAAACGGCGTGACGAAGGAAGAAATGGAGCGCTGCCGCGACCAGCTCAAGGGCAGCTACCTGCTGGGCATGGAGTCGTCGGGCTCGCACATGAACGCGCTCGGCAAGACGCTCCTGTTACAAAAACGTGAATATAATGAAGCGGAAACGATACGCCGGATCGAATGTGTTACAATGGAAGACATAGAGCGGATTCTGCCCGTGTGCCTCGACTGGGAAAACGCATGCGCCGCGTTCGCGGGCCGCGTGAACAAGCAAAAAGAGGCGCTGACGGAGCGAATCGGATAACCAACGCGAACTGGATCAACAAACGGAAATCGCCCGCGCGAACCGGTTTTTTAATGGAGGACGACATGGACAAGCTGGATACGATCTTTGAGATGCAGCAATCGCTCGACAGCGACATAGCAGAGCGTCGAAACCTTTCCTATTCAAAGGAAATCTGGATGCAGAAAGAGGTTCTCGCCATGATTTCCGAGCTTTCCGAGGTTTTGGACGAGGTCAACTTTAAATGGTGGAAGAACCCGAAAGCCATCGACGACGCGGCGCTCAAGGGCGAGCTTGTCGACGTTTTGCACTTTTTCGTGAGCATGTGTTTAAAGAGCGGGATGGACGCGGAGGAGCTGTTTTCGCTCTATCGCGAGAAGAACCGCGAAAATTTCGACCGCCAGTACGGGCGGAGCGAAAAACAGGGCTACGAAGTCGGCGGTGAAGTGAATGGCTAGATCCAGAGTGCGCCTCCGCGGGCGGTTTTTTCTGATCGTTTTCGGGTTTGCCGGCTTCATCGCGCTGGTCGTCGTGATATTGAACGCGACCAAGAAGACGGGCGAGATCGAGTTCGGCACGCTCGGCGCGGACCTTGAGGTCTCCGCGGCGATCATTCGCGACGAAACGATCATCATGACGGAACAGTACGAAAAGATCACGTTCGAAGTGACCGAGGGCGAGACGGTCGCCAACGACCAGCTCATTGCGGAGGTTTACAAGCGCGGCTATCAGGACGAAACGCTCGTCACGCTTTTAAACCTGCAAAAGCAGATCTACACCTATCAGCTCCAGCTGCTCGGCGAAACGGAACCGGCGGAGCTGACGGAGATCAACAGCAACCTTGCGACCGTCGAAACGCAGATCCGCGCGGTCTCCCGCGGGGAGAGCGACCTGGACATGCTCGACCTTGAGCAGACGCTCAAGGATTTGCAGAGCCAGCGCGTCACGTTGCTCAAGTCCATCGTGACGGCGGACTCCACATTAACGTCGCTCTACAGCGAGCTGGACAGTCAGGAGTCGACGATTTCGGGCTGGAAGAAGGACGTCAAAAACACGTCCGGCACCGGCATCGTGAGCTTTTATTTCGACGGCTACGAGCAGGTGCTCAGCGTCAACAAGCTTTCGACCATCAACTCCGCGCTGATCAGCACCGTCATCAGCGGCGGCAATACGGCCAGCACGACGGAGTCGACGAGCGAAACGCCGCTGTACCGCATCATCGACAACACGCACTGGTTCATCGCGTTCGTAACGGATTCCGACGACCCGATGCGCCTTGCCGAGGGCGAGGAATACAGCGTTTTATTCTCCGACTATTCCGAAAACGCCTATACCGCGACAGCGCGGGCGAGCACCGTTTCGGAAAGCGCGGTGGTCAACATATTGGAATTCAGCACGGATATCGGCAAGCTCATCGGCGTGCGTACCGTAACGGCGACGATCTCGAAATCCGCGCAGGGACTCGTCGTTCCGCTCATCGCGATCGAAATG
>Ga0209203_1002810_pt1 | contig 11193 bp, 6 predicted proteins | sample AD_UKC109_MetaG_FD_184423 | JGI IMG/M metagenome (GOLD analysis project Ga0209203, IMG submission 184423) | Active sludge microbial communities of municipal wastewater-treating anaerobic digesters from Hong Kong - AD_UKC109_MetaG (SPAdes)... | ecosystem: Engineered > Bioreactor > Anaerobic >...
AGCCCCACTCTATCCCCCATGCGAAGATAATGGAGCTGCTGTTCCGGAGTGTGCATGGCATAAAGAGATTCCAATCCCCAAAGCCCCTGATCCTTGAGTTTTTTCAGCAGAATTTCCAACTCCTGGTCATCAAGTTTCGTCTGCATGGGATGAGCCAGTACGGGAACGCCTCGAGCTTCACGAATAAGGCGAAGACATTCTTCGGGAGAGAGGCGATCCCGGGATACGTAGGCGGGCTTACCCCTTTCGAGATAACGGGCAAAGGCTTCGTCGGGACTACGAACATACCCTCTACGCACCATGGCCTTGGCAAAATGGGGACGCCCTATTACTTCGCCTCCCGCCTCCCGAAGGACGTCTTCCAAAGTGAGAGGCATATTCAGGCCTTTAAGTTTTTCAAGAATATGGTCGTTTCTTTCCTCCCGAGCCTGGCGGAGAATTTCCAGTTTTTCCGCCAGATTACCTGAAGCGGGATCGAAAGCATACCCCAGAATATGGAGAGTATAGGGAGCCTCTGCGGAAAGCTCCACTCCGGGAATTCCCCGAAGCCCCTGACGCGTACACTCCCGAAGGAACCGGGACACTCCGGAAACCGTATCATGATCCGTCAAGCTCATCACTCGGATTCTCCGCCGTTTCCCCAGCAAGGCAAGCTCTTCGGGAGTATAGGTTCCATCGGAAAAGGTGCTATGCATGTGAAGATCTATACGAATCAAGGGACATTTCTCCTTTTTTGAAATGGTTCTATAACAATTTACACCGAAGACCGCCCGGAAGAAGGGGCCTTCGGTGTAAAAGACAAATCCGGGGCATTTCTCAGAAAAAGAGCCCTCTTCGGGCTACTCCTTCTCTTCTCCCTCGTCAAGTTCGAAAAGGCTTGCAAGATCCAGAAGAACGATAAGACGCCCATCATCGGCTTTAGCAACACCCCGGAGATATCTTTTATCCACGCTGGCTTCCATGGATGCATCGGCAGATTCGATCTGCGATTCCCAGATGGTGCTTACCTCTCTTACCGCATCCACGAGAAAACCGAAAAGCACGTCCTCCTCGAGAACGGCTACCACAATTCTGGATTCTGTCGTAAGCTCCTGAGGCTCTCCGCCCATTTTCTGGGAAATATCCATCACGGGGATAACCGTTCCCCGCAAATTGATAACCCCTCGCACATAATGGGCAGCGTTGGGTACCCTGGTAATAGTAGGGGGTACCCTTACGATCTCCCTCACGAGGTTTACGTCGAGAGCGTAGTTTTCACCAAAAAGGTTGAAAACAAGAACGATCCCTTCGTTCCCGCGGTATTCTTCCGTAATCTCATCGCTTTTCTGGGCGATTCCGGCATGCATGTTATTGTTTGCCATCTGGACTATCCCTCCCTAACTGCTCGCTCTCCAGATTTCCGCAGAGCCCACAAACTCGTATTATTATACTCGACATCCGCTTCTCCTAGAAGCATCTATTCTCTCTTTTCCGCCAGAAGGACTTCGAGAATATCGCTGAGAATCGCCGCCGCAGTAGAACGACCTCCCACTCCGGATCCGGTAAGACAAAGCTCTCCGTGAAGATCCGTCGTAAGAAGAGCGCCACAGGTAACTCCCTCCATGGATGCCAGAGGATGCGTGTCGGGAATCATTTCCGGTGCCACATGCACAAAGCAGCTATCCTTCTCTTTTACAATGCGCGTGATGAGCCGCATGGAACTTCCTTTTCGTCGAGCAACTTCTACAAGGCTCGGGGTAACTTGACGTATTCCCTCTACGGTAATCCGGGAAAAAACGTCCTTTCGAGCCCCCATGAGATCCTGAGCCACGATCATACCCTTTATGGCACTTTCAAGCCCATCGATATCCACGTAAGGATCCGGCTCGGAGTACCCCTTTCTTTGAGCCTCCATAAGAGCATCATCAAAAGAAGCTCCCCGGGAAATAACGTGGAGGATATAATTGCAGGTACCGCTCAGAGCACCTTCAAAAGAGAGTATGGATGCTCCCCGAAGAGCGTTGCGATACAAGGAAAACAGCGGAATTCCCGAAAGCACGGTCCCTTCGAAAAAAAAACGCCGCTCGTGCTGGATCGCCAGTTTTTTCAATTTTTCGTAATGATACGCCACGGCTCCCCGATTGGTCGTAACTACATGGGCCCCTTTCAAAAAAGCTTTTTCCATGTAGCTAGCTCCAGGTTGACCTTGTTCGTAGTCGTTTCTCGTACATTCTACCAGAATATCACAATCCAACATCTCCATAAGATCTTCTGTAGAGAACCCGGCAAAAACTTTTTCTCCCTCTTTCGCTACATAGTTTTTGGAGCTCTGCCACGCAAAAATAGATTTTTCATCCAACCCTCGGGGGCTGTACAAGGCTCCCCGGGTCCGTGTCATCACTCCCGTTAAAACGGGGGCTATTCCGAAGGTCTCCCGGAGAAAGGGCATTTTTTTTGCAAGGAGGCGAACAAATTCCCTTCCGACATTTCCCAGTCCCACTAGCAAAATCTTTGGTTCCATCAATCCACCTCTTCAGGGTACATGTTCATGAAGTCTCCTAACCTTTTTTCGCTCTCACATATCTCTCTGGACAAAACATTTTTCAGCATCCAAGAAGAGAAAAATTTCCCCGGCATAACGCTTTTCAGAAATTTTCTTTTCAGGGATTTTCTTTTCCTGCTCGAGATTTTCGGGCTTTCGCTCCTTGCTTTTCATACTTCCGGAAACGGCTCGAAGGAGAAAAAATAAAAAGAGGAATGCCCCAACTTTTCCAGATATTCTTCGACACCTCGCATTATAACAACAATTCTCTTCTGAAAGCCACGAAAGAAGAAAAACTCGGAGATAAATCCTTTCCCGTACAGAATTTCGGAAGCTTTGCGGAAAAAACGCCCTCCTTTTCACACAAAAAGCCCCCCTTAGCTTCGGATCTCTCGAGAAAGCGGAAAAAGCAAGATTCTTCGTTCTCCAAAAGGAAACTCCCCGCTTTCCCAAAAGAGAGAACCTGTGATATTATAAATATAGAAAAACATTTTCTTTTTTTCAGGGAAATGCTTCTCCCGCTGCAAAAACCCTTTTTCTATCCGCCATAGCAAAGGAGAGGGTACCATGACAGATGTGGATTTTCTTGTTCAGAGAGCGAGAAAACAGGCGGCTCTCGCCGAGGCGGGGCTTTTGGAAAAGCTCCCTCTCCAAAGGCTTCGCGGCTTCGTAGATCATACTCTTCTTAAACCTGGCTACACCGATGAAGAGATTATACGTCTTTGCAAAGAAGCCTCTTTCTTCGGATTCGCCTCTGTATGCGTACCTCTTCTTGCAACACCTCTGGCAAAAAAATGCTTGAGAAACACCGGCATTCACGTTATCACCGCAGCGGGTTTCCCCCTGGGAGCTTCTCCCATTTCGACGAAACTGGAGGAGATACGTTTCGCTCTGGAACAGGGGGTTCACGAAATCGACGTAATACCACATATCTCCAACATCAAGGAAGGCAGGAAAAAGGAGTTCCAGAAAGAACTTTCCATTCTTCGGGAAGAAACCCGCAGCATAACCCTGAATATCGTTTTGGAAACATCCCTGCTATCCTACGAAGAGATCGTTCACAGCACACGTATGGTATCCTACATAGGAGCAAATTTTATCAAAAGTGGTACCGGGTTTTTCGGAAACGTACGTTTTATCGACATTGCCCTTATGTACGTAGCTTCCTCCTCGGCTCTCAAAATCAAAGCCGCCGGAGGTATTCAAACCTGCGAACAGATTCGAACTTTCTGCGCTCTGGGAGCATCCAGGATTGGCCTCTCCCCGGGGAACAACCTTTTTTCTCCTGCGGAAAAAGAAGAATCCCGGAATGTCACTTCTCCTGTGCCCGAGGACGAAATCTTTGGCAAATTCTGCGTGGGGAAATAGGAACCTGCTCCCTTTTCCGAAAGCCGACATACCGCAAAGGTTTTGTTGAGGAAACATCCAAAGCCGAAAGAGATATGGCGGGAAAAGATATGCGGCAGAAGAAAGCGGGCAGAACAAAGGGCAAAAGCCAGAAGCTCCGGAACTCTTTTTGAAAGAAGAGTTCCGGAGCTTCTGGCTTTTCTGTCTGCGCATTCCTTCGGCAAAGATCTTTCCTCCGGAAACGAAATACAAAAAAAAGGTTTCTGGCAGTGACCTACTCTCCCACGGGTACCCCCCGCAGTACCATCGGCGCTGGAGGACTTAACTACCGGGTTCGGCATGGATCCGGGTGTGTCCCCTCCGCAAATACCACCAAAAACCTTTTCCTTTTCTTTACTCCCCAGCACATCAAAAACTACAAATCTACACAAAACAGTATGAGGTTAAGGCTTCGGTGTATTAGTATCGGTCAGCTCAACCCCTCACAGGGCTTACACCTCCGACCTATCTATCCGGTCGTCTTCCGGACACCTTATTCTTTTTACAGATGGGGTATCTCATCTTGAAGGCGGCTTCCCACTTAGATGCCTTCAGCGGTTATCCGTTCCGCACATGGCTACCCAGCTTATGCATCTGGCGACACAACTGGTACACTAGAGGTGCGTCCACTCCGGTCCTCTCGTACTAGGAGCAGCTCTCCTCAAATACCCTACGCCCATGGTGGATAGGGACCGAACTGTCTCACGACGTTCTAAACCCAGCTCACGTACCGCTTTAATGGGCGAACAGACCAACCCTTGGGACCTGCTACAGCCCCAGGATGCGACGAGCCGACATCGAGGTGCCAAACCTCCCCGTCGATGGGAACTCTCGGGGGAGATAAGCCTGTTATCCCCGGGGTAGCTTTTATCCGATGAGCGACGGCCTTTCCACACAGCACCGCCGGATCACTAGGACCTGCTTTCGCATCTGCTCGATATGTCTATCTCACAGTTAGGCTGTCTTATACCCTTGCGCTCTTTAGGCGATTTCCATTCGCCCTGAGACAACCTTCGCGCGCCTCCGTTACTCTTTAGGAGGCGACCGCCCCAGTCAAACTGCCCACCTGACACTGTCCAGCGCTCCGATTCAGAAGTCGCTGTTAGAACCCCAGTACAATAAGGGTGGTATCCCAAGGACGACTCCCGCACGACTGACGCCATGCGTTCATAGTCTCCCACCTATCCTGTACATACTATACCGAAGTCCAATATCAAGCTACAGTAAAGCTCCACGGGGTCTTTCCGTCCCACCACAGGTAACCGGCGTCTTTACCGGTACCACAATTTCACCGGGTCCCCCTTCGAGACAGCGCCCAGATCATTACGCCTTTCGTGCAGGTCGGAACTTACCCGACAAGGAATTTCGCTACCTTAGGACCGTTATAGTTACGGCCGCCGTTTACTGGGGCTTCAGTTCCGTGCTTCGAACTTGCGTCCTGACACTTCCCCTTAACCTTCCAGCACCGGGCAGGCGTCAGTCCCTATACGTCGCCTTACGGCTTCAGCAGAGACCTGTGTTTTTAGTAAACAGTTGCCTGGGCCTGGTTTCTGCGACCACTTTCAGCTCCACATGCTTTACGCTTCACCTAAGTGGCACTCCTTCTCCCGAAGTTACGGAGTCAACTTGCAGAGTTCCTTAAAGAGGGTTTCCCCGTTCGCCTTAGCTTACTCAGCCAGCCTACCTGTGTCGGTTTTCAGTACGGGCGCCCCGATTCCTCCCTAGTGGCTTTTCTCGGCAGCGGAGCGTCAATGCCTTCGGCTCCGTAGAGCCTCCACATCAGATCTCAGAGTGTCGAAAGAGCGGATTTGCCTACTCCTTCCTCCTACCTCCTTGTACCGGGATTTCCATCACCCGGCGCACCTAGCTTTCTGCGTCCCCACTTCGGTTCAAACGTCATCAGGGCGGGGCAGGAATGTCTACCTGCTGTCCATCGGTTACGCCTTTCGGCCTCACCTTAGGTCCCGCCTAACCCTGGGAGGACTAACCTTCCCCAGGAATCCTTGGGCTTCCGGCGAACATGGTTCTCACATGTTTTTCGTTACTCATGCCAGCATTCTCACTTCTGTACAGTCCACACACCTTCTCAAGTCTGCTTCACCCCGTACAGAACGCTCCCCTACCATATATTTGCATATATCCGAAGCTTCGGCGGTGTGCTTAGCCCCCCACATTTTCGGCGCAGGGGCACTCGACCAGTGAGCTGTTACGCACTCTTTCAAGGGTGGCTGCTTCTAAGCCAACCTCCTGGCTGTCTGGGTACCCCCACATCCTTGTCACACTTAGCACACGCTTTGGGACCTTAGCTGTCGGTCTGGGCTGTTTCCCTCTCGACTACGGACCTTCTCGCTCGCAGTCTCACTCCCGTGAATCCAGTTATGGTATTCGGAGTTTGGTTGAGATTGGTAGGACCCCAGTCCCCCGCACCCATCCAGTGCTCTACCCCCATAACTTTCCAACACGAGGCTGCACCTCAATGCATTTCGGGGAGAACCAGCTATCACCGAACTCGATTAGCTTTTCACTCCTATCCACAGCTCATCCAAGTCTTTTTCAACAGACCCTGGTTCGGTCCTCCAGTCAGTTTTACCTGACCTTCAACCTGGCCATGGATAGATCGTCCGGCTTCGGGTCTACTCCACGAGACTTGACGCCCTATTCGGACTCGGTTTCCCTGCGGCTCCAGACCTTACAGTCCTTAACCTTGCCACGTAAAGTAACTCGCTGGCTCATTTTCCAAGAGGCACGCCGTCAGTCCGAAAGAGCAAGCTCTTCCAAACCTCCGACTGCTTGTAAGCATACGGTTTCAGGTCTTTTCACTCCCCGCCAGGGGTGCTTTTCACCTTTCCCTCTCGGTACTGTTTCGCTATCGGTAGCCAATGGTATTTAGCCTTGGATGATGGTCCACCCGGATTCAGACGGAATTCCACGTGCTCCGCCCTACTTGGGATTACTTTCGGGAGCCTGTTCTATTTCACCTACGGGACTTTCACCCTCTGCGGTGGGCTTTCCCAACACCCTTCGATTATAGAACAGGTTTCTGACTCCCTTCGAGAATTGCAGTTCCCAACGAAAGTTCCCACGACACCCGATACGCAACGCCTGCAAGCTTGACACGCTTCGGGTTTAGGCTCTGCCCCTTTCGCTCACCACTACTGAGGGCATCTCTTCGATTTCTTTTCCTCCGGCTACTGAGATGTTTCACTTCGCCGGGTTCCCTCCCTTACGGGATTCCTGGTCTTCTACCAGGAGGGTTTCCCCATTCGGATATCTGCGGATCAAGGGATGTTTGCTCCTCCCCGCAGCTTTTCGCAGCTTACCACGTCCTTCATCGGCCATTGGCTCCAAGGCATCCACCGTATGCCCTTATTACCTTAACCTCATTACTGCTTCATGTATGTTTGTAGTTGTCAATGTGCTGGGTTATTTATCCTCGAAAAGCGAATATGTGCGATGCGCGTAGCTCCTGTGATTTTCTAGTTACCCTTTTGGTTGAAGAGACGCTCCGTAGGAGCTTTGTTGTCCCTCCATAGGGCTCCTTAGAAAGGAGGTGATCCAGCCGCACCTTCCGGTACGGCTACCTTGTTACGACTTCACCCCCCTTACCAAGCACACCTTCGACGGTTCTTTCCTCGAAAGGTTAAGCCACCGGCTTCGGGTGCACCCAACTCGGGTGGTGTGACGGGCGGTGTGTACAAGGCCCGGGAACGCATTCACCGCAGCTTAGCTGATCTACGATTACTAGCGATTCCAGCTTCATGCAGTCGAGTTGCAGACTGCAATCCGAACTGGGACTGGCTTTGGGGGATCTGCTTCACCTCGCGGTGTCGCTTCCCGTTGTGCCAGCCATTGTAGCACGTGTGTAGCCCTGGGCATAAGGGCCATGATGATTTGACGTCATCCCCACCTTCCTCCAGCTTGTCGCCGGCAGTCCAATCAGAGTCCTCGGCCGTACCGTTAGTAACTGATATGTAAGGGTTGCGCTCGTTGCGGGACTTAACCCAACATCTCACGACACGAGCTGACGACAACCATGCAGCACCTGCATACGCTCCCTCACCGAAGTGAGGGTCCCTTCCCTTTCAGGTCAGTACCACGTACATGTCAAACCCAGGTAAGGTTCTTCGGTTTGCATCGAATTAAACCACGTGCTCCACCGCTTGTGCGGGCCCCCGTCAATTCCTTTGAGTTTCAATCTTGCGATCGTACTCCCCAGGCGGAATGCTTATCGCGTTAACTGCGGCACGGATACCCAACGATACCCACACCTAGCATTCATCGTTTACGGCTGGGACTACCCGGGTATCTAATCCGGTTTGCTCCCCCAGCTTTCGTACATGAGCGTCAGTTGTCGGCCAGGAAGCCGCCTTCGCCACTGGTGTTCCTCCCGATATCTACGCATTTCACCGCTACACCGGGAATTCCACTTCCCTCTCCGACACTCTAGATCAGTAGTTTCGAACGCATGACAGGGTTGAGCCCCATCATTTAACATCCGACTTGCTGATCAGCCTGCGTACGCTTTACGCCCAGTAATTCCGGACAACGCTCGCCCCCTACGTATTACCGCGGCTGCTGGCACGTAGTTTGCCGGGGCTTCCTCGATGGGTACCGTCACTTCTTCTTCCCCATCAACAGAGGTTTACATTCCGAAAAATTTCATCCCTCACGCGGCGTCGCTGGGTCAGGGTTGCCCCCATTGCCCAATATTCCCCACTGCTGCCTCCCGTAGGAGTCTGGACCGTGTCTCAGTTCCAGTGTGGCCGATCGCCCTCTCAGGCCGGCTACCCGTCTTCGGCTTGGTAGGCCCTTACCCCACCAACTACCTGATAGGACGCGAGTTCCTCCTTCGGCGAATTGCTCCTTTCACCTTCCGGCTTATGGGGTATTAGCAGCCGTTTCCAACTGTTGTCCCCCACCTAAGGATAGATCCTCACGCGTTACTCACCCGTTCGCCACTAAAGATATATTTCACTCTCCGCAAGCAGATCATTCCATATATCTCCCGTTCGACTTGCATGTGTTAAGCACGCCGCCAGCGTTCGTCCTGAGCCAGGATCAAACTCTCCATAGAATTCTTCTTTATCTTACAAAGATTCCACAGACAATTCGCCTGATTCTTTGAGTACTGCTTTTTTTGAGTTTGCATTACTTGATGCACGCTGTATTCTGTTAACAAGGTACTTTGCTTCACCGCTCTCATGGCGGCGAAAGGTACTATATCATGCTTCTCTGAGCTTTGCAAGCCCTTTTTTTTCGTCTGTGCTATAATCCCGAATAGGCCCTCGGAGAAACCCGCTCGATACCGGAAGTAAAACAACTTGCCTCCGCTATCGAGCGGGTTTCTCCGAGGGGCGAACCTCCGAAAGAGATGGAGAATTTAGCCCGAAGGAGATTGATGTCTGCCCATGAAAAAATCTGAGAAAGATACCAGAAGCTCTCGTTCCGAATCTTCGGAGACCCTGCTTTCCCGGAAACGCCAGCCCCGAAATGGCCGAAAAGAGAAGGAAAGCGAAAAAAAGGAGAAGGGATGTTTTTTCTTCGTTTTAACGATGTTTCTCTTTCTCTTTCTTCTCGCAGTAGCCGCTACATCTTTGTGGGGCGTTTTCTATGTACGAAAACTCAGTGCGGATCTCCCCAGCACGGACGAAATCATTCACCACAAACAGAGCCTTACCACGGTACTGTACGATCGCCACGGCAACGTTCTCACCAGACTTTACGAGGAAAACCGCAAGTGGGTACCCCTAAACGACATTTCTCCCTGGATGGTCCAAGCGGTTATCGCCGCGGAGGATTCCAGTTTTTATCAGCACAGCGGTTTGGATTTCCAGGGCATAGCCCGAGCTCTTCTGGTGGATATCATGCATAAGGAAGTAAAACAGGGGGGGAGTACCATTACCCAGCAGGTGGCACGTACCCTCTTTCTTACGCACGAACAAACCCTGGAACGGAAAGCCAAGGAAGCCATTCTCGCCTTTCGGCTGGAGAAGCTTTTTTCCAAGGATCAGATTCTTGAGATGTACCTGAATTCGGTTCATGTGGGGCATGGAGCCTGGGGAATCGGAGCAGCCTCTCAGATTTACTTCGGCAAAGTCCCAAACCAGCTCTCTCTCGCAGAGGCCTCTATCATAGCGGGGATTCTCCCCGCTCCGGGACGTTACAGCCCCTATCGGTCGGAGGAAGCCGCGAGAAATCGCCAACAGTATGTTTTGCGCCGTATGGTAGAGCTGGGCATGATCTCCCAGGAGCAGGCAAATCAGGCGAGCCAGGAGGAGCTGCAGCTGGTCGGGTTGAAAACCAAAACTCTCCAGGCCTCCCCAGCGCCCTATTTCGTTTCCTACGTGCTTTTCAAAGATCTTCTTCCCAAGTACGGAAAAGACCAGGTGTACCGGGGAGGACTCAAAGTTTCCACCACACTGGACATGAGACTTCAGGAGATCGCCCAGCAGAGCATCCAGGAGCTCCGGACGGATGGAGCCATCGTGGCTCTGGATGCAGCCACGGGAGAAATCCTCGCTCTCGTAGGGGGCAAGGATTTTGCCATATCCAAGTTCAACCGAGCCACCCAAGCTTACCGTCAGCCGGGATCTTCTTTCAAACCCTTCACCTATCTCGCGGCTTTCGATTCCGGACTGCGCCCTCTGGATCGCCTTCTGGATGCCCCTCTTTCCTTTGATAACGGATGGGCTCCGGGAAACTACGGTGGAGATTATCACGGGGAGACTACCATCGCCAACGCCCTTATCCATTCCTACAATACCGTGGCGGTTCGGGCAGCACAGTTGGCGGGGCCCGAAAAGATCATCACCATGGCCCGTCATGCGGGAATCATTTCTCCCCACCTTCCTCACGACCTCTCGGTGGCTCTCGGTTCCGCCAGCGTCACGCCTTTGGAGATGGCCGCAGCCTACTGTACCTTCGCCAACGGAGGATACCGGGTAACTCCTTTTGCCATTCGGGAAATTCTTTCGGACAGCGATGTGGTGATCGAACAAAACGGGCCCCAGATCTCCCAAGGGCTTCCCGAGGAGATGGCGGTCATGATGCGCTCTCTTCTCCAACTGGTGGTTAATTACGGCACGGGACAAAGATGCCGGATCAAGGGATATGAAGTTTTCGGCAAAACCGGAACCACCAACGAGTTCCGGGATGCCTGGTTTGTGGGAGGCCTTCCGGGCCTTGTGGTAGCGGTTTATGCGGGAAACGACGACCACAGCCCCATCGGCAACAAGGCCACGGGGGGAGTGGTGGCGGCTCCCATCTGGAAGGATTTTGTAACCCAG
>Ga0209203_1002813_pt1 | contig 11187 bp, 7 predicted proteins | sample AD_UKC109_MetaG_FD_184423 | JGI IMG/M metagenome (GOLD analysis project Ga0209203, IMG submission 184423) | Active sludge microbial communities of municipal wastewater-treating anaerobic digesters from Hong Kong - AD_UKC109_MetaG (SPAdes)... | ecosystem: Engineered > Bioreactor > Anaerobic >...
CCGAAATATACTTATAACCGAAGCAGAGACCGAGATATGCGCACACGGAATGTCCCATATTGTGGAGAAACAGCTTTCTCTTTATATAATAGTCAAACGGCGCATACGGCACAAGCCCGTTGATCTTCGGAAGTTCGCCCTTAAACGCGGCCTTGTCCACGGGCAGGAATGCGTACCGCTCCACGCAGATGCGGAGCGGGTCTCCCTGCCGCATCTCGTCCGTTTGGACCGGCACCATACGTCCGATCGACGCCTCCACGAGTCCGATCTGCCGGACGAACAGCGCGCGCTCCTGTGCGCTCAGCCGCTCTTCGATCAGTGCGGACAGAAACTTATCCGCGTCGAGCAGGTTTTCGCAGATGATGATATCGAGCGGTTTGTCGCTTGCCGCAAGCCGCCTTCGGATTCCGGCAACGAGGTTCGGCACGATTTTTTTCAGCACGGGGACGCCGACCGCCGTCGCGACGAGGTCGGCCCCGGCGATCGCCTCCGCCACCGCCTCCGTATCGTTTCCGTCCAGAGCGGAAACCCCGGCCACCAGCGTGTCCTCGTACCCCGCGTTCCCGATGATACGGACGGTATATTCCCCCGCAGCGTTGATCGCGCGAATCAGCGGCGCGGACACGTCCACAAACGTCACTGTAAACCCGGAACGGCTGAGCATCGGGCCGATAAACCCGCGCCCGATGTTTCCGGCGCCATACATAATCGCTTTCAAGCAATCATCTCCCGTCTATTTTGTCCATACGTCGGTCGATTCAGTCCCATTTCGATTATAAAACCGCACGGCGGCGCGTTATAGAAATAAGGTTTCGATATATAGCAACATCATTCGCATCTGGCGTGGTCCTTTACTTTCGCGATGTTTGGAACGCCCCTTTCCCGCCGGGGAAGCGAATGGTACGAACAGGTCGCCGCAAACTGGGTCGTAAGCAAAAAACGGCCGCGCATTGACAGGCTCGATCGAATAGTCAATAATCAAACAGCATGATATAAGATGCATGGCAAGCAGCGCAGGCTTATCGGCAAGAGCATATATGCGCCTTTTCCGGAAAGCCCCGACGCTTTGCAGCTTCATTCAAGCTTTATTTTGGAGGACATGTGGAAAAACGCAGGGTCGCGGTTCGAACGATGGTCGAGACGGTCCTTCTGTCCGGCAGCATCGCTCCGATGGCTTCGTCTAAGCGCATGCTGGACGGTATTCGGGGCCATCAGGCGCTGCAGGCGATTCCCGCCGAGGGCGCGCAGAACGAAGTCGCCGTTTCCGGCACGGTCCGTTCCGAAAATATCGAGCTGACCGTATACGGGCGCATCGACCGTCTCTATGGAAGCGAGCGCGTCGAAGAGATCAAAACGACGTATGCCGAAAGCGGCAAGCTCGGCAGCGACGCGCAGCACTGGGCGCAGGCAAAGTGCTACGCCTTTTTATTCTGCCGGGACAACGATCTCGTACAGATCGAGGTAAGGCTGACCTATTTCCATCTGCAGACCGGCGAGATTACTTCCTTTTCGGAAAGCTTCACCAGAGAAGCGCTCGACGCGTTTTTTACGCAGCTCTCCGGCCGGTACCTGCTGCTCCTCGAAACGGAATATGCTCATGCCTGCGCGCTGCGCGAAGACCTTCTGTCGATGCCGTTTCCGTATGAATCGTTTCGGGAAGGGCAGCACGAGCTGGCCGCGCAGGTGTACTATGCGATCCGGGAGAAGTCTGCGCTGATGGCGCAGGCACCGACCGGTACGGGCAAAACGATGGCGGTCCTTTTTCCCGCGCTCAAAGCGCTTGCCGAGGGTTTCGTCCCGCGCATCTTTTACCTGACGGCGCGTACGACGCAGCAGGAAGCGGCTGCCGCGGCGGTCCGTCTGCTCGGCGCGCCGCATCTGCGGGCAATCGTGATTTCGGCAAAAGAAAAGATGTGCGTGCACGACCGGCCGATCTGCCGGGAGGGAAGCTGTCCGCGCGCGGAAGGCTATTACGACAGGCTCGGCGACGCGCTGCACGCGCTGAGTCAAACGGACGGCCTGTTTACGCCGGATGTGATCAGGGCGTACGCCGCACGTTTCTTTCTGTGTCCGTTCGAACTCTCGCTCGACCTGTCCACATCCTGCGATCTGATCATCTGCGACTATAACTATGCGTTCGACCCGCGCGTAAAACTGCAGCGGTTCTTCCTTTTTGGTAAAAACTCGTTCGCGCTGTTAATCGACGAGGCGCACAATCTGCCCGACCGCGCCCGCGGCATGTATTCCGCGACGCTGTCGCTGAAGGCGATCGCCGGGACACGGCGCACGATTTCCAAGCAGTACCGGAAACAGCCGCTGTACAAGTCGTTAAAAAAGCTGGAAACCGCTGTTGCGGCGTGTTTCGACGAGCTCCAGCCGCCCGTCTCCCAAAAAGACGCGCCGAGCACGCTGACCAATGCCCTTGAAACCGCACTGGATCGTCTTTCCGAGGACCGCGAGCAGGCCGATACGGGCCTTGCGCGGCAGCTCGTGTTCGATCTCTCGACGTTTCGCTACATCCTCGACCAATACGACCAGAATTACCTGACATTGTACGAAGGCGGCAAAACGACGCGCCGGATTTCGCTGTTCTGTGCGGACCCGTCCGAAAAGCTCGCCGACAGCTATAAAAAGTGCCGGAGCGCGATCCTGTTTTCCGCTACGCTCACACCGTACGACTTTTACAAAAACCTTTGCGGGCTCCCCGAAGAAACGCCCGTCCTCTCGCTTCCGTCCCCGTTTCCGCCCGAAAACCTTGCCGTCTTCCACCTGCCGGTCGACACCCGCTACGGCGCGCGCGAAATGACGCTGCCCGCCGTGGCCGATGCGCTCGCCGCGTTTGCAGGCGCAAGGCGTCATGGCAATTATCTTGTATTCGCGCCGTCCCACGCGTACCTCTCCAAGCTGTCGCCGCTAATGAAAGAACGGCTGCCGGATGCGGCGTTCGTCGAGCAGTCGCCCGATATGGACGACGCGGCGCGGGCCGATTTTCTGTCGCAGTTCCTTCCGGAGGCCGCGGGTGTCACGGTCGGTCTGGCCGTTATGGGCGGCGTGTTTTCCGAAGGCATCGATTTGCCCGCGGAACGCCTCTGCGGCGCGGCGATCGTCGGCGTCGGCCTGCCGCAGCTCTGTCTCGAGCGGGACGTCCTGCGGGACGCGTATGAAGAAAAATACGCGCAGGGATATCGCTACGCATACCAGTATCCGGGCGTCTGCAAAGTGCTTCAGGCAGCGGGACGGATCATCCGGACGGACACCGACCGCGGCGCGCTGCTGCTCGTCGACCAGCGATACGGACACGCCGAATATCGCGCGCTTCTGCCCGCGCAGTGGACGGTGCAAAGGGTTCGCTCCGCAGCGCAGCTCGTATCCGACTTACAGGCGTTCTGGGGTGAATAGCTCTTTAAAACTTCCTGTCCATGTTCACTTGGTCCGCATAAAAGCCGCCGGTTAACGGCGGCTTAATCTTGTTTCTCTATAAATACGTTACCGCCCGGTATGCGGGTCACGGCGCTGAAGATCGGAATACCCCTTGTCGGCCGGTGCCGCGGGACGCCGGTACTGCCGCTCGTCCGTCGGTCTCGGCTGCCGCGCCGCATATCCGTTTGTATACCCGTACTCGGGTTGTACCCTTTGCCGCGGCACATACCCGCGCGAATCGTATTGCGGCTGCGCAAGCCTCGGTTGTGAAGCATGGTTTTGTCCCGGCATTGTTTTTGCCAGTGCGCTGCCCCGTTTTTCCTCGTGCCGCTTTTGTTTTTGAAACAGAAACACGGCGGAATACATGCCGTTTAATATCGAACACACGGCAAAGACCAGGATGAGCCACTTGCTGATGCTGCTGCTTAAAAATTCCATCGCCGGGTTGAACCGGTCGATCACAAAAAATATCACGAACATCATACCGACGATAATGCTGGTATGCGCGAGAAAACCCCAGAAGCGCTGTTTGTCCATGGAATGAACCTCCCCAAACGAATTTGCTTAAAAGTAAATGATATCGCTGGACGAACGCCCGCCGTTCGTCGGATTGTTGACGACTGCGCCGTCGAACACCATCATGGCGGTCGCGCCGCCGTCGAGGTTGTAGGCCGTAACGCAGCCGAGGGAAACGAACGTATTCGACAGCTCGTCGAGCGTCATGCCGTCGGAATATCCGCTTTGCCGTCCGTCGACGACGATAAAGCAATAGTGCCCGGGTTCGTAGTAACCGATCGCGCAACGCGGATTTTTCACCTTGATTCGGCTTGACGACGTATCGCAGGCGATCCCGTCTTCAACCAGTGCCGGGCCGAACGACCACGCCTGCCAAACGGTATCGTCGAGCATGTCGAGCGATGAAAACGAACTCTTTTGATAGACGTTCATCGTGCCGTCTTTTCTTAAAATGCAAACGTCGTCGCCCATCACGTCCCGGTATAAAACGCCGTTGCGCACCACGACGCCCTGCTCGCGCGCGCCGTAATAATCGCCCGAGACGGCGAAGATCGCCTGGTTGTCTTCCGCGATTTTCAGCGGCATCTCATGCAGCCCGCGTCCGTAAGCGTCTTTTGCAAACGCGGTTTTAAACGCGTCGATGCTTTTCACGTATACGTCCGCGACAAAATACGTCACGCCGTCCGATTGCACTTTGTCGATCGCAATGCGCACGGTGTCCGTCTGGTAGCTGTAGAGTGCGTTTGCGCCGGTGTCGTCCGCCGGAAACGTCGCGGAGAAATCACCATCGGCCGTGCCGTCGGGTGTTGGCGAAGGCGTTGGCTCCGGTGTTAATGTCGGCGTCGGTGTCGGCGTTTCGGTTGCGCCGCCTGCCGCCAACACCGTGGTGGCATCCGGCGAATCCGTCGGCGTCGCGGACGCGGCATAGGTTTCCGAAAGAATGCCTTCGTTCGCCGATCCGCTGTTCGCAGCCCCGGAAAGCAGTTGCGGAGAAACCATCCAGATCAGCGCAAACGTCATCAGGCACATAAGAAAAATCAGCACGTCGCGCACGATCACGAGCGTACCGGGCCATTCCATATGATTCCTGTCGAACGGTTCATGCTCCATCTGTATTCTCTCCTGTTCGATCATCCTACAAAACGCGCATGAGAATCCCGCGAATGCATCATGAGAATTGGATGAAATTCCGCTTTTTATTGAATTCTTAAAAAATTCTCATGAAATCCTCATGTCTTCGGGTCAGTTAGCCGATATAATGAAAATAAAGTTGGTTTGCAATTGAGACGGGAGCGATTTGAAAAATTCGCCCCAGGGGGGAGGCGGTTGAACGGTGAAAATACTGATTATCGAAGACGAAGCGGAGATCGTGCGGTTTCTTACGCTCGAACTCCGGCACGAAGGTTATTCGGTCGAAAGCTGCGGCGACGGCAGGACCGGCCTATTAAAAGCGCTCTCCGGGGAATTCGATCTGGTCCTTCTGGATGTGATGCTGCCGGAACTCAACGGCGTCGAGGTCCTTCGGCGGCTTCGGAAAGAAAGCGCCGTTCCGGTCATTATGGTTACGGCCCGCGACGCGATCATGGAAAAGGTCAACGGCCTCGACACCGGCGCGAACGACTATATCACAAAACCGTTTCATATCGAGGAGCTGCTCGCGCGGATCCGGATGGTGCTCCGCACGGCGGACGGTATGGCGCCGTCACCGTCCGCGGAAACGCTGTCCATCGGCGACCTTGTGCTGACGACGACGTCCCGGCAGGTCACGCGCGCGGGCGAGATCGTCGAACTGACAAAAACGCAGTACGATCTGCTGGAATATCTTCTTCGCAACAGGGACATCGTGCTCACGCGGGACCAGATCCTCAGCCACGTCTGGGGTTACGAATACGCAGGCAACAGCAACGTCGTGGACGTTTACGTGCGCTATGTGCGCAACCGCATCCACGATACGGATGAAAACAGGATCATTGAAACGGTACGGGGGATCGGATATGTCATTCGCGACAAAACACGCAAAGAATAAATTGTCGGCCAGGCTGACGGCGGTCTATGGGCTGCTGTTTGCCGTTATGCTGTTTTTGCTTTCCATCGGGATATTTTTTCTGGCCTTCCGGTTCCTGATCAAAAAGCAGTCCTCCAACCTGACGATTACCATGGAACTCATCAGCGATCATCTGGTCGAAGAGATTGAGGAAGGCGAACCCCTCTCCAATCAGGAGGTGCTTGAGGAGCAGAACAACGACCCGTATCTTTCCATCTTTCTTTACGATACGTCCGGCAACATGATCAACCGCCTGCTCAACTTCCATATAGACGAGGACATCCTGCCGAGCGCCGGCGTCTCGCCCGTCCTGGTCTTTGACGAAGGCCAGATGCTGCTTTGCTCCTCGCGCCAGATTCAGGAGCACAGCACCGTGTACGGCACGATCTATGTCGTTCAAAACCTCCAAAACGAAGCGTCGTTTCTCAAGCTGCTCGGGATGCTGCTCATCGGCGCAAACCTCATCGGCGCGCTGGCTGCGCTTCTCGTCGGGCACGCGACAAGCCGGCGGATGCTCTCCCCGATCAGCCGGATGATCGCGGCGACAAACCAGATCGACGGCGGCAATCTCGACGCGCGGCTGGAAGTGCCGGAACCGGACGACGAGCTGAAAAACCTTGCGCTTACGATCAACGGCATGCTCGAGCGCGTTTCGGCAGCCTATCGCCAGCAGGGCCGTTTTGTGGCGGACGTGTCCCACGAGCTGCGTACGCCGCTCGCCGTCATGCAGGGCAACGTGGACCTGCTTTCGCGCTGGGGCAGCGAGGACAAGGCCGTATTGCGCGACAGCATCAATGCACTGCAGCGGCAGACGGAGTACATGAACCAGTTGGTCGAAAATTTGTTGTTTTTAGCGCGGTTCGACAACATGCAGTCCCAGCTGGACGTTTCGGAGTTTGCGGTCGGCGAACTCTTCGGCGAGCTGATCGAGGAGCAGGCGCTCATCGACACGGAGCACGAATATTCCGTCGAAATTCCGGAAGAGGACGACCGCATCACGGCGGACCGGACGATGATCAAGCAGATGCTGCGTGCGCTCGTCGACAACAGCGTCAAATACACCCCAAAGGGCGGCGGCATCCGCCTTGGCTTCTCGTCCGACGAAACCGGCGCGACCCTGTCCGTCTCCGACGACGGGGTCGGCATGGACGCGGAGCACTCCGAGCACGTGTTCGAGCGCTTTTACCGCGTCGACCAGGCGCGCGCGCGTTCGACCGGCGGCATGGGCCTCGGCCTTTCCATCGTCTACGCCATCGCGCAGGCGCACGGCGGCTATGCGTCGATTGAAAGCGAGCCGGAAAAGGGCACAACGATCTTTGTGACGATCCCCAATTAACGAACGAAACGAAAAAAGACGCTCGCAGAATTTGCGAGCGCCTTTTTGATTGGACAAAACCGGATATTTTCTCATTTAGTTTTCATGTTGTTCCCCGTCGATTCTCATTTTACAGTGCTATCCTACACAAAGATTGTTTTGTGGAGGCACGCATGGACTACAGGCGGAAAAACGCGGCAAAAAGGAAAAAACCCAGCGCGTTCAAGATCATTTTACGGGATTTTATCCTTCTCGGCGTTGCGCTGAACGTGTTCGCCCTGTTCCATCATGTTCTGCCGCGCAAGCTCCAGCCGGTCGACTCGTCCCTCTATACCGCGACGGCGACGCCGGATTCGGACGCCACCGTCTTGTCGGTCGATGCGGAGGCCAGCACGACCGCGACGCCCGAACCGACCGCAACGCCCGAGCCGGGCGATTTTTCCGCAACGTTCCCAACGGTCGATACGGGAACGGACGCGCTCTACAGTTACCAGACGGACACCGTTCGCATCGCGATCGACCGCGTGCAGGAAAACGACGTCACTTACTTTGTCGCGGACGTATACGTGAAAACGATCGACGCGTTCAAGACCGCGTTTGCAAAAGGCACATACGGAAAAAGCATCTATGAATTTCCCCTTCTGACCGCCACGGACAACAACGCAGTCTTCGCCGTGACCGGCGATTATTACAGCGCGCGCAGCAAGGGCATCGTCATCCGGAACGGCACGCTCTACCGGGACGTAGCCAACACGGACGTCTGCGTGCTGTATAACGACGGCGAGATGATAACCTATCTGGCGGCAGATTTCAACCTGACCGACGCGATCGCGCGCGGGGTCTGGCAGACCTGGTCGTTCGGACCTCCGCTGCTCGACGAAAACGGCGGCAAGCTCACGGAGTTCGACTCCTCGCTGACGGACCGGCACCCGCGCAGCGCGATCGGCTACTACGAACCCGGACACTACTGCTTCGTCGTGGTCGACGGACGGCAGACCGGCTATTCCATCGGCATGCGGCTAACGGAGCTCTCCGCCCTGTTCGAAAGCCTCGGCTGCAAGCAGGCATACAACCTTGACGGCGGCGCGACCGCGGTCATGATGTTTCAGGGCAGCGTGATCAACCAGCCGTACAAGGGCGGCCGCGAATCGGGCGACATCATCTATTTCAACTGAGACCGGCGAATCTTTTGAAAACAGCGATATTGAAATACCCCGTAAAACAATGCGTTTTGCGGGGCTTTTTGTGTAAATATTTGTCAGTTTGTTTTTCGTTTCCCTATTTACGGGATTATTTAGCAGCAAGCCGCGGCTTACTCGCCGAGATATTGCACGACTTCCTCCACGGCGCACTTCGCGTCCGCCGAGGCGCGCACGACAAGGCTCTGACCCGTGCGCATGTCGCCTGCCGCAAACACGTTGGGACGCGACGTCGCGTAGCTGTTGCGGTCCGGCGTCACGCCGAGCGCTTCGGGCAGATAGGTTTCCGCGCCGATAAACCCCATGGCGATGAGTACGTCGGTCGCCGCTTCCCGCTTGCGGGTGGACTCGATCTGCCGCGGTGCGCGCCCGCGCTCCGTCGTCACCCATTCCACCTTTGCGGTTTCGATTCCGGTCACGCCACTCGTGTCGTTACCGATGATGGACACCGCGGTGGTTTCAAAGGTGCGCGGGTCGTTGCCATACATCCAGATGGCTTCCTGCTGGCCATAGTCGGTTTTCAGGACGAACGGCCAGCGCGGCCATGGGTTGTTCACCGCGCGCTTTTCCGGCGAAGGCGGCATGATCTCGAGCTGTATCACGGCGTTCGCGCCCATGCGGATCGACGTCGCAACGCAGTCGTTTCCGGTATCGCCGCCGCCGATGACGACGACCTTCCGTCCGGCCAGCGGCTTTTCGTCCGCACTTCCGGCAAGGACACGGCGGGTCGCGTTCGCAAGAAACGGCACGGCAAAGCCTACGCCCGGCAGGTTCCGCCCGGTGACGGACAGATCGCGCGGCTGTCCGGCGCCGCCGCAGAGCAGCACCGCGTCGAAACGGTCCAGCTCGGAAACCGGCAAATCTTTCCCGACATCCTGTCCGCAGACAAATTCGATGCCCTCCTGCCGGAAGAGCTCGATCCGGCGGCGGACGATATCCTTTGGCAGCTTCATATTCGGGATGCCGAACATCAGCAGTCCGCCGGGCTCCTCCGAGCGCTCGAACACCGTGACGGAAAACCCGCGGCGGTTGAGTTCATACGCGGAGGTCAGGCCGGATGGCCCGGAACCGATCACAGCGACGTTTTTGCCGTTGCGCTTTTTCGGAGGATGCGGCGTGACCCAGCCTTTTTCCCACGCGCGGTCACTGAGGAACCGCTCGATCTCGCGGATGGCGATCGGCTCTCCGTTCAGTCCGGCCGTACAGGCACCTTCGCATAAAGCGGGGCAGACGCGGGACGTAAACTCGTGCAGCGGGTTGGTTTTCTCCAGCCGCCTGTACGCGTCCTCGAAATGTCCCTTGTAGACCAGATGATTCCATTCGGGGATCAGGTTGCCGATGCTGCAGCCCGAGCGCACGCCGCGCCAGACGACGCCGGCATGGCAAAACGGCACGCCGCAGTTCATGCACCGGGCGGCCTGCTCGCGAATCTCCTCTTCGGTCTGCGCGGGGTGAAACGAATCCCAGTGAAGAACGCGCTCCTGACAGGGTTGTTCGGGTGCGGTCTTCCTGTCGTATTCCATAAAGCCGGTTAGCTTACCCATCCAATTTCTCCTTTCGCCGTCACCGGCGTTTGCCGGACTTCGCCGGTCCGCCGCCGCATATCGGGCGGCGTTTCGCCGGCGGCCTCGCTTTGCCTGTCGGCGGCCGTATCCGCTTACTGACCCAATCCGGTCTTGAGCTGGAACGCCCGCTCCAGCCGTTCTTCGCCTTCGAATCCTTCGCGTTCCGCCGTGTCCATGGCTTCCAGCATCTCCTTGTAGTCATGCGGCAGGACTTTAACGAATTGGGCGTGCGTGGACGGCCACTTTTCCAGAATCTTCGCGGCGATCTCCGAGCCCGTATAATTCACATGGTTCGTCAGGTACCGGTACAGCAAAACGAGGTCCAGCGCGTCGAGTTCGTACAGCGCGACCATATTCTTGTTGACCATGCGGCGGAAGTTTCCGTCGTCGAGCACATACGCGATGCCGCCGGACATGCCGGAGGCAAAGTTACGCCCAACCGACCCGAGGATGACGGCCGTTCCGCCGGTCATGTATTCGCAGCCGTGGTCGCCGACGCCTTCGCAGACGGCGATTGCGCCGCTGTTGCGCACGCAGAAGCGCTCGCCCGCGCGCCCGGCCAGATACAGCTCGCCGCCGGTCGCGCCAAACAGCGCGACATTGCCGGCCAGCAGATTATCCTTTTCCGACCATCCGGCGTCCTTCGGTGCCTTCACGATGATACGCGCGCCGCAAAGGCCCTTGCCCAGATAGTCGTTTGCGTCCCCTTCGATCGTCAGTTCGATGCCTGCGGTCGCAAACGCGCCGAAGCTCTGTCCCGCGGTCCCCTGGAAGCGGAAGCGCACGCGTCCGTCCGGCAGATGGCCGTATTCGCGGCTGATAAACGCGGAAACACGCGTCGCCACGGCCCGCTCCGTATTGCAGATCGGCCGCTGCACGACGGCGTCGCCCTGCTCGACCAGCGAGCGGACCATGTCGTGGAACAGGCGGTTGTGATCGTCCTTGTGCGGCTTCAGGTCGCGCCACGGCAGCGGCTGATCGCCCGGAATCAGGCCGGAAAGGTCCATTCCGTCGGTCTTCGGCGACTGTTTGACCTGCGCCAGGTGTCCCGCCATGCCGACCATCTGGTCGAGCGTATGGAACCCGAGTTCCGCCATGTTTTCACGCAGGTTCTGCGCAAGGAAGCGC
>Ga0209203_1002814_pt1 | contig 11185 bp, 8 predicted proteins | sample AD_UKC109_MetaG_FD_184423 | JGI IMG/M metagenome (GOLD analysis project Ga0209203, IMG submission 184423) | Active sludge microbial communities of municipal wastewater-treating anaerobic digesters from Hong Kong - AD_UKC109_MetaG (SPAdes)... | ecosystem: Engineered > Bioreactor > Anaerobic >...
TTTCGTAAAAATCGGAACAATAAAGTCATATAATCTGCGGTCAGGGAACATCGATTAACAATTATGGTACATCAGAACTCATATCTGAGTGTGGCAGTATTTATCTTAAATGATGTTCCAGAATGTCCGAAAAAGAGATACCAGACTATCAACAAAAGCGAATTGAAGAAATCAGTTTGTTCATAAAGAACTGGCGATTAAATGAAGGACTTTCACAGCGAGAGTTCAGTCAATTGGCGGGCATCCATCCTAATAGTCTGTACCACCTTGAAAAAATGGGATTATACAATATCCTGACGCTGCTTAAATGTATTGATGCGACCTGTCTGACCGTATCGCAATTCTTTGAAGGCATAGAGTGATACACTTAATCACTAACCATTTCAATCAACTTGCTTATTATCTTATTAGTTTTTTCCTGAAACTGCGGTATTGGGTAGTTTGACTGAAGATTTGCTATATCCTCTTCCAGTGCCAGTTGCATCTCCATTGTAATACCGTACAATTCATAAATTTGCCAGAGGGTGTCAAGGCTGACAAGATTAAAATAGTCTCGCTCAACGTGCTCTGGTAGTGTTATTTCCTGTAACTTTTCCCAGAATAATTCGTTGTCTTTTAATTTATTGCCATCATCAGTATGCAACATTGAATAAAAGAAAACCTCATCGAAATCATCAACATTATCCAAATAGTCCGTTTCATTAATCAGTCTTTTCATTATTTCTTCGGTATTGAACTCTTCGTATTCCACCCGATAAATGAAATCAAATGATTTGAAAACATCGGTGATAATTTGCTCCACCTCTTTTCTTTTGTTTATCGGGAATACCAGTGAATCATGCCGTGTAAAACAATTGATACTAACCTTTTTTGCATGTTTCCAAATATTGTCTATGAATATCTCCGCTTCAACCCGTTGCAATCCGATAGCAAACTGGTTGTAACCATTTCTTTCTTTGAAATCGTTAATGATGCTTATAACAGTCGGATATAAATGTCTGAACTGACGAACCAGTTCATTCTCAGGTTTGGTTTTTGAAAATACCGTGCGAAAAGCAATACCTTTACCATGTGCTCGCTGTGGCAGGTTTAATTCGCTTTTTATAATGGAATAAAAGTCATGCAACAAGGCATCACATAAAAACTGGTAAACATCATTTGTGATATAATCATTTATGATTGGATTGGTTGTGTTCAGACCCTCTTCAGGTAGTTCATCTTTATGCCCGTCCAACACCCTTACAAGACCCGTAACAAAAGATTTTGCCTGTTTCTTTTTAAATTTTGCAATTAATTCAACACCAGAATGGTTTAAGTAGTAGTTTATCAAGTTGGCAAACAGAGCGAACTGGCTGCACTTTAAATCGGCTTGTTGAATATAATGTCCGTTGATGCGGATAAATGGGAGCAATGCAGTTGGTAGTGACGACAATTTGCTATAAACCCTGAGAGTGTTACGATTCCTGCTGAAATTAAAACTGTCAGGATGAAAACTCTTTACCTGCCATTTATAATGTGTTGATAGATTTTGAACGGCAATGCGGTTGAACTGCTCTTCATCGGCAATCACAAACTTGTCTTTGTAGTAAAGCAACTTCTTCCCCTGCTCTTCCGCAATATTCTGTGCTGCTTCAACACTCATGTAACCTGTTGCAAACCCATCGTTATCACGGTAAATTCTTACCCGAACTGGTAGAGTAGGCGGAATACCATGAATATAATCCGTGTTCAGATAGCCATTGACTACAATTGAAATGTTGTTTTCAATCCATTCCAGTGCCATACCCTTTTGCATTCGTATAAGTTCTGGTCTTATTCCGAGTTTGGTGATTACATCCCTGCCAGTTGCAGATGAATTCACCAAATCTGCCGATTGGCTTCTGGTTATAGTTCCAGCGTATTTTATTATCGTACATTCATCATGGAGATATTCAGGATTGATTCTATAACCCATGACACGAGAGGTATTGCCAAAATCGTCAACGTAAACAACCTCATCTTTCTGTATCACTTGCTCCATAATCAGGCTGTCTATGTATTGTGGGTAATGAGACCCAATAACGGTTTTCCAATATTCACAGGATAAAGGGGAGAAGTGTAGATATGAAGCATCATCAGACATTTGATGCATATAAATCAAACCTACAACCAGCAAATAATTATCATGCGTTCTGTAATCTCTCTCTGTAGCAGTAACCTTTCTGATAACATTCACAACCCTCTTAGGCAGATATTCAGAATAGAATTTTATTTTACCCATAAGTCAACAACAATAAGAAAGAAGATGTCCATGTTTGTAGCCAAGACTTGTAATTTTCATGACCAAAACTTTCTGTTTGTACTTATTATACAGCACATTACAGGGATTATATATAGTTGAATACAAAGATAGTAATTTTGAGTCTTGGTCACGTTAATGAATTAGATTTGGTCAAAAAACATAAGAATTTTCTATGCAATTTAAATTTTATATATAACTAATAATTAGCGTATAAGAAGATATTAATTAAAGTAAATATTTAATTGATGTAGTATATTATCCTGATATACCGTTAATAAACGTCTCAACAAAATCAATTATCCGTTTCAATATCCTTTCACCAGTTGTTTTACGTTGCAGCAGTGTTGGTTTTTCACCTATCATCAGTTCCAGTATTTCATCCCGCATTGGTTCTTGTTCGGAATACAGATAATTTTCAATCAATGTTTGTGTTTTTTCTTTCGATAATTTTTCTTCCTCAACCATCTTCAGGAATGCTTTTTCCTGCTCCACCGTCCAGTACTTTTCAAATTCCTGTGGTATATCATCGGTATCCAAAATGACAGGCAGGTTTTCTCTGATAAACCTTTCAATCAGTTCCTTCTTGCTCCGCAGTTGCATTTCGGTATTCAACAGGTTGAATATTTCCTTTTCAATCTGTTCCGCATCTTTCTTCTGGTTGGCTTTTAGTTTGATAAGCAAACGGATGATGTACGCAACATTTATTTCGTCACGGTGAATGAGTTCCAGTTCAAAATCAACATCTTCGAGTATGCTGACTTTTTCTTTTGCGTGTTCGCTTTTTACTTTATCATGTAGGTCGAGATACTTACTCTTATAATCTTCGAACTGCTGCTCGGTCATCGACAAATCGCTCCACTTAAAGTCGGAGAATGATGCCAGTACGTTTTTTATGCGTATCAAATCCCTGAAGGCTATGATGAATTTCAGTTCATCATCTTCGGTGACCAGATTGTTTACACTATCAACAGTGGGTGTAATTTTAAGCAGGTTGATAAAGCCGTCATTAAATGCCTTTACATACTCATCATACGGCTTCATGATGATTTCTTCAATGGCATCCTTGTTGCTGAACAGGGTTATGGCTTCATCGGTGGCATTTTTCAGGTTACGGAAAACCACAATGTTGCCCTGTGATTTCAATTCATTCAGGATGCGATTGGTTCGGGAGTATGCCTGTATCAACCCATGATACCGCAGGTTCTTATCAACATATAACGTATTCAATGAGGGACTGTCAAACCCAGTCAAATACATGTTTACCACCAGCAATATGTCAATTTTGCGCTCCTTTACCTTCTTACTGATGTCGTTGTAATAGTTGTAGAAACTTTGACTGTCCCTTGTTGAAAACGCTGACCCGAACATCTGATTGTAATGTCCGATAAATTCATCCAGTTTCTCACGGGTATGTGGATTGGTTGCATAAGTAATCTCTGGTTCGGCTGCAACAGAAATTTCCTCTGGGATGAATCCGTTGGCATCAACATCATCTTCGTTGGCAATGTAACTGAATATAGTAGCGATTTTTAAATCGTGATTACCGAGCATTTTCTTGCGATATAGCAACTCGTAATAGCGAATCAATGCTGGAATACTACTGACGCAGAACATCGCTGTAAACTCTCTGTTATGCGTTTTCCTGTTATGATGAGCAATGATATAGTCAACAATCTTCTCCAAGCGTGCTGAAGATTCCATTAGTTCATCAACATCAATGTCTTCTACCTGTATGTCAATTTCATTGGCACTATCCCTGTTCCTGTACCTGCCAACATACTCCACCGAGAATTTCAGAACGTTTTCATCCCTGATAGCATCGGTAATCACATACTTATGAAGACACTCCCCGAACAATTCTTTGGTTGTTTTTTTCCCCAACTCATTTTTTACGGCATTTTCAGCAAAAATGGGTGTGCCTGTAAAACCAAACATCTGGATGTTCCTGAAGAATGAAATAATACGCTGATGAGTTTCACCAAACTGGCTGCGGTGACACTCATCGAAGATAAAAACGATTCGTTCATCCTGAAGTGGCTTCATCCGTTCCAGAAAGTGATTTTTACTGATGGCTGCATTCAGTTTCTGGATGGTTGTTACAATCAGTTTTGTATCATCGGTGAATTGCCTGACCAATTGTCTTGTGTTGTCAGTTCCGTCAACACTGCCTTTACTGAATGAGTTAAATTCTTTTGTGGTCTGGTAATCCAAATCTTTTCTGTCAACCACAAACACAACCTTTTTTATCTTTGATAACCGTGTCAGTATCTGACTTGCTTTAAATGATGTCAGTGTTTTACCCGAACCAGTGGTATGCCAGATATATCCATTCTTTCGACTGTGCATTACCCTGTCAACAAGTGCCTCAACCGCATAATACTGGTATGGACGAAGAACCATCAGTATCTTGGAAGTTTCGTTTAACACGATATACTTGCATATCATCTTTGAGATGTGGCACTTTTCCAAGAAATCGGATGCGAAGCCGTTTAAAATATTGGTAAGCCGTTTATTTTCAATATCTGTCCAGAAAAATGTTTGCTTGAAGGATTGGAAGCGATTGTTGGCGTAATATTTCGTATTAACACCGTTACTGATTACGAATATCTGGATGTACTGGAACAACCCGTAACTGCTGCTGAAGGAATGTCGTTGATACCTGTTTACCTGATTAAACGCTTCTTTCAGTTCCAGTCCCCTGCGCTTCAATTCAATCTGTACCAGTGGTAGTCCGTTGATAAGCAGTGTAACATCATAACGGTTTTTGTATTTACCTTCCATCGAGACCTGATGGGTAACCTGATACAGGTTCTGACACCACTGTTCAGTGTTGATGAATTCAAAGTACAAGTTATCACCATTGTCCTTGATAATATGCTGTTTTTCACGAAGTGTTTTTGCTTTTTCGAATACCGACCCCTTACTAAGGATGTTGAGTACCTTTTCAAATTCTTTATCGGAGAATACAATATTGTTGTGTTTTTCTAACTGTTTCTTCAGGTTGGCAATTAATTCTGTTTCATTCTGCACATAGACCAGTGCATACCCCAATTCCTGAAGTTTGGCAATAAGTTGTTCTTCGAGTATCAGTTCAGGTTGCTTTGACATAATATTCTGTTCTCGTAAAAAAATGGTGCAAAATTTGCATTGTATTTAACAAATGCATAGATTTGTGCTGAGTTCATCCTACCATTTGGAGGAAGGAAATCGAAAAACGCAAGCCAAGATGCTCTGCGTTTTTTGCTTTTATAGAGTTTCTGGAAGTCTTCTTGCATATTTTTTTCCAAATTTGTTGCGTTGAGCATCTTTTCCCCGAATATGAAATGCTGTCAACAAGTAATATTCATTTTTCTCCCGAAGGGGTTCTAATACTATCACGTAATTTTCATCCTTATCGAAAATATAGGTTCTAAGACCATCTGGTTCTTTAACGGAAAATACCAGCATGTTGTCTTTTTTCCTTTCTTCAATATGGTGTTTAATCCAATGTAATCTTCTCGACCTGTGAATTTCGAATTCTCTTTCTCTTGTCTTTTGGTCAATGATTTGTGTGGTAAGATGGGTGAATAATGTGTTCATGGGAATCTCACCATCCTTCGGTGTAGGATTTAATTGCTTACCCTGAAACCTAAAGGACGGATTATTCCTTATGTCTCTGTTAAACACACCCATTAATGATTTTTCCCTATCCTTCGGATTCAGACCGTCAAGTTCCAAGAGGGTATTGTATGTTTTAAGAAGATTATACGGCATATTATTTCAATTCAATAAAAAACAGGTTCAATTTCTTTTCGGTGTAGTTCGATGATTCACAAAGATTTTGCTTTGAGTGTTGTTTTATCTTTTCAATAATTTGTCTCTTCGCTGATACTGTTTTTTCATCATTATTGAGTTCATATGATATTGCACCCATCAGGAAATCTGCTAACTGCATCATAATGCTTTCCTTCGAATGGATATTCTGAACATTTCGGAAAACACCATATTTGGTATTAAGTATTTCCTTGAGTTTATTTACTTTATTGCTGCTTAATGTGTCTTTTATGTCCAGATAAACATTATATGAATACTCGGTATTCTTCCTGTGAATTAACAGTTGATAATACATCTTATAATAAAAAGTGTCAAAGTCCTGACCAAACACGTCATTCTTTATTTTGGTTTTATCCACGACCACTGCTCTGAAACGAATATCCGTATCAAAGAAATAATCAAGCAAATCTTTATAAAACAAATACTTAGATGATGAAACACCTGTCCATTTTATTTCACCATAGAAATTGTGTTTTTTCTTAATGTCAATGATTCTTTCTGTATGCCTTTTAAGTTGATTATAAGCAACGCTGACACATCCCAGCAGCATGAATTTTTTGTGGTCATTTTCAATATGACAACTCTCATCACAGTATATGTTGAATGTTTTATTCATTGCTTCTCATATTATGGATAGTTAAATTGGTGTATTATCATACAAACATTTGTTGCATCAGACCCTTCTTCCAGACCTCGGCTTTTTCAATCTGGTTTTGGGTATGGGTTATTTTTTCATCAATGGCTGACAAGAAATTGGCTATTTTGGTTTGTTCTCCAAGAGATGGTAGTAATACCTCTGTGCTAAAAAAGTCGCCTACACCAACATTTAAAAGTCCATGATTTCTTGCCCCTTCCTGAGCAATCTTTTCTATCTCCCTATTATGCCTGCCAGATTCGAAATACTGTTCCATATATGAAAGGTTTGCAGCAGAATTAAAAGTAAAGCATATGTAAAGGGTTGATAAAACACCTTTATCATATAGTTTTAACCTTTTAAAAGCACCCATAGGATAACCAGCAGAATAACTTTTATTGTAAGCAAAATCATCTTTTTTAAGAAGAAAATAACCCGATAAGTCAGTGGCAGCAACCGATTTATTAAAAAAATCTAATTGACCTACCAATCCATGTTGTGCAGAAATTGTGAGTACATTCTCATTCCCCTCGTTATTCTTGGTGGTCATCCTTTCTGATATATCACCCAACTTTTTCTTCTCCCACTTTGGAAATTCCTGTCCGTTATCGTCTTTGAACCTGATTTCCTGTGAGAATATTTTCTGCATCACTCCTTTTTTGTATTGTTCCAGCAGTATTTTCTTTTTTTTGAGTTGGGATATTTTCTGGTCAATAGCGGTGAAAAAGGATGCAATTTTTTGTTGTTCGGGGAATGAGGGGATTAGGACTTTAAGTGCTTTTAACATACTTCCCGTTACCAATGGTTGACCTGAACCAAATATATACCTATTTAAATTTGCTACTTTAAGTAAATAATACTCAAAATCAGTATCAATTCTGCTATCATTTTCAATAACAAGAGTGTTATCTGTTACCCCAAATGAATCTTCAACCATATTAATTGAACCAGCATTCGCACCTACTCTGGCAACTAATATGTACTTACCTTCATATGTTGGACTTGATGATTTGCCAATTATTCCCATTGAACCATATAAAGGATAATTACCATCAAAAACGTTCGAATCTTTTCCTGAATGTATACTTTTCGAAAGTTCACCCAATTTTAAATTTCCCCACTCCCCCACAAAATCAGGGAAACGTAATTGCGGTATGTTCTTTTGTTTTTCCATGATTAGAACGGGGTTGGGATGTTTAATTCTTTGCAGAACCCAGCAATAGTTTCATCGATGATTTGCATTTCCGTTTCCAGTTCTTTCAGTTCACTGGCAACAGCACCAATATCCACAGATTCTTCTTCTTCAAAGGTATCTACATACCTCGGAATGTTAAGGTTGTAATCATTCTCACGTACCTCATCCAGACTGGCGACATAACTGTATTTGTCGATTGTGATGCGTTTTGTGTAAGTGTCAACAATCCTGTCAACATCTTCATCACGTAGGTAATTTTGTGTTTTTACCTTCTCAAAATGCTGGCTGGCATCAATAAACAGAATATCATCTGGATGTTCCTTACACTTCTTAAACACCAGAATACATGTTGGAATGGATGTTCCGTAGAAAATGTTGGCAGGTAATCCGATAACGGCATCAAGGTAGTTTTTCTCTTCAATAAGGTATTTTCTGATATGACCCTCGGCAGCACCCCTGAACAACACTCCGTGTGGCATAACGACAGCCATAACACCATTTTCAGCCAGATGATATAGCATATGCTGGATAAAAGCGAAATCTGCCTTTGATGACGGTGCAAGTTTACCGTATTCACTGAACCTGTCATCGGTCATGAACAACGGACTGGCACTCCATTTTGCCGAAAATGGCGGATTTGCTACCACTGCCTCTGCATCAAGTTTGTCATGTTGCGGATGTTCCAGCGTATCTTCCAGTTTAATATCAAATCTGGTATGATGAACCCCATGTAGAATCATGTTCATTCGACACAGGTTGTAAGTGGTTCGATTCCGTTCCTGACCATAAAACTTCAGCACATCGCAAATCCTGCCCAACCGAAGAATGAGTGACCCTGACCCGCATGTCGGGTCATATGCAGATTTAATACGTGTTTTCCCCAGTGTAACAATCCGTGCAAGTATTTTAGATGCCTGTTGAGGGGTGTAAAATTCACCCGCTTTCTTACCAGCACCACTGGCAAACTGACCAATCAGGTATTCATAGGCATCACCCAGAACATCAATTTCAGATTGTTCCAGTTGAAAATCAATCTTATCCAGATGTGAAAGAACCTTTGCTATTACTTCATTTCGTTGCTCGGCAGTCTTACCCAGTTTGGTGCTGTTTAAATCCATATCCTCGAACAAGTGGTCGAAATCCTCTTCGCTGGCAGTACCCATAGTACTGTTCTGTATGTTGATAAGGATTTTCTGTATGTCTTCAATAATGAAGGCGTTTCCATGTTTACCATTACCGTTCCCACGTTCTGCAACCTGCCCGAATAACTCAGATGGTTTCAGGAAGTATCCCAGTTTTTCCAGTGATTCTTCCCTGATGGCTTCAAGATATTCCTGACCCTGCTTGGTATCTTCGGGTATAGTCAAATACTTTATTTTGTCTTCCTTCAGGATGTCATTTGCGTACAATTCCATCTTTTCAGACAGATATTTGTAAAAAATGAAGCCGAGAATGTAATCACGGAATTCATCGGCATCCATTTTACCACGCAGGGTGTTGGCTATGTTCCAGAGTTGCTGGTTTAGTTGTCGTTTTTGTTCTTCGCTCATCGGATGTGTATAGACTCAAATTAATAATATCTCACTATTGTGCAGTTAATTAACCATCCCATAAATTTTCTGGATAGTATTAAACCGAACTGTTATCGTTGATACTCAAAGAATGAATATCAAAAATACTAATTGTAATTGAAAATAAGACTGTTGAAATATAAACAACTGATGCGTTGTTGTCTTAGGAATTCTTATTGCTCCTGAGAAATGGAACGTGGATGAATTGTATCAATCAAGAAATCCTTTTTGGTTAAGCAGTTTTATATAATCTTCCCTGCTGAGAGGACAGTTAACCAAATCAATAAAATCGGCTTTATCCAACTTACACTGGAACGACATCTGTTTAATCAGGTGCTTATCAATATCCTTATTCCCATGACTTATTTTGGTTGACAGGACATATTTTTCATCATAAAAGAAATCCACCCATTTATGGTCGGAACTCTTATTGATGGAATCAACAAATCCCTTTTTCTTGAGGTTTTTATATGTCTTTTTAGGGTCTAAAACGCTCATTTTTCTTCAATCCTGTCAATTATCTGGAAGAGAATATTCTTAATAAGACGGTTGTGATTAGTCAGTGAGTCATCATTCAACGTTTTTAACCTGTTGTAAATGAAATCAAATTCCTCAGTAAACGATTTTTCAGCATCATCCTGAGTTAATCCTGTACCTATAATTCCAAGCATTTCAGACTGGATAATGAAATAATCATCTTCCTTTTCGAAAAGGCAGCGAAGTGGGTATTTTAATATGTAGTTTTTTGTTTCAGTCACAATAACATCAGGAGCATATTCCAAAGAAAAATTTTTACCAGAATAAATATCAATTATTTTACGGATGGTTTTCCCGCCACGATGCGAAATTTTTATTTTACCAACTGCTTCATCCGATTCTGAAACGGTTTCTGCAATCTCTTTTATTTCTGATATTAACTCTTTCTTTACCGCTGATTTAAAACGATTTATTTTATAGATAGGGGTGATTTTTTCATTAACCTCATCGTATTCAACAAAACTGACTGGTGCAGTACCAAAATTATTTACAAACGAATATAAGGTCTCAACAATTGGATTGCGCTTAACAGGTTCGGGATATAAGTCGATTATTTTACTGTAATCTCCCGCATTTGAAATTTCCACAATTTTTTCAAATTTTTCGTTAATTGTGTTTCTGTGTACCTGCCAATTAAGTCCCGTCTTGTTTTCAGAACGGGGAGAATAAGCAAATTTTGGTACGGCACTTCCCTTGGTGAAACCAACCAATTCAATTCGAAAGTTATTTATATCGATGGATTCATTGGATGGTAAATCATATCTTGCCAGTGTAAACACAAGTTCCTGTAAATCCTGAGCAAGTTTTACCAGAACATCGATTGGCAAAGAGTTATATTTACCCAACTCTCCGCCAATTTCGATAAAAGCACCGTTATTTAAATCGATTTTCACCAATCAAATATAAGAAATCAACATACAATTTCGACATGCACGTTTGTGAAAATATTATCAGGCAAAATGGGTACAATACTGGGGTACAAAAAAAGTTAAACCCTTTAAGTGCAATGACTTAAAGGGTTGTTTTAGTAGCCCCACCAGGAATCGAACCTGGATTTCAGGTTTAGGAAACCCGCGTTCTATCCATTGAACTATAGGGCCGCCTGTTTGCAGGCGCAAATGTAAATTATTTTTCCGTTACCACAAAAAATCAAC
>Ga0209203_1002815_pt1 | contig 11183 bp, 11 predicted proteins | sample AD_UKC109_MetaG_FD_184423 | JGI IMG/M metagenome (GOLD analysis project Ga0209203, IMG submission 184423) | Active sludge microbial communities of municipal wastewater-treating anaerobic digesters from Hong Kong - AD_UKC109_MetaG (SPAdes)... | ecosystem: Engineered > Bioreactor > Anaerobic >...
GCGGCCGAAGAGGTAGGCGACCGTCGCCATGTCGTCGCCGAGAAATCCCGCCTCCTCCTCGTGGATCAGAACCTTCGCCCCCGTCGCCTCCTTGAGGCGGGGCACCCCGCCGGAGTGATCGTGATGGCTGTGGGTGAGGATGATCATCTCGATCTTCTGGGGGTCGATGTACTTTTTGATATTTCGAAGCGTCGGCTCCGGGTCCATTCCCGCGTCGATGAGGACCGGGACCTCGTCGAGGATCAGGTAGACGTTGCCGTCGAAGGGCGAGCCTGAGACCTTGTGGACTTCCACCATTCCAACACCTCCTCAGAGGAGGGGCTCCACCGATATATCTGTTTGGCAGAGAGATCTCTGACGATCATTGACCCCGGTCGCAAGCTCAAATAAGAAGAAGGAACCATCTGGACGAATAACACCGTGAGTTATTATCGGCAAATATTCTTAAAGTCGCAGCCTGAACATTTCTCCAATCGATCCAGATCACTCTCGCAGATATGGTGGCCTGCGTCTACTACTTGAGATTCTACTGATGCCAAAATATCATGGTCCACTAACTCTCGAACTGAGGCCCCAGCGCCTTCATCCAAATTATAGATCTCAATAAGGTCTGCGGATTCGCCAGTGAGCTGTTGATAACCTAATGCGTAGAGATGAAGCTGTTCTTTTGTAACTTCCTCTTGCTGAGCGCGGTCTGTGGACTTGAAGTCGATGATAGTGACCTGACCTGTGTCAGTGCGACGGATGAGATCTATGCGACCGTGTACTACTACACCTTCTGCTAGCTTCAGCTCGATGCTTTTCTCTGCATACTCAATCTTGTCCAAGAGGTGACCAACTTCAGCGAAGTAGCGTCTTAGGACTTTGTCCGCTTTATCACGCATGTCTGCACGTAGCCCATCCCAGGCAAAAGGTAAGTGGAAGTGAATATCCAAGAGGAGCGGAACCGCATCCTCTTCCAAGTATTCACCATCTAAGGCTCTGCGGTGAACTTCTGCCAGTGCGTCATGTAGCGATTTACCGTACCCCAGGCGCTCGTTGTAGCCGGGGTTAAAACCATAAAGAAAACGGAGCTTGAACTGATAGGGGCACTCAAAAAAGTACTTAAGTTCACTGAATGTAAGAGCGATCTCCTTGCGCTCTTCCGCTGGGCGTGGTTCAATGTGCTCTGGATGTGGAATTAAAGGCTCGCTGGTTAACGCATCTCCGCCCGCTACAAACTCACGTAAGAACGGTGATTGGTTTTTATATCCTCGTTTATTTTCTGGTGCCCAAGTACAAAATAGATACTTCTTGCTCCGAGTTAGAGCAACATAGAATAGACGACGCTCATCTTCTTCAGTGCCCTTATAGCGCTCTGCACCTATAACTGCTTCCTCTGGGATGACGTGATACCATTGCCGCCCACCAGGCCTTTTGTTTGGAAATCTGTTTTTCACGAGATTCGGGACAAAAACGATGGGATATTCCATGCCTTTGGCTTGATGCACAGTCATAATTTGGACTGCATCGGGGCTGGCGTAGCCGGCGTCTTCCCAGCCTTCAGGATAGTAATCAGGTGCTTGGTGTCTCAAAAACCTCGCAAATTCGCAATATAACGAGGTCGCATCTGAACGGAAATGAATAAGTTCGTAATCCGTGATGAGTTGACTGAACTTGCCAAGGTTGTAGTAAATAATCTCACCGCGAGAGAGCTCTAGATCCTCATCGTCCGGGATGGTTTCCTCTCTCAAAACAAGTTTTTCTAAGAAACCCAAATAAGTGCGCTGCAAAGAGCGCTCACTAGCAAGCCAACGGGTGGGCCATTCTGTTCGTTCAGCATCCAGCCAAGAGACAGCCCGGTCCAAATTTGCATCATCGATGCCAAGATCAGCCAGTCGCCATATCTGTTTCAATTCCTCGCCAGAAATTTCATCATTTAGATAGTAGAAGATCGACTGAGCAGCTCTGATCTCTGGTGTTTCGAAAAGTCTGTTCATGCCTTTGATTACGTATCGAATACCCGCAGCCCTCAAAGCTTCCACGATTGGTTCTGCGCTGTTCTTCACGCTACGTAGGAGGATGGCACAATCAGACCAAGTTAGTCCTCGAACACATTCATTTTCCACAAAAGGCAACCCGCGCAGGGATCTGATTTTCTCCGCAATCCAGCAGGCTTCCTCTTGGATTGAGTCGAATTCGAGGGCCAATAGGTCGCCATGCTCAAAAATTTGTTTTTCACGGCTAACCATTCGCTTATCAAGACGGCTTGAATTTCTCTCCACTACGCGACGTGATGTTTCGACAACCCCTCGGCTGGACCGAAAGTTATCGCCCATCTCCACTGAAGTAACACCAGGATATCTATCCTTAAATCCCAAAATGTTATTGATATCGCTGCCGTTCCACTGGTAGATGGTCTGGTCATCATCTCCCACCACACAAATCTGAGCACCTAAATTATGAATGAGGTTGATTAGCTCCTCTTGGAGAGGGTTCACATCCTGATACTCATCAACGACCAAGTAACGTACTCTGGCAGAGATTTTTTCCTGGAGGAATTCATCTGATTTGAGGAACTTAACCGCTTCGGTAAGGAGCATCGAATAGTCAAAATACCTCTTTCGATGCAAAAGATCTTCATACTTCTTTAAGGATTGTTGAATAGGGTGATGACCGAGAACCGCTTCATTGATCTGGGCCTCACGCATAATACTGAGCAATTTTTGATAAAGCTTCGAATCTTTCCAGCGCTTCAGTTGCTTTCCATCGTGTGTGGTGAGATCTGTTAATCCAGACTCACTGCTGTGTCGGTCGATAAGCAGACGCTGCTGAACTTCGTTGAGAACCGTGTATTTAAGAAAATCGTGTTCGTATGTCTGAAGCAGATCTAGACAGAATCCGTGGATTGTTCCGACATACATATCAGCTAGACCCTGATCATGCCCTAGTTGATCCTTGCACAACCGGTGGATGCGATCTTTCAGCTCTGCGGCAGCTTTCTCTGTAAAAGTGAATGCTACAATATTTTCCGGGTGGATGCCTTCTGGACCTTTCTCTTTTAAGATATTTACGATCAGCTGAGAAATTACCTGAGTTTTTCCGGAGCCGGCACAGGCAATAATCTGCAGATTACCATCTAGGTGATTGATGGCGGTTTTTTGTGCGTCTGTGTAGGTCACCATATTGGTTGCCTCGACCAAAATTCACAAATCCTTATTACGCCAATCCGCGAAAGTAAATATAACTTGTGGAGAGTATGTCACATCAAGCGCAAAATCATACTCATGTTCCCCCTCCATGTGAGGGAAAACAAGCCGTGACCGAGGCCCACGCCGCCTGAGATACCTCTGCGCCAGGTGTTGCCTCATAACCCGAGTTCCGTCTTGAGGCACTCCCACGAAACACCCTTCTCCCTCGTCACTTCGGCGAGCCTGTCCAGCTCCTCTGCCTCAGATTCACCAGCTTCGACTTCTCGAACCAAAATAATTCCTCTGAATCGACCCCGGGGGGCTTATCCCCGCCACCACGGCAAAACCCGCCCCGTCCTCTCAGCGTACCTGCGATACTCATCGCCGAATTCTTCCAGCATCATCTCCTCCTCTCGCGGAATACGGGCGACGTACAGAGGGATGGACGCCACCAGGAAGGAAGGGTCTGCGACCCAGTTCTGGAGGAGGGGCAGCTGGGCAGGTCTTTTGCCATCAAATTGAGCGAAAACGGCCTTGAAAAGATATATATCCCCAGGGATCGCCCTTAATATTCGAGGTTTTTCCGAATGGCGAAAGCTGAGGTCCGCCCGGCCAAGGCCGGTTATGCAGACGAAGACGAGGCCAGGGTGACGGAGTTTGAAGAGGGCGTAAAGCGGGGGATCGAAGAGTACAAAACCGGCCAGGTGAAGACCTTCGACGACAAAGCAAAATTCCTGAAACACCTGCGCAACCTTTGAACGCCGTCCTTCTTGAGAAGATGATATGTCTCGACCCCTCGATTCAGCGAGGTACGAATATGCGATCACCTCTGAGTTCGAGCGGCAATTCAAAAAGTTGACCAAGAAGGGCAGAGCACTAAAAGATCGCCTGCTGAGGAAGATCGACCTGATAATATCAGACCCAGAGATCGGTGAGCCGAAGAGCCACTCCCTCAGGCACGCCCGCGGCTCTCACGTCGACCCTTACGTCATTGTTTATGTGTTCAAAGAGGATACAATCACATTTATATATGTAGATCATCATGACGTTGTTTATAAAAAGGCCCCATATATTTTGGCGAAATATTGGATTTAATACCACTGAGACATCCGTTTAAGATCTTAGGTCGACTCTATGCTAGATTTTAGAGCAGTGTCGGACCTGTTAGGCACTTCGGCCTCAGATTCACCAGCTTCGACTTCTCGAACCAAAAGAATTCCCCCGAATCGATCCCGACAGACTATCCCCGCCACCTCGGCAAAAACCGCCCCGTCCTCTCCGCGTACCTGCGATACTCATCGCCGAATTCTTCCAGCATCATCTCCTCCTCCCGCGGGATACGGGCGACGTAAAGGGGGATGGACGCCACTAGGAAGGAGGGGCCTGCGATCCAGTTCTGGAGGAGGAGAAGCTGGGCCGCGGCCCACAGCAGATGAGCGGCGTACATCGGGTGACGGACCCACTCGTAGACGCCGGTGGTCACAAGCCTGTGGTTCTTTTTGATCTGGAGCCCTGGCGAGAACTATCGTCGAGGTCTGCATGCGACCGCCACAAAAGCCAGAAGGCCTGAAGAAAGAGGGCGGCTCCGAGGGAATCCGCCACGAGGCTTGCGGTGGGCGAGAGGCTGTAGTCCGCAAAGTCAAGCCCCGTGGTGAAGAGGTATAGGAAGGGAACGACGATCATGCCCAAGGTCGTGAGGAGCATCAGCGGCCGATCCTACCTTCCTCTCCCGGTCGACTGCGACCTTCTCGCGGCTACGCCACCAGTGAGGCGTCCTTTTCAGCCAATAGGCCCGGATCAGCGAGGCCGCTACGAATCCCATCAAGTAGACGAGATCGAAGACGTCGTCGAGCATGATGAACTCCTCCCGCCAACAGAGCAAAAATAAGCGGCGGTCTGAAGCAGAGGATCGGAATGGGGTTCACTGCCAGATCCAGTTCCGCGGGACCGTTTTAGTTTCATGCACCCGCAATGCTCAACCGAACGATGCTAAAGAGGTTATCGATCTTGTTCAACCAGACGGTGTTCGCCCCGATCTTAACGTTCGGATTCAATTGTTGAAGAGACTGATAACTTGTATAAGATGTATATACCATATTTTTTCTGAAGAGCTCCGAGAGATCTATCGCCTGTTCTGTGGGGAATACTATCTTATCGCCACAGTTGTATATTAAGTGCCTGCCGTAGGAGTGTGTAGAAGGTATGGTCATATCCAGAGCCACCGATCGGTCATCGAGGAGATCTCCAAGCTCATCGCTGTAAGCACAAATGGAGCTCTCTTGAAAACCGGTGATGGCATAAAAGCCGACCGCAGTAAATGCGAAAGAGAGAACCACAGCGACCATGAGAACCTGCTTCAGCCGCACCTTCACCCCGTCGGCCTGAGAGCTGTAGCCGACGGCGACGAAGTACATCACGAAGAAGGGCATAAAGTCCCACCGCTCTACACACCAGGATTCATAGATCATGGCGTGAAATAGCAGCACCAGAAACGTGGGGACGGCACACAAGGCCTTGAAGTTTGGTTTAAAGGATCTGACGAGGAGATAAAGGAGCAAGAGAGCGAAGATCGCCCCACAGAAGATGGCGAAATTGACGCTGGGGACACGATCCGGATAACGATATAAGAAGGTGGATATCTGTCCCCGAGACTCGGTGAAGCTGAATACGAAGGTCGAAAGATAGCCGAAAGATATGAGCCTCATCTGGTCGGCGATGCCGACTCCAGACGTGAAATAAAGCAGCCCCTCATCGCCATGGAGCCACGATTGGTTTGCCGTAAAGAGGGTGAAGATCCCCTTCAGTGTCCAACCTTTCACGAGGACCAGATACCCGTAGGCCAGAAATAGCGGCGCGAAGAGGGCAGCCAAAGCCGAGGCGAACGTCCGCATCTGCGGAGAAGAGACCGACTCTCTCAGCCCTTTCACCGACCCGTCATCCCCCTTCAAAAAGTCCAACAGGTGCAGCTCAAGAATGATGTACAAAAGAAACATGGGGATGAAGACCTCTGCCTGGATGTGAACCAGAATGCCAAAGGACAGAAACAGCGCCGATAAGACCCACCGCTTCCGGAGGAGGAAGATCACAAAAGGCGTGAGAAAGCCGTACATCCAGACGTTGTCCTCAAGAGACGTCAAAAGGAAGGTATAGCCAACGTTGAAGAGGATAAAAAGGCCCATGAGGAAGGCCAACGAATCGTCACCGGTCTCATCGTATGCGAGCCTGTAGGCTCCAAGGACGAACACCAGCATGAAGAGCGCCGTGAAGACCCTCAACGCGCTGAGGGGATCCACGCCGAGATAAACCAGGGAGCTGGCCAATATGGGCACGAGCACGTGGACGCCGCTGCCTCCGGGAGAGAATCTGGGACCGCCATCTTTCAACCCTATGGCGTAATCAAAGGTATCCCAATCATAATAATAGTTTAAATTCGCAAAGAATATAATATAAACTGCGCTGACGATGGCGATGATTATCAAGAAATTCGAGCGCCTATCACCCAACTTTCCACTGTGAACAAGTCTCTGGGGCGGCTCCGACTCTCTTCGTCTTTTGGCCATCTATTGCAACTCCTTTCGGTGCCGTTGTCACTATTGACTTATAAAATATCCGTCTCGTCAGAGGGGAGTTGGCAGCTGAAAATGAAAAGATAAACGACCAGAGAGCAGAGATCCGAATCGCAGGACCTCGATGGCTCAGCCGGATCAATGAATCGTCTTCGCAAACTCGAGGCTCGTTCTCAGCTGCTCGCCGACGTTCTCGTCCGCAGGCTCCATGTGACCCGGATAGAGGACAAAAACGTCCAAGGCCGCAAGCCTTTCGACCGATTTGACCAGCTCTTTGACCGTCTCCCCCGACCTCCGGGCCCTCCCGATGTTCCCGTGAGGGAGGATGGTATCGCCGGAGAAGAGGACCTTCGCCCTCGGCTCGTAGAGGGAGATCGAGCCCGGTGAGTGTCCCGGCGTCTGCAGGACCTGGAGGGTCCAGTCGCCCAGGTTTATTAAGTCCCCCTCCTCCAGGGTCCCATCGACCTCGAACTCCGCTGGGTCCTCCTCGTAGAGGTAAGAGCCTGTGGCGACGTCGTCGCCGATGTCGCAGACCTCATCCTTGCCGATTAGAACCTTCGCCCCCGTCGCCTCCTTAAGGGTCGGAACCCCAGCGGTGTGGTCGTGGTGACAGTGGGTGAGGATTATGAACTCGACCTCCCTGGGATCGATGAGCTTCTCGACGTTTTTGAGGATCGCCTCGGCGTTCCTTCCGGCATCGATGAGAACAGGCACCTCGTCGACGATCAGGTAGACGTTCCCCTCGTGGGAAGGGCCGCCGCCGTTAACCTTATGCACCTCCACCAAACAAACCACCTCATAAGATAAGTGTAGTTACATCAATATATTAGTTAGTTGGTATCATGACTTTGATCGAAGATGTGAAGAAGGGAAAGACCCCACCAGAGGTCGAGATCGTCGCCAAAAATGAGGGGGTCAACCCCGAGAAGCTTCTGCGCCTTTTGGCCCAGGGCCGGGTGGTGATCCCGAGGAACGCCCGGAGGGAAATCGACCCCATCGGAGTCGGCGAGACCCTCACCACCAAGGTCAACTTGAACCTGGGATCATCCCGCGGCGTCGCCGACCCCGACGCAGAGGTGGAGAAGGCCGTAGTGGCGATGAACGCCGGAGCCGACACCGTGATGGACCTGTCCACCGGCGGCGACCTGGACCTGATCAGGCGACGGGTCCTCGATGCCGTAAAGATCCCGGTGGGGACCGTCCCCATCTACCAGGCCGAGGTGACTGGAAAGCTCAATAGCCAAGGGCTCTTCGACGCCCTGGAACGGCAGGCGAAGGACGGCGTCGACTTCGTCACCGTCCATGTCGGCGTCAACCTGAACTCCTTCGAGCGGCTGAAAAAAAGCCACCGGATCATGGGCGTCGTCAGCAGGGGGGGATCGCTCACCCTCAAGTACATGAGCGAGACCGGCGAGGATAACCCCTACTACGCCGAGTACGACCACCTCCTGGACATAGCAAAAGAGCACGAGCTGACTTTGAGCCTCGGCGACGGCCTCCGTCCAGGCTGTATCCACGACGCCAGCGACCGGGCGAAGTACATGGAGTTCATAATGCTCGGCGAGCTCGTAGACCGGGCGAGACGGGCCGGTGTCCAAGCGATGGTGGAGGGACCAGGGCACGTCCCAGCCGACGAGATTGAGACAAGCGTCAAGGCGATGAAGTATGTCACCGACGGCGCGCCCCTCTACCTATTAGGACCGATCGTCACCGACGTCGCCCCAGGCTACGACCACATCACAGCGGCCATCGGCGGGACGATCGCCGGGATGAACGGGGCCGACTTCCTCTGCGCCACCACCCCGAGCGAGCACCTGGACCTCCCCACGAAAGAAGACATCTTCGAGGGGACGATCGTCACCAAGATCGCAGCCCACGCCGCAGACCTGGCGAAAGCGGGAGTCAAAGATCGGGCCCGAAAATGGGATCGGGAGATGGCCGTCGCCAGGAGGGACCTCGATTGGCCCGCCCAGTTCGACCTCGCCATAAACCCGAACCTTGCAAGACAGATCCGTCATCGGCGGGGTGTCGACGTTGACACATGCACCATGTGCAACGAGCTATGCGCCATCAGGCTCGCAAAAGAGGCGATGGAGCGGGAGGAAGAGAAGGAAAGGAAAACGACTGGAGAGAAAAAGGGTTAGAGGAGAGCTGAAGGTGGGAGATCCAAAACTCAGGCGCACGGCTCCATCTCCTTCTCCACCACATTGCCTCCCGGCGCCACCTCGGCGAAGACCTGCCCCTCGAAGTGAAGAACCTCCGTCTCCTCGTCGATCCAGGAGTCGGGAGGAAGGCCCGCCTTGAGGCAGGTTTGGCAGAGAAAGTCTGTGGGGTCGAACCCCCACTCCGTCGCCACCTGGGGGAGGAGGAGCCCCGACCACATCCCCCTCCGAACGATGAGGCCGTGCTCTCCGATCTTGACTGCGGCCGGAAGGTCCAGGTTTCGTACGTCGTAGGGCCTCGGTGGCGTCAGGACCGTCACCTCGATCTCGATTCGCGGAAGCTCTTCTGGCCTCACCCTCGGAAACCGGGGGTCGTTTGCTCCGGCATTGATCGCCGAGTCGACGATGGCTCGCTCAAGCTCCATCACCGGCTCGGGGTAGCCTATGCATCCCCGGAGCTCGCCATCCTCATGGAGGGTCACAAAGACCCCGGCCTTCTCGCCGAAGGATGGGGGCAGATCTTTCGGCTTTATCCTCTCCTTCCGATCGAGATAAGCTGTCAGGGCCTCTCTTGCGAGAGCGACGGCCCGCCTTCCCTCGTCGATGGTCAGCATGAGATGATAATCTGTCCCGCCGGATACTAAACTCCATCGTTCAAGTTTTTGTCCCGACAGAACCCTGAAGAAGATCCCACCATCTCCCAAACCCTTTTTATCGAATCAATCCCATAAACTCCCAGCATGTCAAAGTCAGAGGATTGCTTGAAAGAGGCCTTCGCCGGCGAGTCCCAGGCGAACCGAAAGTACCTCGCCTTCGCCGAGAAAGCCGACCAAGAAGGCTACCCCCAAGCCGCAAAGCTCTTTCGCGCCGCCGCCGAGGCCGAGACGATTCATGCAATGAACCATCTCAAAGCGATGAAGGCCATAAAGAACACCAAGGAGAACCTGAGAGAGGCGATAGCCGGAGAGACCCAGGAGTTCAAGGAGATGTACCCGGCGATGATCGAGGCCGCCAAGGCCGAGGGAGATAAGGCCGCCGAGAGGAGCTTCAGGTACGCAAACGACGTCGAGGAGATCCACGCGAAGCTCTACCACCATATGATGGAGAAGCTGGAGGCCTCAAAGGAGGAGAGCTACCCCTACTACGTCTGCCCGGTATGTGGTATGACGGCAGAGCGGGAGCCACCAGAGAAGTGCCCTGTCTGCGGCATCAAAGGAGAGAGGTTCAAGAGGATAGACTAGATTGGTCAAGGGCGCCCCCTCCGGGGGCTCTCCTTCCTCCCGACACCGTTCGTTTGTTCATAATTTTCCGAGTTTTTGATAGATCCCAAGATTCTTATCCTCGCCAGATAGACCCAAAGCTCGTCTTTACGGCTACCATAAGAGAGTCAGAACTTGTGAAAGATGCAATGAATATAAGTCGCTTGATATATGCCAGAATCCTTTTGCACCATTACTGTCTAGGAAGGTGGCAAGGAAAATCTGATAGAAGCGAATGAATCGATGGCGTATACACCAGGGTTGAAGAAAATGATAAATATCGTGTACAAAGCGGCCCCTCCGACTCGGCAAGAGTATACTCAATTGTTCTCAAGCACAGACTGGATGCAAATCCTCGGCGTCTCGGAGAATGAGTTGAGAAGAGTTTTCAATGGCACCTGGTACTGGATAACAGCATATCAAGATGAAAATATCGTAGGTGCTGGCCGTTTGCTCTCAGACGGCGTCTTATATGCATTGATTTGTGACATAATAGTAATGCCAAATCACCAGAACAAAAGAATAGGAAGCACCATCCTAAAGCAGCTAGTTAAAAAATGCAAGGATTCTGATATAAAGAGAGTCTGGCTATTTGCAGCTCCCGGCAAAGCCGGTTTCTACGAAAAAGGCGGATTTGCTGTTCGTCCAAGCGAAGCACCTGGAATGCAAATGTTATGAGATATTGAAGGTCTGGCATTTTATTTTTCGATCTTCGCCAGATGGAGCTGCAGCTTCTCCAATAGCCGCCAGCATAATAGGATCTGGACCATCCCCATAGAGCTGACCTGCTCGCCGTCAACCCGGTCGCAGAGGGGTGCCATCGACCCCACGAGGCTGCAGAGACTCTCTTCGATCCCCTCGATCATGGACCGATGAAGCTCGCCGTCGATGGTCAGGACGCTCACCCTCTTGCCGTAGTAATCGTCCCGCTGGAAGGCGATGGAGAACTCCCGCTCTGCAAGACGGAAAAGAGAAGAGAGGTCTATTTTGAGGTCAGCCTCTGATAAAGGCGCCTCCAAAATCTCC
>Ga0209203_1002826_pt1 | contig 11157 bp, 14 predicted proteins | sample AD_UKC109_MetaG_FD_184423 | JGI IMG/M metagenome (GOLD analysis project Ga0209203, IMG submission 184423) | Active sludge microbial communities of municipal wastewater-treating anaerobic digesters from Hong Kong - AD_UKC109_MetaG (SPAdes)... | ecosystem: Engineered > Bioreactor > Anaerobic >...
ACGTCCCTCAAGAAGGTGATGCCCAGCAGGAGGGAGAGGGACGTATACAGCAAGTTCGCCGAGATAGCGTGAGGCGGACGGCGGGGGGGGGGCTTTCCTCGCGCCTGGTAAATCCATTTTCCTATTTTTTTTCATTTCTCAAAAAAATATGCGTTCACTCTTCGTCTGATGGATTGACCACACCTCGGTAAGATGATTTATGAAATTAGATCGAATCATAAATGGTGTCTTACTTTAATATTATTATTATTTATTCTTATGAAACTGAATCAGGTTTATTCCTATGATAAATGGATCTTATTTCAAGAATTAGATCCTGAAAAGACGTATATATAAAGTTAAAGGATTCGGAAATATGCCTAGCCGATGACCAATGGAAACCTCTTTATATGCGTGTTTAACTCATATTCCTGCGTGATCATTCTACAAAATCTCAGTTATACTGCCGAGGACCATACAATTATGCCGGATCAAAATATCTTTGACAATAATATTTGCGATGTTTCAATAATAATCCCTGCACACAATGAAGTTAATAATATAACTACAGCGGTTAATACATCCTTAAAAATATTGAGGCATATAGCGCCTAAATCAGAAATAATCATAGCCGAAGATGGCAGCACTGATGGAACCTATGAAGTCGCCGCTCGCATAGCAGCCGATAATTCCGCTGTACGCGTACTACATTGGGATGAAAGACAGGGAAAAGGTCGTGCTTTAAATAAAGCTATTAAAGCATCAAGAGGAGAAGTTATATGTCATATAGATGCTGATTTAGCCACAGATATGACCGATCTTGCTCTGCTTATAAATTCAATCCGATGTGAAGGATACGATATTGCAGCAGGATCTAGATTGATGCCGAAAAGCGAAGCAAAAAGGTCTAAAAAAAGATTAATCGCGAGCAAGGTTTATAATGAGATGGTAAGAGTTCTCTTAAATTCGAAAATTCGTGATCATCAGTGTGGTTTCAAGGCGTTCAATCGCAAGTCTGTGATTCTCATTTTAGATGAAATTAAGGACGAACACTGGTTTTGGGATACTGAAATTCTCGTGAAGGGGCAATATAAAGGCCTCAAAATTAAGGAAATCCCAGTAAGGTGGCAGGAGGGCGAATCCACAACTGTAAATCTTTTCAGAGATTCGTATAATATGTTAGTAAAAATAATTCAACTTTGGTGGAATCTGAGAAGAGATAAAAATGAGCGATAAATTTTGGTAATTTTGGTATAAAGGTTTTGGTGCAAATGGAATCTACCGAATACGATAAAATGTACCGAATCGAGGAAGGAAACTGGTGGTACGTGGGTAGAAGAGAGCTCTTGCTCAGAATAGTTAATCAAATTAAAACCGATTTGGAATTTAGGACATTTGAGATACTTGACGTGGGCTGCGGCACGGGTTTAAATCTTAATTATTTAGAGAAATATGGTAGCGTTGTTGGTTTGGATTTTTCCGGAGAAGCACTCGGATTCGCCAAACTTCGAAGCAGAACACCACTGATACGGGCTTCTGCAGATAATCTTCCCATAAAAAATGGATGTATAAATATGTTATGTGCATTTGATATTCTTGAGCATATTGATGATGACATGGCAGCGCTTAGAGAATTCTACCGCGTCTTGAATGCAGAGGGATATCTAATCTTGACCGTCCCAGCTTTTAGATCTCTTTGGAGTGGGCATGACATCGCCGTACATCATAAAAGGAGGTATAGTAAAGACGAATTAATCGAATCTCTACTTTCAAGCGGATTTCAAATTGAGCGAATTAGTTATTGGAACTTTTTATTATTTCCGTTAGTAGCGTTGATTAGATTAGTCAAACGGAACCGGGTAGAAGAGATAAGTACAGATCTCCAACCAACCCCATATTTAATAAACAGTATATTGATTCGAATCTTAAAATTAGAGGCGCTCTTAATAGGAAGATGGCGACCACCCTTTGGAGTTAGCATCGTGTCTGTTTGCAAAAAAGCTGTGGTGGAAAATTCATCCAAAGAGGTTATAGATGATGATACCTCGAAGCATAATGGTTCCTAAGAGCCGTAAACGAAGTGTTGGCAAAACTAAGAGGAATTAATTGTGATTATTGCGATGTGATATCGATGAGACGAGAGGTGAGTACTATGTTCGCATTGACGTTGGTATTTATTTGTATACTTACTGGATCAATCGGTCAAATATGCTTTAAGACTGGGATGAACAGGGTGACAGAACAGTCAAGCGGAGCGGAGAGCATTTCAAGTCCTGGATCCTTGATTCATATCATAACAAGTAAATATATAATTATAGGAACTATATTATATGCATTTGCTCTCGTGCTTTGGCTCATTGCCATGTCATCTCTAGATGTCAGTTTCATGTATCCATTACTCAGCCTGGGATATGTGTTGACCGCCATACTTGCACTTTTATTTCTTAATGAAGATGTCTCATTAATAAGATGGATTGGAATCATTACAATTATAGCGGGTTGCTTTCTAGTCTTGAGGACTTGACTTATCATGAGACGTATTGCTAAAGGACCCAATAAGAATGCCCCGACGCAAACGGAGAATAAAACCAACAGGATTAATATCATTTTAGCTAGGATTCGGAGATTTCAATACCTCGAATTATCATTATTAATACTCATATTATATTTATTACCATTTTATGTATTGGGAGAAGAGGCGCATGTCCTGGTTCACGACTGTCTGGATAGTGAGATGGTTTGGATTAAAATATTATCTGAAAGTGGGCAGATATTTGGATCCCTGGATTCAACTATCCCAAACATTATGAGCGGATTGCCACGGAATTGTTTAGGTTCGGAATTTAATATATTATTAGTTCTTTACTCCTTTTTTGATCCTTACACTGCATACGTTATCAATCTATCATTCATACATTTCGTGGCTTTTACAGGCATGTATCTATTATTAAATCACCACATTTTATGTGGTGATGAATGCGAACTAACTCGTGCAGGAGTTGCACTCTGTTTTGCGTTACTTCCCTTCGCTCCAAGCTTCGGTTTAACTGTTGCAAGCCTTCCAATTGTATTATATTCATTTTTAAACATCAGAAGCGGAATTTCACGGGCTAGTGATTGGACCATAATTTTACTTATTCCATTTTATTCCTCATTAGCTCGTTGCTATGTTTTTTTCCTTTTTGCCATGATTATGATCCTGGCATATGACATTGCCAGATTAAAACGGATTAACCTGAGATTCCCTTTGGCAATAGCCTCCATGACTCTGATTTTCCTGGTCGTGGAATATAGACTATTATATGACACATTCTTGAATGACGATTACATATCTCATAGGGTCGAGTTCTATCCAATCTATGTGGCCCATAATATATTTGAAGTTATCGATCTTGCGGCTTACAATTTCATATATGGTCAGGAGCATGTCCCAAGTTTGCACTGGTATTTTATTAGCTTGTCAATAGCTATCGCCTTCTTTGCATTACTAAGAGAGGTTATACACCACCAGGATCTCGTTGCATTGAAAGAAAATATTATTTTGATTAGAGTTATGCTAGTCATTGGAGTAATATCTCTATTTTATGGATTCTGGTACTGGGAGGAGATCGTACCATTGAGACAGCAGATAGATTTATTGTCATCCTTTAATTTTACTCGGTTTCACTGGCTTCACCCCATGCTATGGTACATTGCCTTTGCATTATCGCTTAACATAATAATTAAATATATTAAATATGGAAAGCAAATTATCTCTATATTATTAATTCTGCAAATAGGATTTTTATTTTCATATCATAGTCCAGTTGTTCAAAGTGGTGGATTTGGCCAAGTTTTCGATGATGGCCTCAGCTATAGAGAATTTTTCTCTGAAGATTTATTTCAAAATATTGCAGACCATATCGGAAAGCCTCAAAGTGACTATAGAGTAATCTGTTTAGGCTTCCATCCCAGTATCGCTCAATATAACGGATTTTATACATTAGATTCTTATCAATCAAACTATCCACTTGAATATAAGCATGAGTTTCGTCAGATTATTGAAAAGGAACTGGATAAAAATGATGAAATGCGCATATATTTTGATAATTGGGGCTCAAGATGTTATGTATTTGTCGATGATATATACGGCATGGGTTATCTGATCGATAAAAATGATAATATCTGCATTCAAAACATCGATCTGAATACTAAAGCCTTAAATCATATGAATGCATCATATATATTATCATCAGTAGAAATATATAATTCCAAAAGCAAAAATTTAAATTTATTAGATATTTTTGAGAACGATGCATCACCTTGGAGATTATGGCTCTACGAGATGGGGTGATAGCATCGTGATCGATTTGAGGATATTCTGCTATTAGCGGTGGCGGGGATATGGCGAATGCCACTGTCCTCATCCCGCCTGGGACGAGCCCCCACACCTTCGAGCCGTCGCCGTCCCAGCTGACCGTAAGAGAGTACATCTTGGCCGGAAAGCTCCAGGAGGACGAGGAGATCGCGAAGTACAGAATCGAGGGCAAGCACGTCGATGAGGCCCTCAAGAAGGTGATGCCAAGCAAGAAGGGGCGGGACGTCTACAGCAAGTTCGCGGAGATCGCGTGAGGCGGACGGCGGGCACGGGGGTCGGTTTGAGGACCGGCTCTCGCCTCATATCGGCGAGGCGATTGAGATGCTGGCCAAAGCCGGATATGTGGTTCAAAGAAAAGATGGGGAGAGAGGAGGATCGCTCGGAGACCACCTTTCTCTTTCGCTTTCATGGAAATAGTGAGCGAGGGTCACTCAACCCTCGCCCTCCGTCGTCGTCTCTCGTCGTTTAGGATAGCCGCCGCCTCTTCATGGGTCATCCCCATGGCTCGGGCCCTCTCCGGGGAGGTCCGAAGGGCTCGCCTGGCCATCCACAGTTGGTGTTCTCTAGCGGTATTCTGCATCGTCGTCACCCCAGTTTGCCGAAACACAGGACAGAACCGTCGAAGCCACTCGATTAGGGATACTGGAGAAGACATTGGGAACAGTCTGTTGGAAATCGATGCCCCGCGAATTCAAATATTTTAGAACAACTTATTGGTCCGTGGCTACATAAACCTTACGGAGATCGGAGATCGCCGCCGACCGTCGCGCTGCCAGCTTCCGCAAGAGTCCTTTCCTTCCATTGAGGAGAGCCCCTGAGAGCCAGGCGAACTTCATCTCGGTGAAGGGGCCCGAGTTTCTCTCCAAGTGGGTCGGAGAGTCGGAGCGGGCGGTGAGGGACACCTTCAGAAAGGCGAGGCAGGCGGCGCCGCGCCGACCGTCCTCTTCTTCGACGAGATGGACGCCATCGCGCCCGCGCGAGGAAGCGGCATCGGTGACTCTCACGTCACCGAGAGGATGATCAGCCAGATCCTCTCGGAGATGGACGGCCTGGAGTCGCTCCACAACCTCGTTGTCATCGCCGCCACCAACCGGCCCGACATCATCGATCCCGCCCTCCTCCGACCCGGCAGGTTCGATCGGATGGTCGAGATCGGGATGCCCGACCAGGAGGCGAGGCTCGACATCCTCAAGATCCACACCGGGAACAGGCCCCTGGCCGAGGACGTGGACCTTGCAGCGATATCGAAGCGGACCGACGGCCGCTCCGGCGCCGACCTGGCCAACGTCTGCAACGAGGCGGTGATGCTGGCGATAAGAGAGTACGTCCTCGCCGGAAAGCCCCAGGAAGACGAGGAGATCGCGAAGTACAGGATCGAGAGCAAGCACTTCGAGGAGGCCCTCAAGAAGGTGATGCCGAGCAAGAAGGAGAGAGACGTCTACAGCAAGTTCGCGGAGTTCGCGTGAGGCGGACGCGGGGGCAGGTTCGAGGGCTGGCCCTCATCTCCCCGTTCTTTTCTCTTTGTTCTTGCCGTTTTTATATCTTGCCTGTCTATATCTCGACTTTTTCTACATAGACCGCTTCGCACTTCTACTCGCGTTCGTCCCTACGGCATCGACTGTCGCGATTAAGCGTACTTCGGTCCCTAGTTACGGGATTCTCTGCCCCGACTTAGCTCATTTGAGTCCTGTAACGTTCTAGCAGCGTCCGTCAAAATACTATGAGCCCGCACGTTATATCTGACACCAAATATGAAGACTGTGAAGGGGCTGCGACTGTGGCGGCGGGGTCCTCTTTTGATAACCTGTCAAAAACGTAGACTATGGGAATATCCTTCACTCGTCGCCGATCCTCGTAATGAAATGGAATTAGACCTTAATCATAAGGGGGGGGCAAAACAAAAACGATAGCTAGCGGCTTATTTTGTGCTTTATAAATACCTATAATTCCTAAAGGAAGTAAGAGTTATATAAAAATGTTTTATGTTTGTTTTTAGCCTTTAGATTTAGACTCCAGCTTCTTCAAGATTTTTAAAGATAATTTTTATAAATATTCTGCTTTATTGTTTTTCGTATTCGGATCTGAGTTCTGCGAGACGATCTCTCATTTTTTCTATAGATATATTATAAAGTCCTGCGTAGTCATCTGCTGTGAGTTGTTCTGTTGTTTTTCCATGGTCAGCTAAATAATCTTTTAAAATATTTATCGAGATATCATCCCCATCTAAGTAGACTCCTGTGGAAGTAAGATAACCTTCATATACCGTCTCGGGATCCCCTATCCCACCAAACTTGGAGATGCGCAAGTAATTGGCTAGAATCTTACTATAATTTTCTTTAGTGATATTGTACCTTTCCTTGGCAAACGCCTTTTCCTCCATTTTTCGTTGTTTTTTTATTTCGAAGTAATAATTAAACAGATACCCTCCCACGAACGAAACTGACCAAAATAACCCTCCCAAAACAAATTCGATCCATTCCATTCTAACACCGTATAACGATTACGAAGGCATGAATTGATATTTTATCGCCTCTATTATAGCCGTTTTACTAATGTCTTTGATAAACTGATTATCTGAAAGCCCACGGACCATTTTAAGAAGAGTCTTTTTCTCTTCAGGGGGGATCTCCTCTGATTCTTCTATCGCCTTTTCTAACACCTCTAGGAGAATAGTAGCATTGATGTTTAAGTTGGTAATGCTTCCTATATCTCCCCCTGCTACACTCCCCACATCTCCGTGGAAGTTAAATTGCTGCTTTGGCATTTTGGTTTCCTCCTGTTGCGCCACCCATTTTGACTTACGTACAACTTTGGCTTCAATTCTGCTGTCGTCCCCAAAAGGATCGGGAATAAGAGAATGATCAATTACAATAGATGGTTCTTCACTAGGTAATCTTGAGTCGGTAATGTAGATATAATCTCCATCTTTAATTTCTACTGCATCGTCAAAAATCATTTTATCCTTGCTAATTACAGCCAATACATCATCCTGAATTTTTTGGCTATCCTCCCCAGGATTGCGAACAACTCTAACTGCATAACAGAATTCCCCCCAACTCTCATTGAACCCCATATTTTCTACCTCCTATTTTTCCTCCGCTTTTCTTGATGAATTGAACCACAGATCGCTATCACATCCCCAGGACTTAAATATTACCATTTGATGTATCGGATAAAACAACGTCTTATACCTAGAGTTGCAAACTACCTTTTTACGGAGGCTGCATAAACCAGTTATTCACAACAAAACCTAATAAAAAGAAGAATGCAGCGATCATTATTTCCTTTATTAAAGCATTTCTTCCTTCTCGTTTTAATTCCATACGAAGCGTTTGAGCAACTGCTTCTACTTCAGATTTTTTAAGTTTTGTTATCTCATCATATGTTGCTGCGTCTTCTTCTAGTTTACTAACCAGAACCTCCCGCCGTTTAATCTCTTCTTCGATTTTAGAAACAGCTTCTGCAGATGTTCTTAAGGATTTGGTTAGCGATCCAATCCTCTCACTCAAGGATGGTTCCGCTTTCAACATGTTTCTAGCTACATTATCCAAAAACACACTGAAATAAAGCAATATTATCGATACAATAAATAACCATTTTAATAAGCCAAATGGTTTCTGGGTAAGACTGTAATTAAATAGACTTAAAAGGAGTATAAATATCATAATAACGAGAACTGCAAAATAAGATAACGGACCAATATACCTAGTATATTTTCGAATAGGCTTCAGCCAACCTTTTGGTATCCTCTTGCCTACTGCGAATACGAGTTTATTCGTTGGATCAATCCTCCTCCGAGATGGATCTTACGATAATCCAAGATGATAAAATTATCCTTCCAACAGTTTCTTTATCTTCTCTTTTTCACTCATAAGATACCGTCGCGACTTCTTCCCGTCCCTTCTCACACTTGAGCTTTGGATATCATGCAAAGACATCAACATCCCCAGGGTCCTAGAATTAGCACCAAAAGTTTCCGAAATTTCGGAAACTAAAGGCTCTTCGCCTTTCTCCATCTTAGATAAAATCAATTTTAAAGCCTCTTTCAAAATATGGTCCATAGCTGGCGATTCTTGTTGGACGACTTCAACCTTGTTTAAATCAAAATTTAAGTCGCGACGGTCTAATATCTGGTTAACCACCTATTCAATTTCTGAAGCTGTAAGATAGCGGTCATCCCTACCTAACTCTTTAGCTACAGCCCTTCGTATAAACTCACTTAAAGAAATGCCCTCTGCCTTCGCCTTTTTCTCCACCTCCTTTTTAAAAGAGGGATCTGCCTGGAACTGTCGCGCATCCATGTTAACATTAGAAGCAATATCTTGAACTGTTGGATCTTTTTCCTCTTCCATCTCAGATAAAATGAACTCTAAAGCCGTTTTTAATTTGGGGGTCAATAGATGTTTGTTCTTGTTGAACCACTGGAAAGAAGTGTTCTTATGTAACTTGAGGAAAAGATTTAACTGACCGGGTTACATAAGAAGCCTCCTTGATCCCCAAATACATCCTGGACGAGCTGGCCGAGGAGGACATCCCCTCCCTCATCGAGATCAGGGATTACCTCGATCGGCTGATAAGAGATCGCGAAGAATCTCCTGATGGGAGCGCCACCAAAGCCGAGGCTGGCGGGAGGAGGCAGGCCTCGGTCACCTACCGGCAGGAGTGGGTATACTGCGGCAAGGAGTGCAAGACCTGTCCCCACGGCCCCTACTGGTACTGCTACTGGAAGGAGGACGGAAAAACCAGGACCAGGTACATCGGCAAGGTCCTCAAGGAGGTGGAGATTTGAGTTTCAGTTTCAGATGCAAAATCGTCATGCTGCTCGCCCTCTCGGCATCCATTTTATGCGGCTGCATCTCCAACGACGAGGAGGCTTCTCCGGAGGAGATGGGCAAGGTCAACGTCGTCGCCTCCACCGTCCCCCTGGGCACCTTCGCCTCGATGGTGGGCGGGGACCGGGCGACTGTCACGGTTCTCATCCCGCCGGGGACGAGCCCCCACACCTTCGAGCCGTCACCGTCTCAGCTGGCGGATGTGGAGGACGCCGACCTCTACGTCAAGAACGGGGCGGGCCTTGAGATCTGGATGGAGAGGATGATCCAGGCGAACCAGGATATGCTGGTGGTGGACTCGTCCTCCGGGGTTGACCTCATCGAGTCAACCGACGCCGACGGTCACGACCACGGCGTCGGTCTCGGCGACGGCGTCGATGAGAAGATCCTGACGGCGGACCCTCACATCTGGCTCTCGCCGAAGAACGCCATGATCATGGTCGATAACATCTGCGACGCCCTCGTCGAGGTCGATCCCGAGAACGCCGAATATTATCGAGAAAACAGAGACGTCTACCTCGATCAGCTCGCAGATCTCGACCGCGGCCTGAACTCTACCTTCTCGGAATTTGAGGGGGAGGAGTTCATCGTCCTCCACCCCTCCTGGAGCTACTTCGCCCGCGACTATGGCCTGGTCCAGGTGCCGATCCTGGAGGAGGATAAGGAGCCCGGCCCTCGGTACATAGCCGAGATCGTGGAGATCGCTCGGGAGAAGAATATCACCACCATCTTCGTAGACGCGAACTTCAACCCCAAGTCCGCCCAGATCATCGCCGAAGAGATCGACGGCATGGTGGTGCCCACCGACCCCCTGGCCGAAGACTACATCGCGAACATGAGGCACGTGGGCCAAAAGATCGCCGAAAGCCTGAAAGGCTGAAATAGGGAAAAGAAGGAAGAGCTGTGCCCTGAGAAGCAGCCACCACCAGGCCAGCAACCAGCAAGAATAGCGCGGAGAAAGCAAAAGATGACCGGAGCAAATCCCGTATCCATCGAAGACCTCTCAGTCCGGTTGGACGGCCGGACCGTCCTGGAGGAGGTCTTCCTAAAGGTCGAAGAGGGGGACTTCCTGGGGCTGATCGGCCCCAACGGGGGGGGGAAGACCACCCTCCTCAAGGCGATCCTGGGGCTGGTCAGACCCTACCGCGGAAGGGTCCTCGTCTTCGGGATGAGCCCCGAAGCCGCTCGGACGCGAGTCGGCTACCTCCCCCAGAAGAGCCTCTTCGACCAGAAGTTTCCCATAAGCTCCGTCGAGGTGGTGATGATGGGCCGGTACGGGAGGATGGGGCTCTTCGGCCGCTACTCCTCCGAGGATCGAGCCGCGGCCCTGGCGGCCCTGGCGGCGGTGGGGATGGAGGAGCACGCCGACCGGGAGATCGGGGCCCTGTCCGGAGGCCAGCAGCAGCGGATCTTCGTCGCCCGGGCCCTGGTTTCGGAGCCCGACCTTCTCCTCCTGGACGAGCCCGCCACCGGGATCGACAGCTCAAGGCAGCGGGAGTTCTATGAGCTCCTCCGAGACCTCAACGAGAAGATGACCATAATCATGGTCTCCCACGACATCAGCGCCGTATCCACCTACGTCAAAAAGATCGCCTGCGTAAATAAAAAGCTGTACTACCACAGCTCAAAGGAGCTCTTCGCTGAGGAGATCGAGGAGGCCTACCAGTGCCCGGTGGAGATGATCGCCCACGGCGTACCCCACAGGGTTTTGAGGGAGCACGATTGACGATGATGGAGACCTTCGCCTACGAGTTCATGCAGAGGGCCCTCGTCGCCGGCGTCGTCGCCGCGGTCCTCTGTGGGGTCATCGGGATCTACGTCATCCTCAACCGGATCGTCTTCATCGGCGGGGGGATCGCCCACACCGCCTTCGGCGGCATCGGCCTCGGCTACCTCCTGGGTATGGACCCCCTTCTATTCGCGGTCCTCTTCTCGGTGGGGGCGGCCCTGGGGATCGGGGCGATCAGCGATCGGTCCAGGGTCTCCGAG
>Ga0209203_1002829_pt1 | contig 11153 bp, 7 predicted proteins | sample AD_UKC109_MetaG_FD_184423 | JGI IMG/M metagenome (GOLD analysis project Ga0209203, IMG submission 184423) | Active sludge microbial communities of municipal wastewater-treating anaerobic digesters from Hong Kong - AD_UKC109_MetaG (SPAdes)... | ecosystem: Engineered > Bioreactor > Anaerobic >...
ACTTTGTAGAATTCTAAAAGGGGTCGTAAATAAATACCTTGAACGGCATTCAAGGTATTGATCCCGTTCAGTCCGGTTCCTCTCAACAGCCTTAACAAAAAAGTCTCCAATAAATCATCCCGATGATGAGCGGTAACCACCCAATTTCCCTGATATGCTTTTTTTATATTCTGCAAAGCCTGAAGTCTTTCTTCTCTTGCCACCTGTTCCAAACTTCGTTTGGCTCCTGCTTGCTGTTTTAACATTTTTACATCAATCGTTGCAGAAAAAAACAGCACGTCTTTTTTTTCACAAAACGCTTTCAACCATTCTTGTTCTTGAACAGACTCCGGCCTTATTCCATGATTGACATTGGCCACACAAAACGATAGGCTCATTTGTTCACGAAGTGTAAGAAATAAATTCAGCAGAACCATGGAGTCCATTCCGCCGGAAATGGCAAGAACGAATTTGTCACTTTGAAAGGTATGTTCTTTGATAAAAGAAAAAAGGTTCTCTGAGAACCTTTTTTCTAAATTGGTATTCGTTTGTTCATTCATAAAAATTCTCCATTGGAGCCAGTGATAGGATTTGAACCCACGACCTGCTCATTACGAATGAGCCGCTCTACCAGCTGAGCTACACTGGCGCTCTGATTACTAGTGTATTCTACCAGAAATAGCAGCCCTTTTCAAGTGGCTTATGAAAAATGATTTTTTACTAAGGCCTCATTTTTTCAACTAAAGCTTGATCCCAGGCTCTGTTGAACAACAATCTGTTGTGGTTTCGTTGACAATGAACACTATATGTTGTATAATGAAGGACATTAAAGAAAAAAAAGGGGGCTTTTTTTATGAATTCCGCTGCAATACTGGGGATAAAGAAACGTAACGGCAAAATCGAGAACTTCCAGATAGATAAGATTCAAAAAGCAATACAAAAGGGATTTGAAGCAACTCAATCCGCTTACAACGAAGACATTCTGCAATTGTTGGCACTCAGGGCCGTTTCAAAATCCCAGAATCAAATGATAAAGGGAGTCATAGATATTGAAACACTTCAAGACAACGTTGAAGTCGTTCTGGAAGAATCCGGATTTACGGAAGTAGCCAAGGCCTACATCATTTATAGAAAGCAACATCAAAACATCAGAGAATTAACCAAAGACATGCTCAATTTTTCCGCCACAGTGAATGACTATCTTGAAAAAGCTGATTGGCGTGTAAAGGAAAACAGCACTGTTTCCTATTCTATCGGCGGTTTGATTCTTCACAATAGTGGAACTGTTATTGCCAATTACTGGTTGAACGAACTCTACGACGAAGAGATTGGCCGAGCACATAAAAACGGCGATATGCACATTCATGATTTATCCATGCTATCGGGTTATTGTGCAGGATGGAGTCTGCGACAGCTTATTGAAAAAGGGCTTGGCGGAGTTACAGGAAAGATCACCAGTGCTCCGGCAAAACATTTATCCACCTTAGCCAATCAAATGGTCAATTTTCTGGGTGTGTTACAAAATGAATGGGCAGGTGCTCAAGCGTTTAGTTCATTTGATACCTATTTGGCTCCTTTTGTCAAAAACGACAATTTATCATACAAAGAAACCAAACAGGCCATTCAATCCTTTGTATTCGGTGTGAACACGCCTAGCAGATGGGGAACTCAGTCACCTTTTTCAAACATCACACTGGATTGGGTTGTCCCGGAGGATTTGAAATCGTTACCGGCCATCGTTGGCGGAAAACCCCAGGCGTTCACTTACGGGGACACTCAAGCTGAGATGAACATGATCAACAAAGCCTTTATCGAAGTCATGCTGGAAGGAGACTATGCCGGCAGGGGATTCCAGTACCCCATTCCCACATATAATATCACTCGTGATTTTGACTGGGAAAACGAAAATGTGCCACTCCTATTTGAAATGACTGCAAAATATGGAACGCCATACTTTCAGAATTTCATCAATTCTGATTTGAATCCGTCCGATGTCCGCAGCATGTGTTGCCGTCTTCAGTTGGATAAACGAGAATTGCGAAGAAGAGGTGGGGGACTGTTCGGTTCAGATGAATTCACAGGATCAATCGGTGTGGTCACCTTGAATCTTCCTAGAATGGCCTATTTGAGTGAGAATGAGGAAGATTTTTTCAGGATGCTTGAAAAAAACATGGTCATCGCCAAGAGAAGTTTGGAAATCAAACGAAGGGTCATAGAAAAACTGAATGACTTTGGTTTATACCCATATACCAAACATTATTTGAAAGATTTTAACAATCATTTTTCAACCATCGGTCTGGTGGGCATGAATGAGGCATGCCTTAATGCCAGGTGGCTTAAAAAAGCTATCAATCATGAGATTTCATTAGAGTTTGCCAAAAAGGTGCTGGACACCATGAGGGAGAAACTCGCTGATTTCCAGGAAGAAACGGGAAATCTTTACAATCTGGAAGCCACACCCGCCGAATCAACTTCTTATCGTCTGGCAAAACATGACAAAGAAAGGTATCCCGATATCATAACAGCGGGAGCGGACACACCATTTTACACCAATTCATCTCACCTTCCGGTCAATTTTACCCAAGATGTATTTATGGCATTGGATATTCAAGAATCCTTACAAACTAAATACACTGGCGGAACTGTTTTTCACACCTTCTTAGGAGAACGAATTCAAGATTGGGAAACAACCAGAGCGTTAGTCAAAAAAATTGCAGAAAACTACAGAATACCATATTTTACACTTTCTCCAACCTATTCTATTTGTCCGGATCATGGATACATTGCCGGAGAAGTATACACCTGCCCTATTTGCTCAAAACCTACAGAGACTTACTCCAGGATAACCGGTTATTACAGACCGGTTCAACATTGGAATAACGGCAAACAGCAGGAATTCAAACAACGGCAAACCTATTCGTTCAAAGAAGGTGTGAAAGATGAAATTCGCAGGGATAGAGAAATTGAGCCTGACCGATTACCCGAAGAAAGTAGCAACAACGGTATTTACATCCGGGTGCAACTTTAATTGTAAGTATTGCCATAATCGGTCCCTCATAAAGAAAACCGAAGGAACATTGGACGAAGATGAAGTTTTTGATTTTTTTTATAAAAGAAGCAACATGTTGGACGCCCTCGTTATCACCGGGGGCGAACCAACGCTATATGGACAAGCATTAATCACATTTTGTCAAAGATTTAAGCATTTCTTTCCAAGCAAGCTGTTAAAGGTTGACACCAACGGATCTCATCCTGAAATGATACAAGCCTTATCAGAAATTGCAGATTTTTGCGCTATGGATTTAAAATCCGACGATTACAGCTCCTTCTCAACAATCGAATTAACGACGATCAACCAATCCCTTCATCAAATCAACAGGTTTCATGATTTTGAAATACGTGTAACCCTCTTTCCCGATTATGTTGATCAAAAAGCTCTAAAAAATATGCTGGATATGGTAAAATTTAATGGGATCAATAAGATTACTTTACAACAGTACCGTCCTTTAGAAAAAAATGAAAAAACGTATCAAAAGGACGAAATTGACGGTTGGCTGCGGGCGATTCATATACAAGAGATAGAAATACAGTATCGGGGTTTTTAGAAAAAGGGGTGGGACTCTTTGAGCAGTCGAAAACAGGCCGCAGAGTTAATATTACAGTCAAGAAGGGCTTTTTATCATTCTGAATCGATTGAAAAGGCACTTCAATATGTCAATGAGGCTTTGGAGTTGTTGGATTCAGAGGAAACAACCCCAAGCTTTGTCGCATGGGCAGCTTTTCTCTATGGTGTTAACCACAGAAAAACACCCGATCATTTAAGGGCACTCATACCGGATGATATCCGATATTTACATCTGAAAATGGTCTTTTTCATCCAAGATAAAAACTATTCCGAGGCCCATCGATTCTTTGATCAATTAACCCGTCAAGAACAAGTGTTTAAGAAGAAGGCGCCGTTACTATATCGCGAACTGCTGGCTGTTTTTATGGACGCAGAAAACCTCTTTTTCTTGAAGGAAAAAGACAGGGCTTTTGAGATCATCTCCACCAACCTAAAGAACACCGATGAGGCTCATCTGGGAGAAAAGTCCAAATTGATCATAGCCAGAGCATATGTGATATTAGGAGAATATTATCAAAAAAGAGGAATGACAACCTTGGCGGAAGCCATGATGAGAAAGGCTTTTTTGATGATTGAAGATTCCAGGGTTTATTTTGTAACCTCGGAACTTTACATCCGAATAGCCGAATTTTATGTGGTCAATTTTCCTTCTGCCAAAGGACTCAATCTGTTGGAAAGACTCTCACAGATCAGTGATTTTTTCCCCCATAAAAAGATGTTGATCAAGATCGAAACGCAGTGGCTTTTTTATTATATCTATGCCGGAAACACAGAAAGTTTTTGGGAACGTCTTCAAGAGATAAAACAGTGGTCAAAGCAGGAAAACGATAACCAATCATTGGCCAACATCTATTATTTGGAAGCCATGTTCCACTTTTACAACAAAGACCTCATCAATGTGGTGTGTCATGTCAATAAGGCATTGGCTTTAAACCCAAATGAGGACATCGTTGGAAAATGCAAGCGTTTACAGGTCATTTCAGCCTTTATTCTTTCTACTCACAACGAGTGCAACAAGCGACTGGAAGAAATCTCCGGAGAATATTTATCATACGGCTTTAATAAATTCATTGACTTTTATAAGACTACAGACAAAGAAGAAATGGAGGTCTTGTTTAACTCCTATTTTAAACATGATTTTTTATGGGTCGAAGAAATTTTGCTGAGTTTTTACAGAAAATTTATACGGGTCATCCCCGAAACCTTCCATAGTGTGACCAGAAAACTCATTGCCGATTATAAGAATTCCGGATTGAAGCTATCCTATGCGTTGCTTAACGAGGCTTACGGAAAAGCGAACCTTTATCTTGAAGACTACGAAGAAGCACGCATTCACTTGGGCAAGGCGCAAATGGTTTATAAAAAAACCGGGTTTCTGAAAGCCGCAAAAGAGATTGAAAAGATTATTCCCGCTAACGAGATTAATCTGCTGGAATTAAGGGACCAAATTGAATTATTCATTGATGAAACCGGAGATAAGGCTAAAAAGACCGTTTTTCATCACTTTAAAAGGATGAGCGATAATTATTTCAATCGACTGAAGGTGATGAACGAGATCCTTGAATTTTCAAGAAATATCGATATTACCGATAATTCTGTTGAAACGTTAAAACAAATTCTTTTTTGGATCACCAGCTTATCAAAAGCAAAAAGCGGAATGATCATTCTGTTGGAAAAAGAGCAGATCAAGAATCATTTCGAGACAAATTTCAATCCTTCAATCGTTGAAAAAACGGTAGAAAACGTGTTGGAAATGTCCAACAGGATGAGCTTCACCCCTTTATGTGTCAAACGAACATATATCATCGATGAAACGAAGAAAATTATTCTCTTCGTTGAGGACTCTGAATCATCCGAACAGGATGTTAAATTCTTTTTACCCGTATTTCTAAACCAAATCGAATCCATTTTGGCATTATTCGTAAAAAACACATTGTACCTTCAAAACAGTATGTATGACAGTCTAACGGGATTATACAGCAGATGGTACTATGAAGAGCGTTTTAAAGAAGAATTTGAAAAAGCTGTCCGTTATAAAATACCCCTTTCTTACATCATTGGTGATATTGATTCCTTCAAATTAGTAAATGATAACTATGGTCATCAAACCGGAGATGAAGTCCTAAAGGAAATCTCAAAGATATTCTTAACTGTCACTCGAAAATTTGATATCGTCGCACGCTATGGAGGAGAAGAAATATCGATAATTCTTCCGAATACGAATGTTGAAGGAGCCTTTAAAGTAGCGGAGAAAATACGTTCGACAATTGAAGAGATCACACTGTTTCCCTTTAATACAACCATGAGTTTTGGTGTCGATTCCATGGAAAAAGATGAGTATGATGAGTATAAAGAATTGGAAAAAAGAGGAGATATTGCCCTTTATGTTGCCAAAGAACACGGTAAAAACAGAGTAGAACAGTACAATCATCACCTCATGCATCCAACACACATAAACGATAGGCCTCATATCTGATTCTTTTTCCGGATATGTGATTTCAGATTACTTATTCATCCTTTTTCCAATAATCCTTTCCATATCTCTTTTCCAATTCCCGAATATCAATATCCTGAATACGTTTTCGTTTGTTAGCGGTCCAAATGCCCAGACTAAGGATGATGATCGCCGGGATGAACCAGCTAAACTGCATGACGATAAATCCAAATATCGACAGGGAAATTCTTGATCGCTTCCATTTTTGGTAAAGACGGTCAAAAGCCTGAGCGTCAATAAATGCTTCTTTATAATCATCTGTTTTTTCTAATCGTTCCAGGATAGAATCAAAAGAATTACCGATGTCTATTTGAGCATCCAAAAAAAAGAAGAAATCAGACAGAAAAGAATAGTAACGTGCAAAGGCGTCTCCTGTCGGGTAGGTATCAACGTTTAAGACATCAATTTCTTTGAACAGCGAGACGGGATTCACATCTCGGATATTAACACCTTTGTGTTTTTCGTACCAAACGGCAAGCCCTTCCACAAACCAAAGGGGAGCATGGTATCGATTGTGGTTAAAAAACCATTGAAAGGTGTAGACATGCATCATTTCATGCCTTAGGAGTGAAGGAATGACATCGGTGGCAGGAGTCATAAACAAATCAAATTGTTTTCCATCAAAGGAGGCTTCCCCGCTAGCTCCTAATTGTCTTTTGCGTTCGATCGTAACAAACAAAGGATAATCGAGCTCAATCCCCCATAAAGCAGATAATTCTTCTGATATCTGTTCTATTTGTGGCTGTAAAAAATTACGGAGATAAAGAGGGGTCGTTCTCTCAAAATGAATCTCAATAGATAATCCGAAGGATCCCATTAAAAGAAAGCAAAAAAAAATGATCAGAATTCTTTTCATAGCGTTTACTGGTTAATCAATACGATAATACTTTGTTCTCTCACCAAATACTCCTGGTTTGGTACTTCTATTCCCTTTTCCATAAAATCGTTCGGGTGATCTTCATAAGTGTCCACTACACGGTACCACGTTCCGATAGGCGGCTTAGGCAATCTAAACATCAGTGGTTGAGTATAAAAATTCATGGCCACATAAACATCGGTGTCCTTCACACTAAACGAGTCCAAATCCGTTCCACTGATGACAAAGGCGAGTGTATGTGATTCATAAGACCAATCAGGAGAAAAGAGCTCGGTTCCATGCCAGGTGATATCCCTTACGCCTTTTTTGGTTCTTTTACCTGTAAAAAAATGTTCTCGTCTCAAACAATTATGCGCTTTTCTAAACTTGATCATCGATTTGAAAAAGGTAAAGATATCTTTATTTTTTTCCTTTAAAGACCAGTCCAACCATGTCATGTCATTATCATGGCAATAGGCGTTGTTGTTTCCCCTCTGTGTTCGACACATCTCATCCCCCATGAGAATCATCGGAATTCCTTGGGAGATCATCAGGGTCGTGACAAAATTTTTCACCTGTCTTTTTCTGACAGTCAAAATTCCCGAATCTTCGGTTGGCCCTTCGTGACCATTATTCGAGCTAAAATTTTCATTGGTGCCATCTCGGTTGTTTTCACCGTTTTCTTCATTGTGCTTTCTGTCATAAGAGACCAAATCCCAAAGGGTAAACCCGTCGTGAGCAGTGATAAAATTGATCCCATCAAATGGCTTCCTTCCAGGTTTGTTGTACAAATCCGAACTGCCAGCAATGCGGGTGGCTAATTCCGGCACTTGACCCTTGTCTCCCCGAATAAACTGTCGGACCACATCACGAAATTTTCCGTTCCATTCCGCCCAGCCTTTTGGAAATTCCCCTACATAATAGCCGCCAGCGGCATCCCAACCTTCTGCTATTAGTTTTGATCTGGCTAGGATAGGGTCATCGGCAATTTCCTTCAGCAATGAAAAATCTCCAATCCATTCTCCACTGGTTGATCTACCTAAAATGGCCGCTAAATCAAATCGAAATCCATCGATGTGCATCTGAGTCACCCAATATCTCAGACTGTCAATGATCATCTGCTTAACAACGGTTTTATTGCAGTTTAAAGTATTGCCGCAACCGGAATAATTCATGTAGAAACGAGGGTTTTCAGGATTCAAGAGATAGTAAACGGCGTTGTCAATCCCCCTGAATGAAAGCGTCGGCCCTTCTTGGGCTCCTTCACCGGTGTGATTGTATACGACGTCGATAATAACTTCCAAACCTTCTGCGTGCATTTGCTTTACAAATTCCTTAAACCGAAAGACCTGATCCCCGATACCGATAGAATGGGTATAAGAACCCTCGACTGCAAAAAAAGCCAAAGGATCGTATCCCCAGGCGTTGATTAATTTCTGTCCGTTTTTAGGATTAATATTGATATTAGAGTTGGGGTTAAACTCGAATATTGGCATCAATTCAACCGTTGTAACACCCAACTCTTTTAGATGATGAATTTTTTCTGTTATGCCATGAAAGGTTCCGGGTATTTCGCAACCTGAGGTATCCGACCGGGTAAAGAATCGAACATGCATCTCATAGATAATGGTGTCATTCATGGGAACCCTCAATGGTTGATCTTCTCCCCAATCAAAGTGCTGATCACAAACAACAATACTTTTTGCAAGACTTCTTGAAGAATCTATTTCAGAAAAAGACAAATCTCTCAAAGGAGAATTTTTGTCGTAGGCGTATGCGAATTCCTGATCCCAGTTGTAAGAACCGGAAATGGCTTGGGCATAAGGGTCTGTGAGTAGTTTATTGGGATTAAAACGCATGCCGCTGCTCGGATCATAAGGGCCATAAATCCGATAACCGTAAAACTGGCCGCAGTTGATTCCCTCAAGAAAGATGTGCCAAACATCCCCCGTTTTGTTTCTTCTTGAATCCAATTGAAAAACGTGAGATGGCTTTTCATCATAATAGTTTTGATACAGCTCCAGCGTGACACCCACAGCATTACGGGAGAAAAGGGAGAAATTAGTTCCCGTTCCCATTACCGTTGCCCCGAGGGGAAGCGGTTTTCCACGACCCGGGGACATGGTGACTGTTGAATCTGGATTGTTAACAAAGACATTCCATTCGTTTTCAGCTGTTCTCAATGGTCAACCTCACATGAACTTGTTTTCGTTGCCCTTTGCCAAACGTTTGATATTGCCTTTATGTCTGTAGATTGAAAAAAGCGTCATGGCAATGTACAATATCCAAAAGGCTGGATCTTTTTCCAAAAAAAAGATACAAACCGTGGTAACGGACATGGCAACGATAGAGGCCAGGGACATAATACGGGTTGTAAAGGCAATGGTGATGCCGAGGGTGAAAAAAACAATACCGGAAACAGGATTAACGGCAAAAAAAACCCCCATGCTTGATGAAACCCCTTTACCACCTGCAAATCTCATAAAAATTGAATAATCATGGCCAATCACTGATGCCATAGCCGCAACGGCAAACCAAATACTCATATGAGGATCATTTGGAATGAAAACGTATCTCAATAACATCAATGGAATATAAGCCTTTAGTGAATCAAGGATCAAGCAAACGATGCCGAGTCTTTTCCCGGCACCCCTCATGACGTTTGTTGCCCCGATATTCCCCGATCCCACTTTCCTGATGTCAATACCCTTCGTATAAAATGGTAGCAGATAACTGAAAGGAATTGAACCACAGATATATAACAAAATCACGTAAAAGATATTCACGCTTTTTTCCTCCGGCTCACGAATTTTGTGAATAACGGACTACCCGGTAAAGGTCCAAGAAATTTTCTCAGGTTTTTCTTAACCGCTTTCTTATAGTTCTCTGGAACGAGTTCCGGATAATTACAAAAGATTTGAATAACCGGTGGTTTGACTGAAACCTGATTGGCATAATATAATCGAATCCGCTTTCCCTTCGGTGAAGGTGCGGGCACTAAGATATTAATTCTTTCTAACGCTGAATTAATGAGACCCGTGGTAAATTCGCTGCAAAAAGAACGATAAGCTTCATCAACAGCTTCAAAAAGTTTCCTCAATCCCATCCCTGTCAAAGCGGAAATAAATAACACTTTGGCATAAGGGATAAAATAGAAATCCATTTGTGCATTTTCGAGCATTTCAGGGTATTGTTTTTCCTTTTGAGATTCACTAAGCATATCACACTTATTGAATACAATCACGCTGGCTTTACCCGCATTTTCGACGAAACCGGCAATCTTCTTATCCTGATCGCTGATCCCCTCGTTTACATCCAGCATGATTACGCAAACATCGGCTCTATCTATGGCATCTTTTGCCCTCAAGATACTGTAACTTTCTATCGTGTAATATTTCACACGGTTTTTTCTTCGAATACCGGCTGTATCTATCAATCTGTATTTCTTCGAAAAAAGTTCGATATCCGCATCAATGGTATCCCTTGTGGTTCCGGCTATCTCGGTGACCATACTTCTTTCTTCTTTTAGAATCTGGTTGAAAAGAGAGGATTTACCCACATTGGGTTTGCCTACTATGGCAATCTTCAAAATGTCCTCATCTGAAATGGCTTTGGGTAGGTTCTGATCCTCTAATTCCTCATAAATGTTGGATAGACGTTCAATAATCTCTTCAACCAAGTCCAATACACCATAGCCATGTTCAGCAGAAACAGGGAAAGGATCTCCCATACCCAATTCGTATAAATCGGCAAGATTCGCCTCATATTTTTTGGAGCTTTCCGCTTTGTTAGCAACCAACAAAGGCGAGATTCCTTTTGAGCGCAGAAAATCAACCACCTTATAATCCTCGTTGGTAGGTGGATTGACTCCGTCAACAACAAACAGAACCAGATCCGCCTTATGCGCATCACGTGTTGCCATATCCCACATCTTCTCTTCAATGATTCCTTCTGGATCGCCAAACAACCCGCAAGTATCCACAAGAGAAAAGGCCCGATTGTCAAACCGGACCTCGCCCTTAACGGCATCCCGAGTTACACCGGGAGTATCATCAACAATTGCCTTTTTTTTCCTGATCAAGCGATTGAAAAGCGTTGACTTTCCAACATTAGGCTTGCCCAGTATATGAACGACTGGTAATGTTTCGCTCACTCTTTCCCCTTTTCCTTCATCAATTCATGCATGGTCACTGTGGATT
>Ga0209203_1002830_pt1 | contig 11149 bp, 7 predicted proteins | sample AD_UKC109_MetaG_FD_184423 | JGI IMG/M metagenome (GOLD analysis project Ga0209203, IMG submission 184423) | Active sludge microbial communities of municipal wastewater-treating anaerobic digesters from Hong Kong - AD_UKC109_MetaG (SPAdes)... | ecosystem: Engineered > Bioreactor > Anaerobic >...
GCTCATCAACACCTGAAGGGTTACTGAATGTTTGGTACTCCTGGTAATCGGCAACTGCTATAAAAATAAGGTAGTAAGCAATTGGGTAACGTGTTTGCCACTCAAACCTCTTAAACCCATCCTCCAAATCAACAACTTGTTTTAGAAGTCCGTTGGAAACTCCCGTAAGATTATCTGGTACAGTAAGGTAAACATCAACGCTGTCGGCCTTGTCGGTTAACGATTCTTTAACAGGAAACCAGCTTTTTGAGTGGAAGGACTCTGAGAGAGTCCATGTTACCGGCACATCCCAATTCGAATGTACAGAATTTGTTAGTCCCCTGCTATTATCGGTAGAAAAACCTTCGTAATCAATCTCTATCGTAAAAAAATCATCAACACTTAAAGGGCTACTAATGCTTACAATAACTTCATCGTTTTCATGCTCAAACTCTGAATTTTGAGAATTAACTTTTACGCTAATTACATCAAGTTGGTCGATAAGTTGAAAAACTACCTGTGAGGCAATTGCCTCAAGGGCTTTGGCTTTGATAGTTACTGTTCCAGATACGTATGCCGATGAGTTATTTGCATGTAAATCGAGTTTATAGTAGGTTACATCATACTTGTCCATTTCGGAGTTATACTTAACCTCTTTGCTGGCATATGTATTTATGTGCTTCTTTTCTCTTATATCTTCTGCTTCCTGCGCAAAACTCGAGAGCGATACAAGTAACAAGGTAATAAGAAGTAATAGTAATCTATTCATAGTATAATGCAATTTTGGTAACCAAACTTGAACAAAGGTACAAGTAAAGTTAATTATTTGATTTGAAATAAATTCAACTATTTAAAGAAACTGTTTCCAAAAGTTTCTAAAAAAATGATAAAAACCCTTACTAAATTTGACATTGTAACCTTTTATGGTTTAATTTTAATTATACGTTCAACTAATATTTTTTAAAATGAAATCGTATAGAATTTGCTTAATAATTATAGCCCTATTGCTATCTTTTGTTCACACAGTTACTGCACAGGAAGAACCTATTCCCATATGCGGAAACATGAGTTACATCGACTCAAAGATTGGCAGTAAGCTAAGCGTTTTCAGCTCCTACAGCGATTTTCAGCAAGCTACGCTTACAAAAGATGCAAATGGATTAACGCTTAACATTACCTACAAAAAGGATGGGATGTTTAAGTTCGATAAAAAGATAATATCCCCCGATGAGCTAAACGCATTGTGTTTGGAAATAGAAGGTTTGGTAAATACTAAAGTACCCATTGAAGAAAACGAAGCCGACGATGATGCCCGATTAAGGTTGATAACATCCACATCAACAAATGCCTTAGCTCATTACGGTTGGGCTGTGCCTTTAACTTTTGGAGCCGATGATGGGAAAGCGTACATCGCTTCGTACATGTTTATTGGAGGTGGCGGAATTGCTGCATCGCTCATATTCACAAAAGATAAGTTAATAACTGATGGCATGGCCAGAGGTTACACCATGGGGTCATTAAACGGAACCATACATGGAGTTTCGCTCGAGTTTCTCCTGCGAGGAGAAGATGCATTCGAAAATGAATCATCAATAGGTCTTACTGTACTTGGAAGTTTATCCGAAAGTTTCTCAATGCTTTACTATGCAAAAAAGAATAATTCCACCTGGGGAAAAATGAGCATTGTTGGAAGTGGCGGATTATGGGGTTCTGCATTAGGAGCCAGTGTTCCCTTTATGGTTTTTGACAGTAGGAACGAAAGATTCTACGGGTTTTCAATGTTAGCATTCTCGGGAGCAACCATGGCTGGTGCAAACTACCTAAGTAACAAAATAAACATAACACACGGGGATGCTACAGTTATAAACGCTGTAGGACTACTGGGGGCATACTATCCAATTGTATTTCTCGAATCGTTCGATACTGAAAACCCACGTTCTTACCTAACCGGCGCTACCATTGGAGCGGCTGGCGGACTAGCGCTCGGAATACTAAAGGCAAAAAGAAACGATTATACCCGTCAACAAGGAAACTTTATTGTGTTAGGAGAAAGCGCCGGAGGGCTTATTGGAATCGGGCTCGGCGCGCTTATGGAAGCTGAAGTGTCCGGCTACCTTTGGCTCACTGCATTGGGGGCTACAAGCGGATTATTTTTAACCGATTTATTCGTTCAGGATAAAGGAAGTAAAAAAGACTTAAAAAGTTCAAATTTAAGTTTTCACATCAACCCATACGGAGTACTGGGATTATCCAACAAGTTAAACTCCCCGTTTAAACCCTGGGATCCAAGATACAGTAGCAGCATAGCTTCACTTAAAGTTACTTTTTAGCAATTCACATTATATACACATTTCTTGGGCTAATCAGCACATTATTTATTTGAACAAACCTCAAATGAATATGTTACTATTTTGAATTATTCTAAATAGTAATAAATAGCGACATATGTTTGAGATAAAAATGCCCAAAATGGGCGAAAGCATTGAGCAAGCAACCATTACAAACTGGTTTGTAAAAACAGGCGATAAGATTGAGGAAGATGATGTGCTTCTTGAGATAGCTACCGACAAGGTAGATTCTGAAATTCCCTCTCCCGTAGAAGGAGTTGTTGACAAAATTCTTTTTCGGGTTAACGATCTCGTTCCCGTTGGCGAAGTAATTGCCATAATTAACACTGGGACAAATGGTTCGGCGAATACTGAAAATGGAAATAGTATTACTACTAAGAGCGAAGAATTAATCAATCAACCAACCAACCAATTTAACACTGAGCAAAGCCCAAGTGCATCCAATCTGCCTATAAGTAATTCAAACCGTTTTTACAGTCCTCTTGTTAAAAGCATAGCAAGGGAGGAAAACCTTTCGCAACAGGAACTCGATTCCATTCCCGGAACGGGAAAAGAAGGAAGAGTACGCAAGGATGATTTAATAAAGTACATTGAACAAAAAAAATCTCAACCTCAGCCTCTAACTCAACCTAACATAACGCGCCCTGAGCCCGTCGAAGGGCAAGTTTCAAATAAATCAAAAATCCATTCTTCAGTAAGCGCCACCGATGAAATTATCCAGATGGATAGAATGCGTAAACTCATTGCCGACCACATGGTTATGTCGAAGCAAGTTTCGCCCCACGTAACAAATATGGTAGAGGCTGATGTCACAAATCTGGTGAAATGGCGCGAAAGGATGAAGGATATTTACCAATCAAAATATAAGGTAAAGTTAACTTACATGCCGGTTTTTACCGAAGCAGCTGCCCGCGCACTTCGCGATTTTCCGATGGTAAATTCTTCAGTAGATGGGGATAAAATAATTGTTAAGGGGAATGTAAATATTGGTATTGCCGTTGCAAAACCCGATGGGAACCTCATAGTTCCTGTTGTTCGCGATGCCGATAAGTTCAACATTGCCGGTTTGGCAAACTCCATCAGCAACCTAGCTGAAGCAGCCCGAAACGGAAAACTCTCGCCCGATGATATTCAGGGCGGAACATTCTCAATCACAAACTTCGGAACATTCCGAAACGTTATGGGAACTCCCATAATTTCGCAACCACAGGTTGCAATTCTGGCAACAGGAACCATCGAGAAGAAGCCTGCTGTTGTTGAAACTGAATTTGGCGACATTATAGTTCCTCGCCACAAAATGTTCTTGAGCCTTTCATACGATCACAGAATTGTTGACGGAGCCCTTGGCGGAGCATTCCTGCGCAGGGTTGCAGATTACCTGGAACAGTTTGATGGAAACAGGGAAGTTTAAATGCAATAAGGATAAAGGGTTAAAGGTTAAAGGATTAATGATTAAAATACTTCCGTCTTCTGTCTTCAAACTAAAAAACAGAATAAACAACTGAACAATGACATACATAAAACGAAACGATAGAACCTACGGCATAAAACAAACATCAAAGGAAACTTTAGAAAAATGGTTTTACTTGATGTCACTTGGACGAGCATTGGATGAGCGTGCTCCAAACTACCTTAAGCAGGCAATTGGTTGGAGTTACCATGCTCCCTATGCTGGTCACGATGGAATTCAGCTAGCAATTGGTCAGATTTTCAATAAGGAAACCGATCATCTCTTCCCCTACTACCGCGATATGCTTACAACGCTATCAGCCGGATTATCAGCCGAAGAAATTATTCTAAACGGAATTTCCAAAGCAACCGATCCCTCAAGTGGCGGGCGCCATATGAGTAACCACTTCGGCAAAGCCGAATTTAATATTCACAACACTTCCAGCAGCACAGGAAACCACACGCAGCACGCAGCAGGCGTTGGGCGCGCATTTAAACGGTATAACCACAAGGGAGTTGTAATCAGTTCCCAAGGAGAATCGTCAGTTTCGGAAGGTTACGTTTACGAAGCAATCAACGGAGCGTCAAACGAGAAACTTCCAGTAATATTTGTTTTCCAGGATAATGGCTACGGAATCTCGGTTCCTAAAGAGGATCAAACAGCGAACCGTAAGGTGGCTAACAACTTTTCAGGTTTTAAGAACCTGAAAATATTCCACTGTAACGGGAAGGATGTATTCGACTCAATGAATACGATGGACGAAGCAAAAAAGTGGGTTTTGGAAAACCAGAAGCCGGCCATTGTTCAGGCAAACTGTGTTCGGATTCATTCGCACTCAAACTCCGACCGCCACGAACTATACCGCGATAAGGGCGAAATGGATTACGTTCAGCAGGCCGATCCTTTGGCCAAGTTTCGCAGAATGCTACTGATGTACAACAGATTTAATGAGGAAGAACTTGTTGAAATTGAGGAGAAAGTTAAGCAGGAAGTTAAATCTGCCCACAAGGCAGCCATGGCTGCTCCTGATCCAACGCCCGAATCAATTCACAACTTTGTACTTCCAGAACCGTACTTAACCCAGAAATATCCCGATGGAATCCATGGTTTCAATGGGGAACAGAAAAAGTTGATTGAAGCCATCAACGAAACGTTGAAAGCAGAATTCCGCCATAACCCCGACACATACATCTGGGGACAGGATATGGCTAACAAGGACAAAGGTGGAATTTTCAACGTTTCGAAGGGAATGCAGCAGGAGTTTGGAAAGGAACGTGTTTTTAACGGACCCATTGCTGAGGACTACATTCTTGGCACTGCCAACGGCATGAGCCGATTTTCCGATAAAATTAGAATTGTTGTGGAGGGCGCAGAGTTTGCCGACTACTTTTGGCCAGCCATGGAGCAGTATGTGGACTCATCGCACGACTACTGGCGCACAAATGGTAAGTTCGTGCCTAACATTACAATACGACTTGCGAGTGGAGGTTACATTGGTGGCGGATTATACCATTCGCAAACCATTGAGGGTGCTTTGGCTTCAATTCCTGGTGTGCGAATTGTGTACCCATCGTTTGCCGACGATGCGGCAGGATTACTACGAACCAGCATGCGTTCAAAGGGAATGACTCTATTCCTTGAACCCAAGGCTCTTTACAACGCCCCTAAAGCTGCAACTTCTGTTCCCGACGACTTTGAGGTTCCTTTCGGAAAAGCAAGAATTCGTAAAGAAGGTGAAAATCTTTCAATCATAACCTTTGGCAACACAACGCACATGTGCATTGAAGCAGCGGAAAGGCTAGAAAAGGAGCTGAACATTACGATTGAAGTTGTTGATATACGCTCAATTATTCCCCTCGATAAGGACACAATTCTTAACTCGGTAAGGAAAACCGGGAAAGCCCTGGTAGTTCACGAGGATAAAGTTTTTGGTGGGTTTGGAGGCGAAATCGCCTCAATAATTGCAGATGAAGCCTTCGAATATTTGGATGGCCCTGTTAAACGTGTAGGAGCAACCTTCACTCCGGTTGGGTTCAATAGAATATTGGAAGCTGCAATTCTTCCAAATAGCGATAAAATATACGCTGAAGCAAAAGAGTTAATTAAATTCTGAAATAACTCCCCACAGCAAAGTTCAATCGCAGTGGGGAGTTTGCTTTTAACTACTTTTAATCCAGTTTTTTGATCGTCCTACGGCATCGTCCCACTTACCTTTTATTTCGGAAAGCTTTTCTTCTGAAAACTGTGGGGTAAAGGTTCTGTCTAAATTCCATTGCTGCTTCAGTTCCTCGAAGTCCTTCCAGAAACCCGTTGCAAGGCCGGCAAGGTATGCCGCTCCGAGAGCTGTTGTTTCTACAATTTTTGGACGAACAACAGGCGTTTTAAGTATATCGGATTGAAACTGCATAAGTAGGTTATTCGCCGAGGCCCCACCATCAACACGGAGTTCGCTGGTTTTAATCTCTGTATCGAGTTCCATTACGTTCAACACTTCCATGGTTTGAAAAGCGATTCCTTCGAGCGCAGCGCGCGCAATGTGCGCCCGTGTTGTTCCGCGAGTTAGCCCAACCATAGTTCCGCGAGCATACTGGTCCCAATGGGGAGCACCCATTCCGGTAAAGGCTGGAACAAAGTAAACATCGCCGCTATCTTCAACCTGTGCTGCCAACTTTTCAACCTCAGCGGACGAGTTAATAATTCCCAAACCATCGCGAAGCCACTGCACAACCGCTCCGCCAATAAAAATACTTCCCTCGAGAGCGTAGGTAACTTTCCCATTTATTTTCCAAGCTACCGTTGTAAGAAGGTTGTGGTTTGAGATAAATGGAACTTCGCCGGTATTCATCAGCATAAAGCAGCCCGTGCCGTAAGTATTCTTTACCATACCTTCCTCAACACACATTTGTCCGAAGAGTGCAGCCTGCTGGTCGCCGGCAATTCCCGCAATGGGAACCTTCGATGCAAAGAAAGTGGTGTTGGAGTAATCGTAAATTTCGCTCGAAGAGGCTACCCGCGGCATCATGCTACGTGGAACAGAAAGTAAATCAAGCAACTCATCGTCCCAATCCAATGTGTTTATATTGAACAGCATGGTTCTGCTGGCGTTGGAAACATCGGTAACATGTGTTCGCCCCTGAGTTAACTTCCATACTAGCCACGAATCAACAGTTCCAAAAGCCAGCTCTCCCCTGTTTGCCCGTTCACGGGCACCCGAAACATTATCGAGAATCCATTTTACCTTGGTTCCACTGAAGTACGCATCGATGATAAGCCCCGTTTTCTCACGAATTATTGCTGAATGACCTTTCTCTTTCAGCTCATCACAGAATCCGGAAGTTCTCCTATCCTGCCAAACTATTGCGTTATAAACAGGTTCTCCCGTTTTTCTGTCCCAAACAATGGTTGTTTCGCGCTGGTTAGTAATTCCAATTCCAGCCAGCAGGGTTCCGTTTATGTTTATTTTCGACATGGCTTCGGCTGCAACCGCAACCTGCGACGACCAAATTTCGCTTGGGTCGTGCTCAACCCATCCGGGCTTGGGGAATTTTTGGTTAAACTCCTTCTGTGCTACCGACCGTATGTTGCCTTTTCTGTCGAAAAGGAGAGCGCGGGAGCTGGTTGTCCCCTGATCAAGGGCAAGAATAAACTGTTCCATACTTATTTGATTTCTTTCCTACAAATATTGCAATATTGAACTGTAATTCAAATTCGGTACGAATAAATTGGTTATTTCAACAAATATTTTTTTGCAACATTTTGAAATTGTTCAACTTGAGACTTTTCCCACTCCTTGTCTTTTCCAAGTTCTTTGGCCATTACCTCAGCAACTATTGGTGCAACCAGAATACTTTCCCGTGCATCGAGCAGAATGCTTCGCGTTCTTCGCGAGAGGAAATCCTCAACCGTCACAGCCATTTCATTTCTAACAGCCAACACAACCTGGGCTTCAATTATATTTAAACGTTCACTTAGGATTCTTTTAGTATCGGGCTGTTCCTCCATGATTATAGTAAGAACATCCTTGTCGGTACCGTAGAAGTAGTAAGGATCGGTTAAGTCAACATTTGTTTTGTATCCATGGATTGGCAGGTTCTTTGTTTTGGATTGGGTTTTGTTCCAGCCTTTTACCTTCTCAACCCTATCCACCATATCCTGCGCCATACGGCGGAAAGTTGTCCACTTGCCTCCTACCATTGTAAACAGGTGTGAATTAGAAACAAATATTTTATGGCTACGGGAAATTTCCTTCGTTTTTTTGCTATCGCCTTTTGGTGCTGCCAGCGGACGTAAACCGGCGAAAATACTAAGAACATCGTGGCGCGTTGGGGTTTTAACCAGGTATTTCGCCATGGTGTTCAGTATGAATTCAATCTCGCTTTCAAGTGCAACCGGTTCTAGCGATGCGGAATTTATTGGCGTATCGGTTGTTCCAACCACCAACTTTCCGTGCCATGGCACGGCAAACAGAACCCTTCCGTCATCGGTTTTTGGAATCATTAGCGCATTGTCGCCGGGCAAGAATGATTTGTCGAGAACCAGGTGAATTCCCTGACTCGGACGTATAGTTTTCTCCTTTCCTGGTTCATCCATCTGTAGCACCTCATCGGCAAAAACTCCGGTAGCGTTTATCACAACTTTCCCCTTCACTGTGAAATTCTGTCCGGTTTCCTGATCAACCGCAACTACACCGTTTATTTTGCCGTCCCCATTCTTTGTCAACGACTCAACAGAAACGTAGTTAACCGCAATAGCGCCTTTCTCCACAGCAGTTTGAATAACATTTATGGCTAGCCGTGAATCATCGAATTGACCGTCGTGATAGCGAACTCCTGCAGTTATTTTATCTTTTTTTATGGTTGGTAAACTTTCGATTGCTTTCTTTTTTGAGATACGTACCGAACGTCCCAAGCTGTATTTACCTGCCAACAAATCGTAAAATGTAAGGCCCACTGTATACATCAGCTCATCGAACCACGAGAAGGTAGGAATTACAAACGACTGATTCTTTACCAAATGCGGAGCATTTTGAAGAAGTCGGCCCCTTTCAACGCAGGCTTCTCGAACCAAGGCCACATCGCCCTGAGCCAGGTAGCGAACCCCACCATGCACCAGCTTGGTACTCTTACTCGATGTTGATTTCGTAAAATCGGACTTCTCAAGTAGAACTGTTTTGTAGCCCCTTGTTGCTGCTTCCAACGCTATTCCTATTCCGGTAGCACCTCCACCAACAATAATAAAATCGAACTCATTTTCTCCTGAAACCAGTAATTTTAATGCATGATTCCTTTTCATAGCCTTAACAATTTATGATTTGTTTCGACAAAAATACAAAAAGAAATATTACGAAACTATTTATATTTCGTATTATTTCTTTTTTAGTCCATTTTTTTGGAAATTGTAATATTCTTTATACATTTGATAAAAAAATTTTATGAGCAAAAGCATAGCCAAGCGCCACCAGTATATCCTCAATAAAATTCAGGAACACGGATTCGTTAACGTCCATGAGCTAAGCGAAGAATTGGATGTTTCGATGGTAACCATACGAAAGGATTTGAAAATTCTTGAAAGCAGGAACCTTCTTTACCGAACCCACGGTAGCGCTACGCTGGCAAACCCATTTATTGTTGACAGGAATATCCACGAGAAGGAAAAAATACGGATTGAACAAAAGGTAAGAATTGCAAAAGCTGCTGCGCAGTTGGTACAACCACACGACAGCATAATTCTGGCATCGGGTTCAACAATGCTCGAGCTTGCCAAGCAACTCCAAAACCAGAAAGAATTAACGGTAGTTTCAGCTTCGCTGAATGTATCGCAAATACTGAATATTAACCCCGACATAGAGATACATCAACTTGGAGGCACCATCAGGAAAAGTTCCAACTCCACCATTGGACCATTTGCTGAGAAAATGCTGGAGAACTACAGCTGCAACATACTTTTTCTAGGTGCCGATGGAGTTGACCCCGACTTCGGTTTAACCACAACAAACGCAATGGAAGCCTCGCTGAACGAGAAAATGATAAGGGCAGCAAGTAAAGTTGTGGTACTGGCCGACTCCAGCAAGTTTGGGAAAAGGGGTTTTGGGAAAATATGTGAGTTGAATGTTGTTGATATAATAATAACCGATAATGAAGTATCAGGAATGCTGGTTAAGAAGATTCAAGAAAAGGGCGTTGATATTGTTACGGTTTAGCCATAAATTACTCTTCCCTAATAAAATGGGGCATTTCCAACGGTAACACGAACGAGAACTCAATTAATCCTTCAACTTTCCCTTCCACAAACCATGGAGTTTGGTATATTAACTTTCTTACACCCTTTTTCTCAATGGTGTAAGCATTTGTTTCGCCATTCTGAATCAGTGTTAATATTTTATCGCGCGAAAGGGCATTATGACAATCGAATAGATTTTTTCCAACAAGTTCAGCCCCTCCCCACTTCCTGAAAGTATCGGCTGCCTTGGGATTCATGTATAATATTTTGCCATTCATATTGCAAATGGTAATAGCACATGCAATTCCATCGAACCATATAAGATTGTCGTTCATTTTTTGTAGATTTGAATTTTGAAACAAATGTAATCAATTAGGCACTCGTATTTCAAGCAAAATACTACAAATTATTTAAAAAAACTTCTATGAAAGTTTATCAGCCAAAAACAGCCCGAACCCCAATTTATCGCGATGCAGGTTTTTACCTTGAAGATATTCCAACAATGAAGAAGGCTTTCGCCGATGAACATAAATACTCTAGAGAACCAGAACTTTACATCTACTCAAGGTATAGGAATCCCAATGTTGTTGAGGCAGAACGGATGATAATGGGGATTGAACAAAGTAGCTGGTCCGTTTTAACCCAATCTGGTTTAGCTGCCATCGATACAGCTCTGTCCATTTTTCAGGAAAAGGACGAGAACGGGAAATGGCTTTTCTTCTCGGAAATTTACGGAGGAACAAACCATTATATTGACAATGTTCTAGTTAAACGAAGAGGGATAAATGCTGTACGGTTCCAACCCGATGGTGATTCATACTCAATTAAGAAGTTTAAGGAGGCCTTAGCTGAACACCAGCCAAAACTCGTATTCTTCGAGCCCATTTCAAACCCCATGCTCATTACCATCGATGCCGATGCGTATGTTAAGGTTGCAAAGGACTTTGGGGCCATTGTTATTATCGACAACACCTTCCCAACACCTTACCTGTGGAGACCACTGGAAAGTGGTGCTGATATAGTTATCCATAGTGCAACCAAGTACCTTGCCGGACACGGCAATATTTCTGCTGGAGTTTTATCGGGTAACGATGCGAGTCTGGAACGTGCTGCCCTCGAATACCGCAAGCTGGTTGGTCATATGCTTTCACCC
>Ga0209203_1002842_pt1 | contig 11120 bp, 12 predicted proteins | sample AD_UKC109_MetaG_FD_184423 | JGI IMG/M metagenome (GOLD analysis project Ga0209203, IMG submission 184423) | Active sludge microbial communities of municipal wastewater-treating anaerobic digesters from Hong Kong - AD_UKC109_MetaG (SPAdes)... | ecosystem: Engineered > Bioreactor > Anaerobic >...
CTCTACATAGCCGTCACCCGCGCCATGCACCGTTTGACCTGCACCGGGGCGGGGGAAATCTCAGAGATTCTGCGCAAAAGCCGGGCATCATGTGGTGCGGCATCTTGAAGCTGCCGCGCCACTTAACTTCACGTAATAATACAAAAACCACATTTACAGAACTTTACGTTTTTTCGCGAAACAAAGTGGCGCGGTATCTTCAAGATGCCTAAATTTACACCCATGAAAATATTTTTTGTATTTATTGCTATGGCAATTATTTCCTGCACACCGCGGGTGGATCCCGCAAAGAAAGTCTGGGCCTGGATGGCAGGCAAAACCACCACAACCGCTGAACAATGGGAGCATTATTTCCAAAAAGCGGCAGAGGCGGGGATAGATGCCATTTTACTGGAATGTCACGGGGGCTACCCGGAAGTACTTGAGGATCCGGCCGCTGCTGTTGATCCCGGCCATTCTGCCGCAACCGCTGATCCCGGCACTTCCACAACCGTTGCTCCCACCTCTGCCCACCCGGATTTCCGGGACAATGCGGCCATTTACATTATTAAAACAGCCCTGCCTTATGCGCAAAAGTATGGAGTAGAGCTGCATGCGTGGATCTGGACAATTAACAGGACAGAAATGAGCTTGCGAAATGCACATCCCGATTGGTACCAGGTGAACGCACTTGGCCAATCATGCCTGGACATAAAGCTCTATGATCGTGAGCATTACCGTTGGTTGTGCCCGTCCCGTCCTGAAACTGCGCAGTACCTGAAAGACCGCGTGGCCGAACTGGCACAAATTGAAGGGCTTGCAGGTGTCCATCTGGATTTCATCCGCTACCCGGACGCCATCCTGCCTTACGGGTTGCACGAATCCCGCAACGTGGTGCAGGATCGCGTGTATCCGCTTTGGGACTTTTGTTATTGTGATGTTTGCCGAGCCAATTTCAAAGCCCTGACCGGCACGGATCCCATGGACCTGGAAGATCCCACCTCCGATCCAAGCTGGATGCAATACCGCTGGGACGCCCTTTCGGCCGTTGCCAGCGAGGTATGTGCCGAGATTAAAAAGCATGGGAAAGTGGCTTCGGTGGCCGTTTTTGCCAACCCCCAAGAATCCCGCAAGCTGGTCCGCCAGGACTGGCCCCGCTTTCGCAACGTGGATATATTCTTTCCAATGATCTACCACAAATTCTTCAATTGGGAAGATGCTGCCGTATTGACTGCCACTGCGGAAGGGGTGCAGGAATTAGAGGATGCCGTCAACCGGGGCATCCTTTGCTCGGGTTTGTTTGTCGGGCACGTACCTGCAGACAGAATCCCCGAGTTCATACAACTCACACAGGACGGCGGTTCCACCGGCATCTGCTTCTTCTCGTTGGAGAACATTGATCGCACTCCCGGCTACTGGGAAAGCCTCGGCAAAGCCATCAGGGAATTCAAGCGTTAAAATTTCAGCGGCGCGGGAATCTCTGGGATTACCTAAACATCATAAATCAGGATGCGTTGCGCGTTTCTGGCCATTGGGAAAAGGTGCGCAAAGCGGTAGATAAGGCGGGTCGATCTGTTTAACTTGCCGAGTTCTTCATTGGAGGTGAACAGGATCTGGTCAATGAACAATATACCGGGGTTCCACTCAGACAGTGTGTGTGGATGGTCCAGACCCCAACGGATTATAGCTCCCGTTTTTTTGAGTGAAGGGTGATTCATTACCTTTTTGGCCGTGTACGTACTGTATGCATCAAAGATCAGTTTGTAGGAGCCGATCTTCTTCTTTAAAGATTTAAGCAGCGCTTTAATTTCCTCCTTTTTCAGGTACATGAATAATCCTTCGGCAATAACCAGATAGTTTTCAGCTCCTACAGGGATCTCTTCAAACCACTCCTGCCGGGTCACCGAAGAGCCTATCATGTGATAGGAACCGGTTTGCTGGTAAAACAACTTACGGATGTTTATGACTTCTTCAAAATCAATGTCGTACCAGTTCACGGAGCTGTTATTGATCCTTTTATAACGACTGTCAAGACCGCATCCCAAATGAATGACTACCGTATGTGAATGTGAAGCTAAAAAATCCAGTGTAAAATTATCGAATAGCTTTGCCCTCAAGCACATCATAAAATTAGTCTTTCCGGGGATCTTCAGACTGGCAAAATCATAATTGATCTTTTCAATAATCTCAACTGCAGTAGGATCGTGAAGGACAGGAGAGCTTTTACGGCTTTCCAATGCTTTTCCGTACAATGGGATAAGCAGTGTCTCCTTCTCTTTGTCCAGGGTTATCTTTTTCATACTATTCATTGTAAATCTATAATAAAATAATAATTTTACCACATACTACTCAAAAGATCATTCCTCCACAAACAATTATAAATTGAGGGTCAGTTGCGACCTGGAATTGCAAGTATGATGACAGCAGAAAACGTAAAAAAAGAGTTGCGCGACTTTGCCTCGGCAGAACGCAAAAAAGCGGTGGAATGGTATTTCAAGACGGGGAAAGGGCAGTACGGCGAGGGGGATATTTTCATTGGCGTGGCCACTCCCGATGCGCGCAGGATCTCCCGCAAATACCGGGACCTTCCTTTTGCCGAGTTGCAAAAGCTCATTGAATCGCCCATTCACGAAGAACGGAGCTGCGCCCTGACAATCCTGGTGCAGCAGTACCAGAAGGCCGGAGCGAGCCAGAAGCGCTCTACGGAACGTTTTGGCAGCAAGACTCCCTCGGTAGAACCAGGATGCAATCCAACATCTTCTTTCACAGCCGCTTACAATGTTTCCGCAAATGCTGAGCGGCAGGCCATTCTGGACTTTTACCTGCGTAACAGGCAATACGTCAACAACTGGGACCTGGTGGATTGCTCGGCCCACAAGATACTGGGACGTGCCATTTATGAGGGTCTGCAGGATGAGGCGATCCTGGACCGGCTAGCGGTTTCGGACATTTTATGGGAACGCCGGATCGCCATCATTGCAACCATGTACTTCATTGACAAAGGAGAATTGGATCATACGTTCCGGCTGGCCGAACAGCTGCTGGGTGACCGCCAGGACCTCATGCACAAAGCCGTCGGCTGGATGCTGCGCGAAGCCTGGAAAAAAGATCCTGCTGCCACAGAAGCCTTCCTCGTGAAACACTATACGCAGATTCCCCGGACAGCGCTTAGGTATGCGATCGAGAAAATGGAAGAAAACAAAAGACTTAACTTTTTAAAAGGAATATTTTGAAAGACAAGGATACAATTGAATCCATATTGCGGGAACAAGGTTTTTCCGATTTTGCATGGATCGATCCCCGATCCATTGTCGTAGCACATTGGGTAAGAGTCAAATGTGTCTTTGGGTGTGAAGATTACGGTATGGCTACCTGTCCTCCAAATACGCCCTCGGTACAGGATTGTGACAGCTTTTTCAAAGAATATAAAAGGTGTATACTTGTTAAACTGAACGTATTTGCTCACAAAGAAAACTATCCGTCTGCCTGGTCCAAAAAAGCTACTAAGGGATTGCTTGAAGCTGAAAGACAGATATTTCTGTTAGGATATGAAAAGGCATTCTTACTGAACCAGACATGTTGCGGAATATGCGGGGACTGTAAAAGCACCCGCATAGATTGTGTCGACAAAAAACACTCCAGACCCAGTCCGGAATCCTTTGCCGTAGATGTATATTCTACGGTCAGAAATGCCGGAATGGAGATTCACGTCATACCGGAAACCCCCTCGCAGATCAACAGGATTGCACTTATTCTGGTAGACTAGGGGTGCTAGAAGGGGAACCAGGGAGATCATAGGAGATATCTTAGAAGGATTGTGGCGATTTTGGGAGCGCCACAGCAAAATTTCAGCACTACCGGCCTAAACTGTAAACCACCGTCCCAGGTTGGTGGCAATTTAGCTTGACCAGGTACGAAAAGGGGCCTAAAGTGCGCCTGGTGGCTCGCTACAGCCCTGACCAGGGGCAAAAACCCCGCAAAACTGCCCCTGGTCATGATTCCCGCTTTACCCGGATTTTGTCAAGTGCCACATCCAGAGTAATTTACAGATTTGCCCTTAAATCAATCAGAAGCACCAGGGGCAAAAACCCTGCAAAACTGCCCCTGGTGGGCACCTTTCAGGCCTGACCAGGGGCAAAAACCCCGCAAAACTGCTCCTGGTGGGCCAAAGTAGGGGATGACCAACTAGAAACTGATGCAATATGGCATCGAAGCCTGCCCTCACATTGCAAACAGCAGCAATTAAAACCTCCCCTCACACTACAAACAGCAGGAATTTCACATATAGCAGGTATTGATAAAAAAAATCCGTTATATTAGCTATCATTTTGTCTCTGAGACTCATCACTAACACCAGAACCATTACACTAATAATATAGTATTATGAATGATCTGAACTATCCCAAAGACAAACCCAGCAGGATCCTGTACAAAGCTGGCGGTTGGACATCAATCCTTTTCCTGGTATATTCCCTGGTAACCATACTGATCCTGGTTTTTCTGAACGGTGGCTATCCCGAAACCGCAAAAGAGTGTTTCGACATGATCCGGGAAAACCGTTTTGAGGCCTTGCTTCAGTTGGATATTGTATCTGTGATTGCAATACCTTTTTATTACTTGTTGTTTTTCAGTATTTACCGGGCGTTGAAAACCGAGCATGAATTGCTGGCAAAGATGGCCTTGTTTTGTACACTTGCCGGAGTGACTATTTTTATAGCAGGTGTTAACCTTGTATCCATACTTATTGTCAGTGATAAATACCATATGACCGCTTCTCCTGTTGTCAGGCAACAATTGCTGGCTGCCTGTGAAGGAATGCTGGCAAGTGATATGTGGATCAATACAGGGGCTATTATCAGAGGAATACTCATTGAAACCGGGGCGATCATTTTCTCTATCCTGATGCTGAAAACGCTTATTTTCAACAAATTTACCGGATGGATAGGGATCATCACACACGGATTCGATCTTTCCAGTATTTTCATAGGATTGTTTTATCCACCGATAAAGGAAATCTTTACTATGGTAGCCGGTCCTTTGTATATAGTATGGTTTATACTCATAGGAATCAGGTTGTTCAAACTGGCTCGTAGCAATGAAAATAAAGAAGTGGCGTACAAATGACGCATGAAATACCGCCAAAATATTTGAATAGTTTTTAAGTTACATATAATCTTGTCACGAATTCGAATGAATCATGAAACAACCGGACTTAGGTAAGAAAATCACGGAACTGCGCCTGGCGAAGGGCTTGACCCAGGGAGAACTTGCACAAAAATGCAATTTGAGCCTCCGAACGATCCAACGAATTGAATCGGCCGAGGTTACCCCCAGGAGCTATACCGTGAAGCTGATCTTTCAGTGTCTGGATTACCAGATCTACGATTCATTCGGGAAATTCACCTACAGGCTGGACCGGTTGGCCTACAGGACAAGAAAAGGCCTCGTGCAATTTTACAAATATGTATTGGATTTATTCAACTTAAAAACACACACCATGAGAAAGATCACTATTTTATCGTTACCCTGTATTGCCATCATACTGGTTTTTTTATTCATAGGAACCGAATCTAAAGCTCAGGACCATGACAAGATCATGGCCAGGCTGGCTGTACAGAATAACAAATTTACAGAATGGTTCAACGCCGGACAGATAGATTCCCTGGGATCTGTATACCTGGAGAACGCATGCATGATCCCTTCCAACTACAGAGAAATACACGGCAGGGAAAACATCAAAGGTTATTACAGCTTCCTGTATGCCACCGGATTCCGTTTCACCGAAAATACCTCCAGGGCCATTGTTATATCAGATTCCATAGTTGTAGACAGGGGAGTCTGGAAAGCCGGCCAGATGACCGGAACGTATCTTACTCAGTGGCATCTCTGCAAAAACGGTGAATGGTACATTGAAAATGAGATGACGAATACGGATCTTGCTGAAGAATAAGATACTGAGTCCCGCTCTATCGGACAGCATTCAGGGCTGCAGAGAGCCTCACAGCTGTTTCTTCATTTTCCAGCCCGTTTATCATGGCTCTTCCTTCACGGATTTCGGCCATGACCGTAGGCAGGGTATATACCTGGTCATCAATGGTAATGGCAATCGTTTTCCCGATGTTGTTCCGTGTCATTTCCGCCCATTTCTTTGAACCCTTCAAATTGAAATAGATCTCCACCACGTTTTTGTTGGGCTTGGTATTTTTCAGATCATTGTTGGTCAGCATCGGTTGAGCCTTAACCGCCACAAAGGCATAATATTGTTGCTCCGGATCCACCGGACTTGCGGTGCGCAAAAATTTGACCTGACTGTCTGCCGGAGCGGATATTGAAAAAGTCGAGTCCACGTGCGCATAAGCAACGATCGCAGAAAGAGAGTCCGCATTGGGAAACAGGTCCCGGCCCATCACCGTCTCGTAGATCCCGAATGCTACTTCTGGCTGACCCTCATTGGGATTATTGTTGCAGGCGTATGTCGTCAGCAACAATGCAAACATAAGAACAGATAGTTTTTTCATATTCATTTTTTTATTTGGTTGAAATATTCCTCTATGGCCGCTACATACTCCTTGTAGGCCTCCGTGCCTTTTTCCGTGATACGGCAAGTGGTCAGGGGGTAGTTACCCCGGAACGATTTGCTGACCTGGATGTATCCGGCCTCTTTCAGTTTGGTGATCTGGAAGCTCAGGTTTCCTTTGGTGGTGCTGATGTTCTCCAGCAGCCAGGAAAACTCGGCAAGTTTCACACCAATCAAAAGCGACATGATGGCCAAACGCACCTGCGAATGCAGCAAGGGATCCAATTCTTTAAACATGGCAGGCAAAGCGTTACTTTTTACGTTTGGCAAACAAAATATGCCCCGGCACAATGAATGCGACCATCCAGGCAACGGCTTCCAAAAGCAATTGTTCTTTCAGGCCGAGGTAGGAGGCAGTCAGCGCCAGTGCTCCGAACACCGCACCCCCGATGATGATCAGCCGGTGGCGCAGGATCCCTCCGGTCACCGCGACGGCAAAGGCCATCAGCACCATGAACAGCGGGTGCTGCAACTCAAAATTTATACTGTGAAGCCTATTCATCAGAATAAGGTTCACCAACACCGTAGACAGGAAAAACGAGATCCAGACGTACCGCAACGATATCCCGATATAGGTCTGCACTTTTTTCCGCTGCTTAATCAGATAGTAGATTGTAAACAGGGCCGCGGCAGCTGCTATAACATAGCCCAGCCGGCTTAGCGTTTTGTTAATCTGATAAGTCATTACAAAAGTCCGGGTCAGGAATCCGCCAAATGATACATAAAATAGCGTCCAACCCCAGACAATAAACAAAATCCCGTCCTGCCTGAGCTTGATTCTGGATACCTCAATCATCTCTTTGATCACTGCAAGAGACTGAATTTCATCAATATTGTCAATTTTATTTAAATTTGATTTCATAGCTGTATTGTTTATAAAACTAGTTTGCGCTACAAACCTAATAAAAATATTTTAATAATGTATCTTTTTTTGTAATAAAAACATCCCTTTAGCTACTTTAATATAAAGCCCTTAACTTAAAAGATATAAATAATTGCAGATGAAGACGGTCAACGATGAATTTTTGGAGATCATTTCAAATTACCAGGGAATACTGCACAAGGTAAACCTGGTGTATTTTCGGAGCCGATCGGAAAGGGAAGAGAACTTCCAGGAGATTGTGTACCAGCTCTGGAAATCATTTCCGGAACTCAAAAAACGGGACAGTATAGGCTCCTGGATATACAAAGTGGCCATCAACACGTCCATTTCACGGATTCGCAAAGTGTCCCGTATGGAATACCAACCTAAACTTCCCGAAATCTGCGATAAAACCGACGCGGAAGAATCCATATCACGGAACGCATCGTTGCACATGTTACTGGAAGCCATCAACCATCTGGATGAAATAGATCGGTCCATCATGTTGCTGTGGCTCGACGAGAACAGCTACGACCAAATAGCCGGAATAATCGGGATCTCTCCGTCGAACGTCGGAGTGAGGATCAACCGCGCCAAAGAAACATTGCGTAAACTAATGAATACTGCGAATCACTAATGAACACTACGAATCATGGAAAAAAATGAATTGCAAGCCATATGGAAGACCCTCGATACAGGAGGGCAACAGAAGTCAAAAGAAGAACTGCAACTGCTGCTCCGTTCAAAAGCCCGGCATACCATGAACCGGTTTGTTACAGAAACCCTGATATCCATCCTGATATCCGCCGGTTTGTTTGTATACCTTATTATTACATCCATCAACAGGGCGGATGACATGTACTATCTGGCAATCAATATCATACTTATGGTAATTACCCTCATATCACTCGTTTCCGGATACTTATCCTGGAAAACACTGCGCGGTAGCCCCTCGGATCAGCCTTTGAAAGTGTGGCTGGAAAAACGCACCCGCGTCTTAACCAAATGGCTGTATGGAAGATACTGCAAACTTTACCTTTATTTGATCCCGCCGCTCTTCATCCTGATCCTGCTTTCCATTCACGTGTATTTCGAATACAAACCCTTCCTGGAAGTTTTAAATAATGCCGAGTCGGTCACCGGGTTGCTGGTTGCCCTGCCCATAGGACTTTTCGTCTCCTTCTTCACCGCCGGCAGGATCCGCCGCCTCCGCAAACAGCAGCTGGAATTCCTACTGGACCTGCAAACCCGCCTTTCCGGCATCTGAAATATATTCCGAGTTTTACTTAACACGGTACAATACTATTTTGCCATGATAAAACACACCAGATAGGTTCTAATTTGGTCGACCAGGTACGAAAACAGGCCCAAAGTGCGCCTGGTGAGGTTATTTTAGGCCCCACCAAGTACGAAAACACCCCCAAAACGTACCTGGTCATATTTTTCTTAAAACGACAAATTTGTTAAGTGCCTTATAAATAGAGCCTTATAAAATCGTAGTTTGATTACCAAAATGCACCAGGTACGAAAAACCGGCCAAAGTGCGCCTGGTGGGGTTGTTTTAGGCCTGACCAGGCACGAAAACAGGCCCAAAGTGCGCCTGGTGGATGGTCATTCAGTCTGACCAGGGGCAAAAACCCTGCAAAACTGACCTTGGTGGTAGGCTACGGCTCAGGATTACCTGGATGGCAGGGATCCGGTCCTGGAAAAGGCGCTGGAATACTTAAGCAACAGATAGAGCCCCGTCCTAAAATTGCGAGTAAGAACAGAATTTTCTAAATTGCAATAAGTTGTTTAACATCAAAACAAACATTATGAACCGGTTGCATTTTAAATACAAATTCTGGATCGAGGATCAGGATGGAGTTAGTATTTTCGGTGACGGGAAATACAAACTGTTGAAAACCATAGAGGAAACAGGATCTTTTAAACACGCTGTTGAAAAATTGGATCTCAGCTACAGGAAAACCTGGGATAAGGTCCGGTCAATAGAGGAAAGGCTGGGGTATCCCATTCTGGATACAAAACAGGGAGGGCCAGCAGGAGGTACCACCACGTTAACCCCGGAAGGAATCCAATTAATGCAGATTTTCGAAAAATTGCACCGTCTTTGTGATCCGTTTTTTGTAGAGATGACACAAAATATTTCTACAGAATAATAGCAAAATCCTCCAATTCTTTTAAAAAAGCATATGAACTTGTAAGCGAATTGCATAATTTTGCAATTCGCTAATTTTTTAAAAGTATATATCATGAATAACGCTGTTTACAATTTCCCCTTACCGCAGAACGAACCCATTCTTGGCTATATGGAAGGAAGTCCGGAAAGACTTCTCTTAGACAAGGAACTTGAGAGACAATCCCGGACAGTTGTGGATATCCCGCTGATCATAGGAGGGAAGGAGATACGGACCGGTAATCTGGGAGAGATCAGAATGCCTCATGATCACAATAAAGTAATAGCCACTTATCATAAAGCCGGAAAAGCAGAGGTTGAAATGGCCATCCGGGCTGCATTGGAAGCACGAAAAACATGGTCCAACATGACCTGGACCATCAGAGCCTCCATTTTGCTTAAGGCTGCCGAGTTAATCGCCTCCCGCTACCGTCCGGTAATCAATGCCGCCACCATGCTGGGACAGAGCAAAAACATTTATCAGTCCGAGATCGATGCCGTTTGCGAGGCCATCGACTTTTTGAAGTACAATGTAGGTTTTGCAGGGCGTATTTACGAAATGCAACCCAAATCCGCTTATAACCAGCTGAACAGAATGGAATACAGAGCTTTGGAGGGCTTTATCCTGGCCGTTAGCCCGTTCAATTTCACATCCATTGCATCCAACCTGAATATGGCCCCGGTTATGATGGGCAATACTACCATATGGAAACCGGCTTCTACAGCCGTTTTGTCCAATTTTTACCTGATGAAAGTCTTTATGGAAGCCGGATTGCCCGCCGGAGTTATCAACTTCATGCCCGGACAGGGATCGGTAATAGGCAACACATGCTTGGATTCCAAGGACCTGGCCGGTATTCATTTCACGGGATCCAACAACACTTTCAACGGGTTATGGACTCGGGTCAGCACCAATCTTTCCGGGTACAAATCTTACCCCCGCCTGGTTGGGGAAACCGGAGGGAAAGACTTCATTTTTGTCCACCCCTCGGCAAATATCCAAGATGTCTGCATCAATGCCGTCCGCGGTGCTTTTGAGTTCCAGGGTCAAAAGTGCAGTGCCGCTTCCCGCATGTACGTGCCTCGCTCTTTGTGGGGAGAAATGAAGAAGTGCCTGTGTGAACTTGCCGAGGATATTAAAATGGGCGATGTGAAAGATGCACATAATTTCATGAATGCCGTAATAGACGAAAAAGCGTTCGACAACATCAAGTCCTATATTGATTATGCGCGGAATTCCAATGAAGCGGAAATAATTGCCGGTGGCCAATGTGACAAATCGACCGGGTATTTTATTCGTCCTACAATCGTTGAAACGACCAATCCCCGTTTCAAATTGATGGAAGAAGAAATCTTTGGGCCTGTTCTTTGTGTCTATGTATACGAAGACTCCAAATTAGAAGAAACCCTGGATCTGTGTGATACCACATCGCCTTACGGTTTGACAGGAGCTGTCTTTTCCACTGACCGTATAGCTGCTGCACATATGTGCGAAAAACTCAGGTATGCCGCCGGGAACTTCTACA
>Ga0209203_1002843_pt1 | contig 11120 bp, 7 predicted proteins | sample AD_UKC109_MetaG_FD_184423 | JGI IMG/M metagenome (GOLD analysis project Ga0209203, IMG submission 184423) | Active sludge microbial communities of municipal wastewater-treating anaerobic digesters from Hong Kong - AD_UKC109_MetaG (SPAdes)... | ecosystem: Engineered > Bioreactor > Anaerobic >...
CTCCTTCTGCCGATCCAGAAGAACGGCCATCTTTGAACTGCTTAACATTGATTTTTTGCCGGGGAAGGTAATAGGATCCTCCCGTTAGCAAAATACGTGTCAGACCGGATGCTTACATTATATCTATCCTTTTTGATTAATTGAATAGAATAAATCGTCAATTCTTCTTTTGCTTGACTTTTACAACCTGCAATTAGGACTAATATTAAAAAAAAAAAAAATTTCATCGAAACAATTATTTATCAATGCTTTGATAAGCATTAAAAAAGTGTTTCTGATTTACTACAAGGCTTTAATTCCCATGCTCCATCTTTCGAGAATATATTTATCTCTACCTTTTCAAACGTAATCGAAGCAATAGAATCTTTCTGATCTTGTGTGCAGCTAAAGAATTTTGCAGTAGCTATTCCAATCACTAATTCGTTTGGGCTATCTGTTTCGGCAACTCCAATAAGTCTATGGTTAAAATTTAATGTATCAAAAATGCCACCTGAAAAATTTATACTATCCCATTCCTTGCTTAGTAATACTTTTTTTAGTCGTTTATCTGTTAGGATTTTTATAAAGGCTTTGTCAGGATTAAGAACTGTAGTAGCTCTCAATTCAAACTTTTGGACGCAAAAAATATTTCTTGACTTTTTATTTGATAGGCAAGAAATTAATAGTAAACCGAAGCATAAAATACCTATTGTTATTAAAATTTTTCGCATAATTATTCAAAAATATACTGTATTGAAAAGATTTCGTTCAACTCACTCGGTTTAAAAAGATCACCAGCATTGTCTTCGATGAATTTTTTACCTTTAATAATTCATGAATAATCCATCTGGTACTCGTTTAAACCAATCCTTATCTTCATTCTCTTTTTTAATACATCTAGTAAATTCCCATTTCTGCTTAGTTAGAGTATCTAGTATCTCTATTTTTAGTTCTCCATGTGTTTTTTGGATTAATGAATCAAGAAACTGTTTTTCATATTTCATAAGAGATGTTGTTGTCTGCCCTATAATTATTGTATTTTCTAAATTATAAGCACCCATCAAATGATGAATTACTTTAAAACTATCGACATTATAAATTGTACCGAAAAAAGTAATTCTCAACCTTTCTTCGTTATTTATAAAATGATAAAATAAAGAAGAATCCGGGACATCAATTGTACAAAAAACCTTATCTGGATTGGCAGTTTCAGCAATTCTATACCATATATCACCAATGCAGTAATTGCTTACTTTACCACTCTTTCCTTGTGTGTGACATCCATAACATACAGACAATATTAAACCATACATTACTAACTTATGTAATTTAACCATTCTCATAATCTGATTATTTGACTTTTGAAATATCAAAATAATTCTCTGATTCAATGATTTTCTTTATGTAATTTCTCCATTCTTCAGAAACAAAATTCCAACTCGAGTGACCTACCTGCGCTTTATAGGCTTCTTTTTCCCAGATATCCCTCTTGTCCTCACTAAATACTTCTCCTTTTAAGAATCTCTTCCCATGACTGCCATACTCATGGACAAAAAAACTAATGAAATCATACCTGTTTTTTATGGTGGAGCCGAAATAACGAGATGACATTGTTATTTCAAGCTTCTTATCCTTATTACTGTCTCTTGTCTCACCAACATCCCAAATTTCACTAACTTTTATTGAATTGTTATCTAAGTCACTTAATGGATAACCGGCCTTCTCAAAATAGAAGTTAGCTATATTAATTCTCTTTGAATGCGTTAGAATAAAATTCTCTTTTGCTTCTTTAATAGTAATGCTGCCTTCAATAGGGGTAGTTGCTTGATTTTTTTTACTTTTTTCCCAATTCTCTTGCGAAATTAATCTTACATCATCGTTTATTGGATCGCTATCGGTTCCAATTGGTTTGCCAGTATAAATATCAAAATAATCATTAGGATCATTAATGTACATTCCATCCGGGTCAGTGAACCTTATCGGGTTATTGACAGCATAGTTATACGGGCTCCATCTTCTGCATGATTCTGCTAACGGATCAGGTACCCACCACCTGCTAACAGTCACATCATACATCCTTGCTCCGTGATCATACCAACTAAGTCCCAGCTCTTTCTGCAATTCTTTGGCCGAATGTTTATAGGCGTTATATTTACCCGGCGGGGCAATCAGACTCAACCCCGGCATCAGCATTCCATACGGATAATAGGCATTTACCTCAAGCACATTGCTGCTGCCGCTACTATGAACAACCATCATATTATCATAATATACCGCCGTATTCGCCTGGTTGTCCACGAAAACTTCTATAAACCCGGCTTCAGCCATAACCATCCTGTCGGTGGAAAGGGTCTGTATGGCATTGATCTTATCATCAACCGGCAAATATCCCGTATTCTCCTCCACAACCTCAAACGCTGAATTATACAACACAAAGTTAACTCCTGATCTCGGTTGTACGGTCTTAACCTGTGATCCCTTATCGGGCAGAGTGACATACCTTGAAGAATGACCGGCTGAGGTGTGAACAGTGGTCGCTACCTGCGAGGCTTCTCCAACCGCTGTAGCTACCGGATTAGTCATACTTGAGATAATGCTCCCAAGAATGGGCGCTACATCAATGCCCCTTCCCGGAGCGGCATTATCCATATTATAAAACGCCTTGGCAGATATCTCTATCGTATCGCCGGCCATTACTTTGAGCATGATACTCAGCCCACGCCTTTTGCCCGGTACTTTTGACACTTTGGCGTTGGCCGGATTGGCGTCAGGGTAGTTGAAAGGCCTGTCGGCGCGGGTGGCGTTAACGTTGGCAAAGTAGAGATCTTCTTCACCGGCTTTGCTCTCTTCCATCGTGGCTATGTAGGTTACCCAAGAGGAACCCGAATAAGAGGAAGAAGAGCCGTCAGTCGTTTCGAATACAACCCGGACGTTACCCAGATGATCTTTCAGGAAGTAATCGCGCGCCCAAGGCTCGGAGGCGCTGCTGCGACGCAGTCGGCCATAAGCGAAGTGTATAAGGGTGGTGTCGCCGCTTTTCTCAATGCCGTCCATATAGTAGCGCGTCTGGCTGCCCAGCTGTTTTTTCAGCCTCCGGCCCGCGGCATCGTAGGTGTAATTCAGAGTGTTTGAACCTTGCGCTACGCTTTTTGTCAGTCCCAGATGGTTATAGGCGACAGTGTGATCCATGTTATTGTCGCGGTTCATGCGACCTGCTGAATCATAATTATAATAAACAATGCTGTTACTGTTGTTCAGGTTGTTCCTGAACCCCATCTCGGGAACGTCGGTCGCGAAATCACGTACGCGGATAAGCCGGTTACCTTCGTAGCCGAACACAATATCATCCCAGCAATCAAAGTTATGAACTCTGGTCATCCAGTCGATATTCCCCATAAGATCATCGGTGTATCCCATATAAATCGCGTAGGCATCTTTCCTGGAGGTGGTGTTACTTGAAGAATATGAACCGTCGTACTCTCCTTTTCGCTTGTAGCTGGTCCGGGTGATGCGGCTCAGGTCGTCATAGTTAAACCAGTGCGCGTGCCAGTCAGTGTTAACCGTCGGGGTTTTCCACTCCATCACGCTGATGTTGCCAGCCCACTGCGGGGCATTGCCAAGCCCGGAAATCACATTCTGGTAGTTCAGCTTTTCAGAGAAAAGCTGCCCGTTGATAGCCGTCAACCACCCGCGGATATTGTAATCGTAGCCGATCGTTTCTATCCCGCCGTGCAGCGATGTTTGTATTAATTGCCCCAATGCGTTATACTGATTTTCGGCCACGGTTACAGTAGCGCCGCCGTCAACCGAGTGGTCCTCGGTGAGCAACCGCCCTGCATGATCATAAGAGTTAGCGATGGAAATGCCAATGGCGCCGGCTCCGGTATGATCGCGGACGGAGGTAAGGAGCCTCCCGGTAAAGTCGTATGTGCTGGTGATACGATCTTGTCCGTTCATGACGTTATCAGCAATACTTTGTATAAACCGCCCCTTGTTATCATAATACATGGTGGCGTACAGCCATTTTACAGGGTTGGAATCCAGCACAAGCGCTTTGCTGCCTGTCAACATACCCTGCACGCGGTCGTCTTTATCCGTACCAATGTAATTTATTTTCCCGGGAAAATTGTAATTATCGTAATAATTGACCGAATAAATTGTGATACCGGTGGTGGGGAAAGCGGTATTACTCCATTCGTTGTTCAACGGACGGGTCTCCCATTGCGAGCTTGCTAAGTTAGCAAGGTTTTGTACGGCTGTCCGGGTGGTATCAACAGTATTGGAATACAATCCGGTAACGGCTACCCGCCCGTGTGCATCGTATTTGGTAAAGCTCCATTCTTTGTTCTTGCGCTGCCCGGCATCCCTTACAAGAACCGGCTGGTCGAGCTTATTGTAAACAATGTGCGTCCATCCTGCACCGGGGATATATTTTTCGATTACCCGTCCGCGCTCGTCATAGATATAAGCGTAGATATAATTGATGAAATCAGCATGTGTAAATGGGATTGTTCTGGCAGTTTTTGTAACTGCCGGCGGCAGAACATACCTCAACCTGCCGTGATCATCATATACATAGTCGGTGATGGCGTTCTCCGCAGTGCCTGCCAGCTGCTGCTGTCTTATGGTGCGTCCCTGTAAATCAACATATTGTGTAACTTTCCTCCCGTCCTCGTCCGTGGTTTCGGTTACAAAAAGCGTATTGGCGGGGTAGTTTGCAGTAGATGATACCTGCGATCCGGCGGCTACCCACAGGCGAACCTCATTGGCAGCATTGGTTTTGTAACTGATTATCTGGCGCTTGCTGTTGATTTTCCATGCCTGACCGGGCCCATACTGTTCAATGACCCTGTTAAGCGGAGAAGGTTCGAAGACGGTCTCCGAGAAAGGGCAGGCGTCGGAGGGAATTCCTGCATGTGTCGCGCCATACCAGTCGCTCTGGCTTTCAATGCCATCGTCCGTGAATTTCCCCTGGCTGGCAGCGCTTTCAAAGGGCATATATTTAATGGCTTCACGACCAAAATTGTCGTAGGCCAAAGGGGTGACAACATCCTTACCTGCGGGCGATGAGCCAACGGCTACTGATTGAATGGGGCGGCCCAATCCGTCAAAATATTCTATCGTTTCGTTGTATTGCGCCGGGCTGCGTACCCCTGAGGGAATGGATGTCGTTTCAATTTGCGGTACGATGGTATGGATGTAATTGCGGTTGGAGCTTGGGGAAATGGTCCCCGGAGGGTCGTCATCACCTTCTGTCTGATATGGTTGTGGCGAGACCTCCCAGCCATACATGCCCAAATCATTCCTGCTTGTTCCCCGGCTGGGCGGAAAATTGATGTCCTTCCACGCAGAGGCCGGGTCGCCGGCATCGATACATAGCGATCCTGTTGCCAATTGATATTTCCCTTCTGCAGGAGCAACAAATCCGGGAGCTACGTCAATGATACCGGATCCCAGGTTATATGTGCCCTGACCAGTCACAACGTATAGCAAGCTTGTTCCACTGCGCAGGTTACAGTAGTTTATAGTTGTGGTATTCACGCTGCCGTTATCACTAGTCATGAATCCCTCGTATGTTGATGACGGGTTACGGATGATACTGTTTTTGACGGTTAAATGGCTTCCTCTTGTAACGGCCACGGTACTTAGAGCTCCGGCGTTATCTACAATGGTAACATTATACATGGCAGCCCCGTTAACCAGGTTGTGGAACCTGACAGTGTAATGTGCAGATAATGTGGCGTTACCGTAAATAAGGGTATTCTGAACAACCGGGGCCGAGCCGTGGAGCGCTCCCAGAGCAGCAGCGTTGCTGGCCTGATTGCCTGTTATTATCAGATCAGAAAGAACCGGGTTTGCATTGTTATAAAGGTGTATTCCTCCGCCGCTCTGCAAGTATACCAGGTGACCGCTTCCGCCAGTGATAGTGAAACCGCATAACAGAGTGGCCGAGCTTTCTTGCTGGACCATCCGCACTGTGGCATTTTGACTGTTACCATCAATGATTACAGACCGCGGACTGTTCGGATTACCAACCAGCTTAATGCTTTTCCCTCCAAAAATGATACACTCTATATAATGGCCGTCAGCTACTTTTATGGCCTGACCGGCGCTTGACCTGTTAATTGCCGCCTGTATAGTCCGTAAAGGCGCTGACTGGGTTCCGGCATTGTTGTCGTTACCGGTGGTGGAAACATACCAATCGTAAACAGCAGGCAGAATCCCCGCGGCTGCCATAATCTGCATATCGCCTCCGGCTGTCCCGCCGGATTGAAGTGACGATAATTTCGACTGAAAAGCTTGTACAATAGCTGTGGAATCAACTGTCTCAGTCTTGTTTTTTTGGTTTTCCTGGCCATAGGCTGCATGAAAGGTAAGAATAATCATTGCCATAGGCATTATTACTGCCTGTCTGCTATTCTTAATATACTTGTTCATGTCGGGCTTTTTTTGTTAATCATTGTTATAAGGTTGTCTCTTAACAATAGCTACAATTGCGGGGTATAGTGATACCTATGTTCCTTTAAAATCCTGCCATCTTCATCCTTTACCTGATTTAAGCGTCCAAACTCATCGTACTCATAATAAATAGTTCGCCCCGAAGGATCTGTTTCTGAAGCGATACCTATCAAAGGCTTGTATGTAAATGTTGTCAATAGCGCATTGGGTAAGCCTGTGGCAAGGGTTCTGATTGTTTGCATATCGGAAGCCGTAGGCTCAGATTTTGCTGCAATGCCTGATAATGCGGTTTCGTTAATAAGAGCCGTCACCTGGCTGTAAGATGCATTTTGAATACGGGCAATCAGATATTTATAATTATACCCCCAGATATAGGTTGTGCGTACTCCGCCGATATCTGTTGTCTGGAGTATGTTTCCCCTAGTATCATAATAATCAAATGAATTGACGGTAATCAGATTATTCGGGCCGGTAAACGATATTTGCGTTGAAGATGGGACATAGAAGTTATTAATAAGCTGGTAGTTGGTTTTTGTCCTTTCTATTTCAACTCCGCTCTTGACGGATGTGATCTCCTCAATGACCGGGGATACAATATTCTTTCCGGTCATCTGTGAATAAACCGCTTCTGAATAATTGTAGGGATATTTGATCTCCTTCTTTGTGTTGATCCCGCTGTTGTTACTTATCAGTGTCGAAACCTGATTAAGATTATCGTATGTCCAGCTATGATCATTTTGGATTGTGCCATTTGCGTTATTGAAATATTCGGTCTTTTTGTCGACATTGTACGGGTAAATGTAGATCTTATATGCCGAGCCTTCAACAGCGTTGATTTCATATGTATTAAACAGGGCCAATCGCCGGAGATAAACCGATCGTATATATTCCGGATTATTATTTAAAATGGAATATTCGAATGTTTCCCTCTTCAGCGGGGTAACCCCTCCCTCGTTATATACCAGCCTTTCAAGTATTTTTCCTCTTTCTACTACTTTACTGGATAAAGGAGAATAAGTGGATTTTTGCAGGTCTATGCTTACACTATTTTCATCTAATGTATTATCATGATTCGTAAAAGTGTATTCAGTGCGGCCGTTCCCACTCTGGTACTCCGCAACTTTTGAATAGCTGACGCTCCCGCCTTCAGCATTACTTGACACGGGTAAGAGCGAGTTTGAAAAGAATCTTTCTGCAGTGTATGTATTTCCGTTGAATAATTTTCCTTGATAATTGCTCCAATAGTATTGTATTTCTCCATTTAGAATGCCGGGCAAATAAGTATAGTGGGTTGAATAAGAATTTGTCCCGTCATTTTCGATGATTTCTTTTGCGCGTAACCCGCCGCCGGTTTTTTCAGCAGATGATTGTATAGACAATGCTCCTGTCCCTACATTTCTTTTCACAACCCGGTTATACTTATTAGGTTCATACAGAAATTTCTTATAGCCGCCCGTAGGGTATCGGATTTCTTCCAGTATTCCGGCCTGCTGATACGCAGGGTCCGGTTCCCTAAAGGCGAAATACGCGGACATACTTGAGGACGATGCGGGATCAACCACAGCTACCTTATTGTTATAATACCCCCAGTGATCGTATTTTGTATCCAAAAAGCCTGGGATTTGTATGGTTGTATTATATACAAATGACAGGAATGGAATGGTTTTGGTTCCGCTTTCTTCATTAATGGAAGAGAGCTGTAACCTTGTGCTTAAGCTTTCATTGTACTGAAATTTAAAGCTTTTGTATGATGGTATAATAATCTCATCAAGTTTACTTGTTTTCAAATAATTGTAATCTATAATCTTCTCCCCTAATGGAGTATATCCAGATATAATCGGAAGTTGCCCTTCAAATACCGGAATATAGATGTATCTGTCCCAGCCTTGAGCGACATCATAAAGGAAGTTGTGTATTTCATTATAATTATACCTTAGCGTTGCCGAATTTGAACGGTTAAACTCAATTACTTCATTAGGGGTGCTGATCTCTGACAAAAATACCGGCCTGATAAATTTGCCGTTTATCCGATCCCCGGCTGAAAAACTACTTGCTGACACCCTGCCCCCGAATATCCATCCAACTCCAGATGTCGCATGACCGGACATCTTGTTTACACTGTAATACTTTGAGAAATTAACCCATGTGTCGCCTATTTCGTAATTGAATTCAACCGTATCATTTTTGGGTGAAACGATCTTTGCCAAATACCAGGCCGAAAATTCTTCAATGAAAAACTGCTCAAAAAAATCTGCGGTAATTTCAATTTCTCTGAAATAATCCGTGTAGATATTCAAAGTGCCGTCTTCATCCTTATGATACACGCCAAAATAATACTTGGTCCCATCCGGAGCCGTAATGCAAAAACCCATAATTCGGGAAACCCTCCATTGAACAAATCCATCAATGTAGCCTCCCATGCCATTGGGCAACATGTTACTTTTATAATAAGTAAATGATAAAGGCGATGGATTGTTTATATTAAAAGCCACTCTGCCATCATATATAGGGATGTTTATATAAACCAACATATCAACAATGTATCGCTTATCCGTACAAATAACCTGGCCATTCTCATTGATATAGAATTTTCCGCTATGGCCGCAAAAGTTGAACATAAATTCATCGGGCTCAAGCTCAAACATCTGATTCTTTGCCCAGCTCTCTATTTGTGATGGAGTATTCCAATTAGCATTTCTTATGGCTGGTGTATTAAATGCGTAACCCACAGGATATTGGTTTAGCAGATGGTTTTGCCCGCTTGCTCTTAAAAAAATCTCTTCCTCTACGTATGTTTCATCAGGGGCTCCTTTTACAATGCGACTAACCATTCCGCCAGCCCTTAGCGACCAATTCTGCCCTACCCACGTGGGCTGAGCGTCAACTTTAACTCCGGAGGCGTCATAAGCCAGGGAAATTGGAACCTCTATCTCGCCATGTTTTAACGTATAGATTGGCACATTGATGTTCACCGTCCCGGAACTAAGTGATACCGGAGTTTGTACTTCTTTCATCAGCGATGAGATTTCGGGACTTTGTAAAACCGGAGGCTGATAGTTCTGTTGTGCAACCATCTTACAATGCAGGGATACCACTAAGGTTAACGCCGCAAAAAGTATCTTCTTCATGTTTCTGATTTTTTTAGATCATCAGTCTGTTATTTTGAACCGGGCACCCACTTGTTCAACGCGTGATTGTACTTTTTCATCTTTACATCGGCAGTGTCCCGGGGACCCGAAGAAAAGTCGTTAACAGTGTCTTCTCCGGTAGCATCTGGCAATTTAATCTTCATTGTTTTATCAATTGTCAGATAGTTGATCAGTGCGGTATCAGCTCTTTCACTGTTGCTGCTGTCTCCCATTTTGTAGATATATACGGGCTTTGATGTGTCAACGGGCTGGAAGAAGCTCTGATTAACAGAGCTTTGCTTGTCAAAGTTCGTTTGAACTGTTGCATGGCTTTTCATATCCTTAACAATAATATTTTGGCCAACCAGCCTTGAATTGTTAAAGACCATGAAAACGAGTGCGATTAGCAGAAATGGAAGCTTGTTCATGACATTGATTATTTTAATAGTTGATGATTCGTTTGTCTGCTGGATTCTCAAATTGATTCGCTCTTGCTTAATGATTTAGACCTGGTTTGATTCATTTTTTCATACGCATATATTATGTGTAGGGCACTAGCGGGCACTTAAAACCCCCTGATTATTAATTGATTATTTCTTAAGTTTTGTGAAACTATTGTAATAGCATTTCGTAAGCATCTCTTTTACAGGAGTTTTATCCAGTGATGATACTCTGTCTTAAAATCATTGCGATAGCAGCTTCCGCAAGCCTCTGTAATCAGCAAATAGGCAGACTCTTCAAAGATTTTACAGTTTCTTTTCAAATCATCACGCATCAAAAAAACACTACAGATACTATTACTTCATATTTTCAAAGAACATTTATTAAATTATTGTCTTTTAGCGAATTAGAATAAAGAACTGCCCATATTAAAATACGCGAGGTCAGATTTTACTTTACAATAAAAGCGCCGGCAAGTTGGTATTGATGTCATAACAGTGAGGTTATCAGTGCTATACCACTATTTAAATTGCAAAAACTCCACCGAATGACTTGCCCAATGATGTAGTAATATGAATTCTATATTCACCATTCGTCCCGGATAATTGAATAGCGCCATTTTGTTGCCCTGACGGGAAGGATGCAAAAAATTCCTCTCCGGTTGTATTGTTACGAACACTAATAGTTACCGCCCCAATATCTTCATAGAAGACAAACCCGACAGACTCAGCAGAAGTGTCATAATAACAATATATGGGTGCTTCTACAACATTCCGGGGACGGATCTCTCCCGAGTCTTCTGGCACAATAATGACAGGCACCGTTTTGCTTCCATTAGAGATTTCGTAAGCAACCGCACTATTCAGGATCGAAGCTGAAAGTAAAAAAGGAATAATGAACAGATAAGAGGACTTTGTGTTCTTCATAAATTAGGTAGTTTAGTTTTGGTTATTTAGGGCTTGGCGAGAAAGTTATAAACATCTGAATGTTAATAACATACAAGAATATTTGAGAGATTATCTGCAGGTTTTTGGTATCTTATGGTCATAAAACCGTGCAGATATGATCAGATATAAGTCGACGAGACAGATGAGTATCGAGGAGTTCAAAACG
>Ga0209203_1002849_pt1 | contig 11097 bp, 12 predicted proteins | sample AD_UKC109_MetaG_FD_184423 | JGI IMG/M metagenome (GOLD analysis project Ga0209203, IMG submission 184423) | Active sludge microbial communities of municipal wastewater-treating anaerobic digesters from Hong Kong - AD_UKC109_MetaG (SPAdes)... | ecosystem: Engineered > Bioreactor > Anaerobic >...
CGCAAGAGCTTAAATTGCATGCACCGTTCACAATGTTCGGTACAGTAACCGGGATCGTCATTATGGCTGCATTCATCCAGTTTCAGGTGCCGCGGGAGTTTTCCTCCGGGCTTTTCTGGACCATGCATCCGTTACACGTTTTGCTGAGCGCCCTGGTTACCACTGCCATGTATAGAATGCATTCACGTGGCAATATCTTGCAAATCATCATGATCGGTTATATCGGCTCAGTCGGCATTGCTACACTCAGCGATTCGCTCATGCCTTTCGCGGGAGAATATCTGCTGAACATGCCCCATCGGGGTGTCCATCTGGGCTTTATTGAAAAATGGTGGCTGGTTAATTCACTGGCTTTTGCGGGAATTACCATTGGGTATTTATGGCCGAAGACAAAAGTTTCCCATGCGGGACATGTTTTTTTAAGCACGTGGGCTTCTCTGTTCCATATTCTGATGGCCATGGGTCCTACCCCGGATGTTGCCACGGCTGTGCTTATAGCCTTCTTTTTGTTTCTGGCGGTGTGGGTGCCCTGCTGCACCAGTGACATCGTTTTCCCTCTGCTTTGGATTCATAAAAAGGAAAAGGAAACGTTATGAAGATAGCTGTTGCATCAGGAAAGGGTGGAACCGGTAAAACCACGGTCAGCGTCAACCTGGCACGTGTGTTTCCCGGTGATGTGACGCTGGCGGACTGTGACGTGGAAGAACCCAACGCCCATTTATTTTTAAAAACATCCGGTCACGAGGGAAAAATCATCGGCCTTCCCGTACCGGAGGTCAACGAAGATCTCTGCAACTCCTGCGGTGAGTGCGCGAGGATCTGTCAGTTCTCCGCGATCGTCACTTTCGGCACGCCACCGCTTATTTTCCCGGAAATGTGCCATGGTTGCGGCGGCTGCACGCTGGTCTGTCCCACCAAAGCTATTTCAGAACAAAACCGCCGCATTGGCGTCGTAGAAACGTCACGCGTGGAGAATATCACGCTGGTTACGGGAAAACTGGATGTTGGTGTGGCGTTGGCTCCGCCGCTTATCCGTGCCGTAAAAAATACGTTGCCGGTTGATGCTCCGGCCATTTTGGATGCACCGCCCGGCACGTCCTGTCCGGTCATTGCCGCGATCAGGGATTCGGATTTTGTCCTGCTGGTGACCGAACCGACGCCTTTCGGCTTGCATGATTTATTGCTGGCGGTGGATATGGTCAGAGAGCTGAATCTGCCCTTTGGCGTTCTTGTCAATCGAATGGGCAGCGGGGATAACCGCGTTCATGAATTCTGCCGAAAGGAAAACGTTCCCATTCTGATGGAAATTCCCGATGACCGGCAAATCGCGGAAAATTACTCGCGGGGAATTCTGATGGTGGAGGCCCTGCCTCACTACCGGGAACATTTTGAAAATCTTCTGGAGAAGATAACCGATTTGAAAAAGAAAGGATAACCTAAAATGCCGACTTATGAATATGAATGCAGCAAGTGCGGTCTGCATTTTGAAAAACAGCAAAGCATGAATGATGAGCCTTTATCGGTCTGTCCCGAATGTCAGGGTGACGTAAAACGGCAGATCAGCGGCGGCAGTGGCTTCATTATGAAATCACCGGGTACCAGCCGTCGCGATCAGACGAAGGGCTGTTCCCTGGAGGAAACAGAAAAAACCTGCTGCGGCGCAAGCCAGCGCTGCGGTCAGTCGCCTTGTGGAGATTAACATGTCGGAAAGAGTCTATCAATATGTCTATGGTCCTGTCCCGTCCCGCAGGTTAGGGAAGTCGCTGGGAGTGGACATCGTGCCGTATAAAACCTGCACGTATGATTGTATCTACTGTCAGCTGGGAAAAACGACAAATAAAACGACCGCAAGGCTCGACTATGTTCCTTTGGCTGATGTGTTGTCGGAAATCGAAGAGAAGTTATTAACGAAGTTTGACTGCAATTTCATCACCGTTGCCGGTTCGGGAGAACCGACCCTGCACGCATCCATCGGTGAAATCATCGGTAAAATAAAAGAAAGGACGAACATTCCGGTAGCCGTTCTGACCAACGGGTCTCTTCTTTTCATACCCGACGTGCGGAATGCATTAATGAAGGCGGATATCGTCATTCCCTCGCTGGATGCCGGGAATGAGCAACTTTTTCAATACGTCAATCGTCCCCATCAGGATATTGATTTTGACCGGATGGTTCAGGGGCTGATTGATTTTTCAAAACAATTTACAGGGCGCATCTGGCTGGAAGTTCTCCTGCTTTCGGGAATTAACGGTATGGCGGAAGAAGTAAAAGAAATGGCGGCATGGACCAATAAAATTCATATCGAAAAAGTTCAAATTAATACCGTGAGCCGTCCAGCCTATGAAGATTATGCCCATCCCGTTGACGTCAGACAATTGCAGAAACTTGCCGGTTTGTTTTCCTGTCCGGTTGATATTCTACAAAACGCAACAGCCTCTGATCTTTCCGGAATAAATGGAGTGGAATCCTCAGACAAAGACATTCTGGATCTTCTGGCCAGAAGGCCATGTACACTCGAGGGAATCAGTACCGGGATGGGATTGCATCCGCACGACGTGGCCAAAAAGTTGAAAAGTCTTTTAGATAAGCGGCTCATCATTGCAGTGCGCGCCGAACAAGGCTTGTTTTACAAGATAACGGAAAGAAAATAAGATGAAGGATTGACGATGCAAAAGGACATTATCGAAAATCACATAAAATATCAGAAACGTGTCGCACTTTACCGGACATTCGGTTATGACGTGGATCGGGAACGCGCGTTTATTATTGAAAAATCAATGCCTTTTTCGGGCAATATCCTGGAAGCAGGCACGGGCAAGGGATATTTTACGCTCGCTCTGGCGCGGACAGGATATAAATTTTTCAGTCTGGATATTTCCGCCGTGGAACAGAGATTCGCCCTGCTCAACCTGATGTATCACGGATTGCAGCAGCAAGTGACGTTTCTCGTAGCCGATGTTGAATCCATCCCCTGCAACGACGGTTTTTTTGATGTGGTTTTCGCCGTGAATATGGTTCATCACCTTCCCTCTGTCCGCAAGGTCTGTGACGAATTCACACGAATTCTATCGCCGGACGGTAAGATCGTATTGAGCGACTTTAACGAAAAGGGACTCGCGATATTGGACAGAATTCACGAGCGCGAGGGAAGACGCCACGACGTCAGCGGCGGCACCCTGGCGGAGATGAAGACCATCCTGATCGAACGCGGATTCACTGTAAGAGAACATCAAAGCGACTTGCAGGACATGCTTGTGGCCGGTAGAACAAACTGATCGCCGGATATTGAGGAATGATGGCCATGAAGGAATTGGTAATAATCAGCGGAAAAGGAGGAACGGGTAAAACAAGCGTGACGGCATCACTGGCAGCGCTGGCAAAGCGTTCGGTGATCTGTGATTGCGATGTGGACGCGGCCGACTTGCATTTAGTCCTGACGCCAATAGTTAAAAATGAATATGAATTTATCAGCGGCCATGAAGCTGTGATCCGTCAGGAAGATTGCATCGGCTGCGGGATTTGCAAAGATGTTTGCCGTTTTAACGCAGTGCAGTGCAAACAGACTTTTCGGGGAGAACTTTTATTATCGGTTGATCCGATTTCGTGTGAAGGCTGCAAAGTGTGCGTGGAAATGTGTCCGGAGAAAGCGATTGATTTTCCCGATTGCAACTGCGGTAAGTGGTTTGTTTCCGACACGCGCCTGGGGCCGATGGTGCACGCGCGCCTGGGGGTGGCCGCTGAGAATTCCGGCAAACTGGTTTCGACCGTGCGGCGGGAAGCCCGTTCCATCGCGGAAAAAGAAAATTACGAATTGATTATTGTGGACGGTCCCCCCGGCATCGGCTGTCCGGTCATTGCCTCGGTGACAGGCGCTTCTCAGGTTCTGGTCGTTACCGAGCCGACGGTTTCGGGAGAGCATGATCTGGAACGGGTACTGGGACTCACCCGTCATTTCCAAATTTCCGCGGCTGTGTGCGTCAATAAATGGGATATCAATCCCGACATGACCGCGCGCATCGAAAAAAGAGCTGGCCATCTGGGCGCGCAAATTGCGGGGCGCATCCGCTATGATAGCGCCGTAACGAAAGCCCAGATTCAACAGAAAGCCGTGGTGGAAATAGAAACGCCAAGCGCCGAAGACATTCGGCAACTTTGGGAAAATCTGAATATTAGGGAGGAATAGGATTCATCATGAGTGATTTAGTGAATCTTGAAGAAGCTTATGCGACAGCGAAAAAACATGCCGGCGCGCCTCATCACATGGGACCAATGGACTCTTGTAGCGGTCACGCCAAAATTACCGGTCCATGCGGTGATACGATGGAGTTCTGGATTCTGGTCGAAGAAGACAAAATCAGGAAAGTCACTTTTGTAACGGATGGCTGCGATCCTTCGAAAGCCTGCGGCTCGATGACAACCTGTATGGCTGAGGGCATTACCATTGCTCAGGCAAAAAAAATCAGCCAGCAGGATGTCCTCAATGCTCTGGACGGGCTTCCCGAAGATCATGCACATTGCGCTCTTCTGGCAACCAATACGTTGAAAGCGGCTTGTGAAGATTACATTTTAAAAGAAAAGTCAAAAGGAGGATGAAGTAGTGGAAGAAAAAAAAACGTGTGATACGTGCAGCGATTCCAGCTGCACGGCTAAAACGAAGAAAAAGGAGGAAACTCCTGAGGAATACGCTGATCGCCGCAAGTTGCAGGCAACGCTGTGCCGCATTCAGAAGAAAATCGTCGTTCTTTCCGGCAAAGGCGGCGTCGGCAAAAGCACTGTGGCTGTTAATCTGGCCACCGCACTTGCGTTAAACGGCCTGCATGTCGGTTTGCTGGATGTGGATATTCACGGACCCAGCGTGCCCACCATGCTGGGACTGGAAAATGAAACGCTCAAAGGCGGTCCGGACGGACTTTTCCCGGTTGAGTTCGGCGGATTAAAAGTCGTCTCCTTGGGTTTTTTACTGCAAAATCCGGATGACGCCATCATCTGGCGCGGTCCGATGAAGATGGGGGTTATCAAACAGTTCCTGACCGACGTATACTGGGGTGATCTAGATTATCTCATCGTGGATGCGCCTCCGGGAACGGGCGACGAACCGTTATCTCTGTGCCAGTTGATTCAACCGCTGGACGGCGCAATTATTGTCACCACACCGCAGAAAGTGGCGGCCGTGGATGTGCGCAAATCCATCAGTTTCTGCAAACGCCTTAGCGTGCCAGTGCTGGGCGTCATCGAAAACATGAGTGGGTTTGCCTGCCCGAAATGCGGAGAAATCACCCAGATTCTTCCTTCAGGCGGCGGAAAGAAAATCGCAACAGATATGACCGTTCCCTACTTGGGATCCATTCCGATGGACCCGGCCATTGCCCAGTCCGGAGATGCCGGTAAAGTATTCGTTTATCATTTTTCCAAGACAGCTACCGGAAAAATCATGCAGGAGATTATTAATCAGATCACGGATGATCTTGATAAAACAAAAAAATTAAATTCATAAGGAGACATAATCATGAAAATAGCCATCCCTTTAGCTGAAGGAAAACTAACGATGCATTTCGGCCACTGCTCCAGTTTTGCCCTGGTGGATGTTGATCCCCAAACAAAAAAAATTGTCAAAAAAGAAGAACTGGCAGCGCCACCCCATCAGCCGGGGCTCCTGCCTCCCTGGCTCGCCGAACGCGGCGCAACGATGATTATCGCGGGCGGCATGGGGCAGCGTGCTCAGCAATTATTCGCCGAGCAGGGCATTCAGGTGGTTGTCGGCGCTCCCGCGGAAACGCCGGAGAAACTGATTACCGATTATTTCGCCGGAACGTTACAGACGGGGGAAAACATCTGCGACCATTAACCGCAAAGGAGGGTCGGCATCATGGCAACAGCATTAAAAGAAGTTGACAGGGTTGACATCCTGACCTTACAGGACAACTACATTGAAATTACCGCGATGGACAGCAACACGGTTGTCACGCGAGCGAATCCTTTAAAAGACGGTGAAATCCGGGCTTCCGTCTTGGCCGAGCATGGGTTTTCCGCACTCGTCCAAACAACGTCCGGAAACAAAACGCACACGCTGCTTTTCGATTTCGGATTTTCCGAAAACGGCGCGGCGCAGAACGCGGAAACCCTGGGTGTCGATATGACGCAGGTCGAGGCGGCCGCTCTTTCCCACGGACACAGCGATCACACGGGCGGCATGGAAAAACTCGCGGCCATGATCGGCAAAAAGAATATCCCTTTTTTCGCCCATCCGTCCGCGTTTAAATCACCGCGCTACCTCAAATTCGGAGAGGAAATCAAAATTTACTTTCCGAAATTTACCCGCGAACGGATTCAACAGGCGGGACTAGCCCTGGTCGAAGCGGCGAAACCGTGCGCCATGCTTGACGATACCATTCTTTTTCTGGGCGAAGTTCCCCGGACAACGGATTTCGAAACAGGGTGGCCGCTGCCTCATTGCCAACAAGAGGGGAAGGAAGTCTGGGATACCATCGAAGACGACACCTCCATCGTCATGCATCTCAAAGACAAGGGGTTGGTGGTTCTTTCCGGATGCGCGCACGCGGGAATCATTAACACCGTAAAACACGCGATAAAGGTTACCGGCGTCGATAAGGTTCACGCCGTGATGGGCGGATTCCATCTTTCGGGGCCGTTTTTTGAACCGATTATCGACCGTACAACACAGGAATTCAAAAAAATCAATCCGGCATACATCATTCCGACACACTGCACCGGCCGGAAAGCGATTATGGAAATGGAAAAACAGATGCCGGAACAATTCATTCTGAACATGGCCGGAACCAGACTGACATTTAATTAATGAAGGAGTTTTCATGAAGAAAAAAGCGTTTCAGGATTACTACCCCGACGATTTAAGCCACTGTTACGGTTGCGGACGGCTTAACCAACACGGCCTGCAGATTAAAAGCTATTGGGACGGCGAGGAATCTGTCTGCATTCACCAGCCGGATTCCCGCTACATGGCCATTCCCGGCATGGCTTACGGCGGACTCATCGCGTCGCTGATCGACTGCCACTCCACGGGAACCGCCGCGGCAGCCAAATACCGGGCAGAAAACCGCGAGATGGATACGCTGCCGCCCATTCGTTTTCTGACGGCCTCCCTGCACGTAAACTTTCTATTGCCCACGCCGATCAACGGGCCGCTTGAAATCCGCGGAAAGGTGACATTAGTCAAAGGACGCAAGGTCGTTATCGAATCCAGGCTGATGACCAACGGACAGGTCTGCGCCACCGGCGAAGTGGTCGCCGTTCAGGTGCCGGAAGCCCTGATGCCAGACCATTTAAAAAAATAACGGATCCCAAGCCCCGATATATAATACAATTTTCACAATCAGGATACGGTAAACAATGAATAAAACCATTTGGAAACCGGAGCCGGAAATTAATCTCATACTAAAAGATTATAACACCTTCGCTATCCTCAGTTGTGGAATATGTGCCAATCTTTCCTATACGGGAGGCAAGACCGGCATTGAAATCCTTAAAGCACTTCTGCTGAAAAATCATAAACAGATTAAGCTTGCCAAAGTCATTCTTGCCACGTGTTCCGAAGAAATAATGCGCCAGGCCTTGAAGGCGAACAGAAAAGCCCTCGAAAAGTGTGACGCATTGATCGTCTTGAGTTGCGCGGCGGGAATCAAATCAGCGAACAGCTGCAAGCTTGGTTTGCCTGTCATCAATATTCTGGATTCAGTGGGAAGCGCAGCGATTTCCTGCAGTGATCCTGTTCTTGCACACAGCTTCTGCAGAAGCTGCGGACATTGCGTGCTTTCCTGCACCGCCGGGATCTGTCCGTTAAGCGAATGTCCCGCGAAAAGCAAATATGGCCCGTGTAAATCCTATTCAGAATCAAACTCAAAATGCGCGCTTGATCCGCAAATCAATTGCGTATGGCATATTATCCATGAACGGAGCAAAAACCTGCATCTACTGCCGTTATTAAAGGAATTACATTCACAGAAAAAAGATAGAAGCATCCATCCTGCACATAAAATAAGAAGCGCCGGATTCTGGAGAAAATTTTTTGCATGGCATGCGGCGCGTATCCAGAAACTTGAATGGGTGATTCGTCAATTCAGATAAAAAAGGGGGAGAAGTACTATGTCATATACGAAATTATCGGATTGGACTAAATGTACGATGTGCGGTGAATGTCTTGTCCAATGTCCCGTGATGCACATGGACAAACCGCAGGCCGTTGCCGAAATCACCGGATTATTGAAAACCGGTTACTCGGAAAAGATTTTCCGGGAATGCACGTTCTGCTTTAATTGCAATAATTATTGTCCCGAGGGATTGCGACCGCATGAATTCATCCTGGAGAAATTCATCGAGAACAGGAAAAAGAAAGGGAAGATATCCGCTGTATACCCTTATCTCTTCAACGGCATGAAAACGTCCATGTGGAAAGACATTTACGCCATGCTTTCCCGGGAGGAACAATTCATAATGAGAAAATGGTCGGAAATTCCACCGCCTTCAAAAGAAATTCTGTGGGTCGGATGCATCGGCAGAATCAGTTGTTTTGATATTGAAAACTCCGCTGTTTTACAGGAACTGCCGAAATTCGGACCGCCGGATCTCTGTTGTGGTGAGCTTGCATACCGTCTCGGATCATGGAAAGCGTACACCGATACCATTGAAAAGACCCTGAAAGCCTTTGAAAAACTGAACATCGAACGGATGGTCTGCTACTGCGGCTCCTGCTACAACTACCTTTCCAACATACTGAAGAACGTGTACGGTAGAAAATTGCCCTTCAAGCTGATTTCCCTGTATGAATGGCTGAATGAAAAAAGGGAAGCTGGACAGATCACGCTAAAAAAACCGTTGAACCTGAAGACAACCCTCCACGAATCATGTTATGTCAGCGAACTGGGTGACGGTTTTGCCCGCGACCTGCGCGCCGTTTACAAATCGGCGGGCGCCGATATTGTGGAGCTTCCCCATCATGGCGATTGCAACCTTTCCTGCGGGGCGGTGAGCGTTCTCAGGACCCTTAATCTTCCGAAAAGTCTCTTCAAAGAACAGTGGAAAAAATACAAAGAGGTGAAAGGAACCGGGATGAAAGATATGGCCGTCAACTGTCCGGGATGTTTTATAACGCTCTCCTTCACCAACAGGATTGCGGGAATCAAGCTTCATTACATGCCGGATGAGTTGCTGAAAGCCTACGGTGATACAATAACCAAACCGTTATCCGGAAGGATCCCCCTTTTCATCAGGGCTTTCGTAAAACATCCCACGCTTCCGTTGAAGCATGTTGATGCTGACGTCTCTCCCGCATCATCCTGAAAGTGTCGTGATCGAATTTCGGCTCATGATCAACGGCCGGGGATGCGCCACCGGCGAAGTGGTCGCCGTTCAGGTGCCAGAAGCCCTGATGCCGACCGGTCCCCAATGAACAGAATCTGAAAATATTTAACCGCATTGATTTAGATCAATGCAATCACTGCCGATAGTTGTTAGTTTTTTGCCGTAAAACAAATTTATTCAGTGAACTTATACATTTTAGGTCACTTTTGAAATCGGAGGAACAACTTATGGCACAGAGAAAAAGAATCATCGTCATCGGCGGGTCGGCCGCCGGCCCCAAGGCGGCGGCGAAAGCCCGGCGCATCGACAACGACGCGGAAGTCATCATTCTGCAGAAAGAGGCAGACCTTTCCATGGCCTCCTGCGGTTATCCCTATTACGTCGGCGGTTTTTTTAACGACCGCAACGCTCTGCTTTGCACGGCCGCGGGCGTCGTGCGCAATCCGATGTTTTACCTCAACGCCAAAGATATCGAAGCGAAGGTCAACACCGAAGTAACCAACATCGACACGAAAAGCCGTTCCGTTTCCTTCAAAAATACGGTTTCCGGAGAAACCGGCACCCTGACGTATGACAAACTCGTTATCGCCACCGGCGCCGTTCCCCGAATGCCGCCGGTTCCGGGCACGGATCTCCAGGGCATTACCACATTACAATCCATGAAGGACGCCGATTTTCTGCGCAACGTCCGCGATGAAGGCAAAATCAAAAAGGCCGTGGTCATCGGCGGCGGACTCATCGGTATAGAAACCTGCGAAGCGCTGCAACTGGCGGGTATTGAAATCACCGTCATTGAACTGCTGCCTCAACTGCTGACGTTTTTGGACTGGGAACTGGCCAAACTGGTGGAAAACCATGTGCGGAGCAAGGGCGCCAACGTCATTACCGAAAACGGCATAGCCGCTTTCCTGGGTGAAAACGGAAAACTCACAGCGGTTAAACTGCAAAACGGTACGGAGCTTCCCTGCGAACTGGCCGTTGTGGCCATCGGTGTCCGTCCCAACGTCACACTGGCCAAAGAAGCCGGTCTGAAAATCGGAGACCTGGGCGGTATCGAGGTCAATGAATACATGCAGACCTCCGACCCGGACATTTACGCCGTGGGCGACTGCGTGGAAACCCTCAACCGCATCACCGGCAAAAAAGTCCACGCGCCTTACGGCGATCTGGCCAATCTCCAGGGAAGAATAGCGGGAGAAAACGCCGCTTCCGGCAACAGCGTCACCTTCCCGGGAACGATTCAAACCGGCATCTGCAAAGTGTTCGATTACGGGTCGGGCTCCACCGGCCTTTCGGAAACAATGGCCAAACGGCTGGGGTATAACGACATCATGACCGTCATCAACGCCAGTCCCGACAAACCCGGCTTTATGGAAGGCAAGCTTCTGGTCACCAAGCTTATCGCCGATTCCAAGACAGGCCGCGTGCTGGGCGCGCAGTGTATCGGCCCCGGCAACGTCTCCAAACAAATTGCCCAGTGGGCGATGGCCATTCAGGGAAAACTGACCGTTGAAGATCTCGTTAACGCAGACCTTCCTTACGCGCCACCCTTCTCTTTGGCCATTGATCATTTTATTGCCACAGCGCACATCATGCAGAATAAAATGAAAGGCAGAATGAAAGGTATCAGTTGTAAAGAGGTTTATGATAAAATACGGGCCGGAGAGAAACCTTTCCTGATAGATACACGCGCACCGGAGGAATTCGAAGAGATGCGTTTAGGCATCGGTGAGACGCTGATACCGCTCGGCGCGATCCAAG